>Ga0182736_1001110_pt1 | contig 29640 bp, 25 predicted proteins | sample eDN5th30CKraftBY_FD_128882 | JGI IMG/M metagenome (GOLD analysis project Ga0182736, IMG submission 128882) | Enriched backyard soil microbial communities from Emeryville, California, USA - eDNA 5th pass 30_C Kraft BY (version 2) (version 2) | ecosystem: Environmental > Terrestrial > Soil >...
AGCCGCGCTTGTTCGGCGGCGCCCATTCGACGAGAAACGCGACCGCGTTGCCCAGCTCGCCGCCGACGGAAATGCCTTGCAGCATGCGCGCCGCGACGAGCAGGATCGGCGCCCATATGCCGATGGCCGCATACGACGGCAGCAGCGCCATGAAGAGCGTCGCGGCGGCCATGAGCGGCATGACGAAGGTGAGCGTCCACTTGCGACCTTTCTTGTCGCCGAGCCAGCCGAAGATGATCGCGCCGAGCGGACGCGCCGCGAAGCCCAGGCCGAATGCGCCGAATGTGCCGAGCATGGCGGCGAAGTCGTCGCCGGTGGGGAACATCACTTTGGCGATGACGGTCGCGAGGAACGCGTACGTGCCGAAATCGAACCATTCGAGGATATTGCCGACGACGGCGGCGGTGACTGCACGGCTGGTTTTCGATGAGACCCGCGGGCTGTCGCTCGCGGCATAGGGGTTCGCAACGGCATTGGCTCGGTCGGTCATGGGGGCTCCGTCGGCAGCGTTGGGTGCGGCGTGGGGGTGATTGTGCGCCCATGTCAAAATTGAATCAAGGATTTTGGATCCAAAATCGAAGCCCGCAAACCGCCGGATTTTCTGGCGACCCGTCGGCTTTCAGCGCGCCGTCTGCGCCGCGACGGTCTGCGTGACGGCCGGTGCCCCATAAAACATCTGCGCCATGGCGATATCCGTCGCGCTCAACTGTCCGTTACCGTTCCATTGCGGATTGCAGTAATTCATGATCGACGCCAGATCCCACGCGCCGATCATCGTGTCGCCGTAAGTGCCTTGCGCGGGCTCCTTGCATGTCGTCGATGGCGTGTCCGGCCGATTCTGCTCATGCGCGAATCCCAGCGCATGACCGAACTCGTGCGCGGCGATGGCGCGAACACAATACTCCTCGCGTCCGATGCAACTCGTACTCCAGTTTCTGAACGTGAAGTTGAAGACCATGCCGCCGACGACATTGTTGATCTGCGTCCCCAGACCTTGCGTATGCGGTCCCGTCTTGGCGCTATCCTCGACCGATATCCGAATGCCGTAATAGTTCGGCGCGTTGGTGCATTGCTGCCATCCCGCGAATACGACGCCCGAATGCGCCTCCCAGCTTTGCTGAACCGCGAGCTGACTCCAACTGCGTTGATTGGCGTACATGGCGAAATCGGCGTTGCTCAGATCCCAGCACACGTTGATCGGAAACTGCTTCCAGATGACCGTCGATAATGCGAAACCCTTGTTCGTCCCATTCATCTGGGCATCTTTCGCGGATGCATTCACGGCATCCGATGCGCCGTCGCCTCCGCCGCATGCGCCAAGCAGCATTGCTAACAATAATGCGAATAGGCACGCGCCGATTCGTCTCATCTTCTTCTCCTGCTGCGATAGTTTCGCTGCAAACGAGAAGTATATTTTCAAAGCAGCGGTGAAATTCGTTTGGTCATTCCATAGCATTTACGAAAGATGCGTGAAGCGCACCGTCACGACCACCCCACGATCCGGATGCTCGCGCTGCGCCAGCACGATCTGCCCGCGATGCGCCTGCACGATCTCCTTCGCAATCGCGAGTCCGAGGCCGGTTCCTTCCGTATCCGCCGATGCGCGATAAAACGGCTCGAACACGCGACTGCGCGCTTCGGCGGGAATACCGGGGCCATCGTCGATGACGGTGAGCGTCACGCGTTGCGCATCGCGCATGACGGCAACGGTCACGTGCCCGCCCGGCTGCGTATAGCGAATCGCATTCTCGACGACGTTGTACACGAGCGCCGACAACAATCCTTCATGGCCGATGATCCACGCCGATTCAACCAGCTCCGCGCCGAGATCGATCTCGCGCTTCTGCGCGAACATCGCCAGATCCTCGATCACGTCCTGCGCGATGGCGGCAAGATCCACCTTCTGCCGCGCGAGTTGCGCGTAGTCCGCGGCTTCGGCCTGCGCGAGCAGCAACAGCTTGTTGGTGAGACCGACCATCGAACGATTGCTTCGCTGCATCGCCGCGAGCGTTTCATTCAGCGACGGCTCCATCGCGCGATGCTGCCGCGCGAACTGCAATTGCGTCTCCAGCAGCGTGAGCGGCGTGCGCAACTGATGCGCCGCATCCGCGATGAAACGCCGCTGCGCCGCGACCTGAAGCCCGAGCCGCGCGATGCACTGATTGATCGCATCGACGATCGGCCGCAACTCCGTATGCAAGCGCTCCACGCGCAGCGGCTCGAGCTGCATCGGATCGCGGTCCATCACTTCTTTCTTCACCTTCAGAAGCGGCCGCAGCTCGAACGTCAGTCCGATGCAGGCGAGCGCCACGGCCAGCAACACCATCTCGATCTGCCGCACGAGCTGCGGACGCCATAGCTCTCGCACCATCGCATCGCGCGAAGCCTGCGTCTTGCCGACCGACACCAGCACGCGGCGAATCGCGCCGTTGTCGTACATCTGGCGCACGAAGCCGACGGCGCGTATCGGCTTGCCGTGGAGATCGGCGTCGTAGTAATCGGGCGCGTCGTGGCCGGCGGCGTCGCGCGTCGGGAAATCGGGCACGCCGGCGAGCAGACGGCCATCGTCGACGCTCACGTTGTAGAACACCTGATCGCCCTGCGGCGACGCGAACACTTCGAGCGCGGCCGGCGGAATATCGACGAGCAAGCGTCCGTCCGACCATTCGACCTCGCCCGCGATCATCCGCGCCGATGCAAGCAGCGTGTTCTCCTGCACGAGATCGGCGGTGTGGCGCGCGTTGTCGTAGGCGGCTTTGCCTGTCACGAACACGTAGATCGCGAGCGGCACGAGCAGCCACCATAGAAGACGGACGCGCAGGCTATTGGTCATCGTCCTTTTTGCGCAGCAGATAGCCGAGACCACGCAGCGTGACGATCGCCGCCGAACTGCCATCGAGCTTCTTGCGCAGCCGCGAGACGTAGATTTCGAGCGCGTCTTCGCTCGGGCTGTCTTCGTGCGTGAAGATCGTATCGAGCAGCGACGCCTTCGACACCGTCTTGCCGAGACGCAGGATCAGCGCTTCGAGCACGCTGCGTTCGCGCGGCGTCACGTTGAGCGGCGCGCCTTTGAGCGTGAACTGGCGCGTGTCGATATCGAACACGAGATCGCCGCACGACACCTCGTTCGCCGTCGATGAACTGCGCCGCCGGATCATCACCTTCACGCGCGCGACGAGCTCTCGCACTTCGAAAGGCTTCACCAGGTAATCGTCCGCGCCCGCGCCGAGCAACTCCACCTTCTCGTCGATGGAACCGCTCGCCGTGAGGATCATCACCGGCGTTGCGTCGCCGCGTTGACGCATGCGGCGCAGCACGTTCTTGCCGGAAAGACGCGGAAGGTTCAGGTCGAGCAGCACGACGTCGTACAGATTTGCGCGCAGGAGCTGATCGGCGGATTCGCCATCCTGCACGGTTTCGAGCGTGAACGACTCCTGTTCCAGCATCTTCGCGAGCCAGAGCGAAAGCGTCGGATTGTCTTCGATCAACAGCAGTTTCATGGTGGCGCGATTGTATTGGCTTCGACGAACGGATGAAGCATCGGGTTAACACCCATGATTTCGCATCGTCGCAGAAAGCTGGCAGAAGGTTTCGCGTTCCTATAATCGCCGCACAACTGAAAAAGCGGGCCATTCCCAACTTCACGGCCCACATTAAGGAGACTCCTGATGCGTACTCTGCGCCAGATCGCTGCTGTGTCCGGTATCGCTTTCGCCCTCGCCGCCGCTTCCGTATCCGCTCACGCCGAAAAGATTTCGATCATGGTCGGCGGCGCAACCAAGATCATCTATCTGCCCGCGAAGCTCACCGAGCAACTCGGCTATTTCAAGGACGAAGGGCTCGACGTCGAGATCCTGTCGCAACCCGCGGGCGTCGATGCCGAGAACGAATTGCTGGCCGGCGCGGTGCAAGGCGTCGTCGGCTTCTACGATCACACCATCGATCTGCAAAGCAAGGGCAAGGAAGTCCAGGCGCTCGTGATCTTCGGTCAGGTGCCGGGCGAAGTCGAATTGGTCTCGACGAAGCAGGCCGACAAGATCAAGAGCATGGCCGACGTGAAAGGCAAGACGCTCGGCGTGACCGGCCTCGGCTCGTCGACGAGCTTTCTGACGCAGTATCTCGCGCAGCGCGCGGGCGTCACGTCGAAGGAATACACGCTGCTGCCGGTGGGCGCGGACGCGAGCTTCATCGCAGCGATCAAGCAGGAGCGCATCGATGCGGGCATGACGACCGAGCCGACCGTCTCGCAGTTGCTCAAGACCGGCGAGGCGAAGGTGCTCGTCGACATGCGCACGCTCGAAGGCACGCGCGCCGCGCTCGGCGGCACGTATCCGGCGTCGAGCTTCTACGTGCAGCGCGCGTGGGCCGAAGCGCACAAGCCCGAAGCCGCGAAGCTCGCGCGCGCGTTTGCGAAGACGCTGAATTTCATCGCGACGCATAGCGCCGAAGAAATCACCGAGAAGATGCCGAAGGACTATTACGCGAAGAACAAGGACCTGTACGTGGGCGCGCTGAAAGCCTCGCTGCCGATGTTCACGAAGGACGGCAAGATGCCCGCCGACGGTCCCGAAACCGTTCTGAAGGTGCTCGCCGCGTTCAATCCGTCGGTGAAGGGCAAGCATATCGATCTCGCGCGCACGTATTCGAACGAGTACGTGTCGGGCACGGCGACCGCGTCGAAGTGAGGCTTTCACGATGAATCAATCGAATCAACCCGCGATCGAACTGCGCCACGTATCGTGCCGCTTCATCTCGCCGGACGGCAAGGCGACGGTCGCGCTGCGCGATTTCAGCATGTCGGTCGCGAAGGGCGAATTCGTCGCGATCGTCGGGCCGACCGGCTGCGGCAAATCCACGACGCTCAGCATGATTACCGGTCTGCTCAAGCCGACGACGGGCGAAGTGCGCGTGATGGGCCAGCCGGTCGATGGCATCGATCCCCGCATCGGCTTCGTCTTTCAGGCGGATGCCGTGTTTCCGTGGCGCTCGGTGCTCGACAACGTCGCAGCCGGCCCGCTGTATCGCGGCCGCTCGAAGTCCGCCGCTTACGACGAAGCGCAGTCGTGGCTGCGCCGCGTCGGTCTCGACAAGTTCGGCAAGCACTATCCGCATCAGTTGTCGGGCGGCATGCGAAAGCGCGTCGCGCTCGCGCAGACGTTCATCAACAAGCCCGAAATCCTGTTGATGGACGAGCCGTTCTCCGCGCTCGACATGCAGACGCGCACGCTGATGCAGGACGAATTGCTGCAGCTCTGGTCGGCGAATGCGGGCTCGGTCGTGTTCGTCACGCACGATCTCGAAGAAGCGATCGCGCTCGCGGATCGCGTGTTCGTGCTGACCGCGCGCCCCGCGACGCTCAAGAAGGTCTACGAGATCGACCTGCCGCGTCCGCGCATCACGTCGGAGATTCGCTATCACCCGCGCTTCATCGAAATTTCGCGCGATATCTGGCACGACCTGCGCGAAGAAGTGCAGATCGGTTGAACCCGCCTCAAAGGAACATCACTATGTCCACGCCTCAACAAACGATGCCCTCGGGCATCGATCCCGGCACGCTCGCGCAAGTCGAACGCGAAGCGCAAAAGCGCATCAGGCAGCGCAATGCGCTCGTCATCGGGCTGCGTATCGCGGTGCTCGTGTTCGTGCTCGGCGGCTGGGAACTCTCGGCGCGCCTGCACTGGATCGATCCGTTCTTCTTCTCGATGCCGTCCGCGATCTTCGATCAGATCGTCGAATGGTTCGTCGACGGCACGTCGCAAGGACCGCTGCTCACGCAAGTCTGGGTGACGCTCGAAGAGACGATTCTCGGCTTTCTGATCGGTTCGGCCGGCGGCATTTTCTGCGGCATCGTGTTGGGCCGCAACAAGCTGCTGTCGGATGTGTTCAGCATCTACATCAAGATCGCCAATTCGATTCCGCGCGTCGTGCTCGGCTCGGTGTTCGTGATCGCGCTGGGTCTCGGCATGGCGTCGAAGGTCGCGCTCGCCGTCGTGATGGTGTTTTTCGTCGTGTTCGCGAACGCGTTCCAGGGCGTGCGCGAAGCCGACCGTTACATGATCGCGAACGCGCAGATTCTCGGCGCATCGCGACGCCAGGTGACGACCTCGGTCGTGATTCCGTCGGCGCTTTCGTGGATTCTCGCGAGCCTGCACGTCAGCTTCGGCTTCGCGCTGGTCGGCGCGGTCGTCGGCGAGTTTCTCGGATCGAAGCAGGGCATCGGCTTGCTGATCTCGACCGCGCAGGGCGCGTTCAACGCGAGCGGCGTGTTCGCGGCGATGATCGTGCTCGCGGTCGTCGCGCTCGCGGCGGATTATCTGCTGACGGCGGTCGAGCAGCGTCTGTTGAAGTGGCGGCCGACGGCGAACTGACGCGTCGAATTTCAGGCTCATAAAACGACAAACCCCACGGCGCGTGGGGTTTGTCTTTTCTGGCGTTCAGCGCAGGCCGACTTCCTTCGCCCGCTTGACGTTGCAGCCCGCGTGCTCCGTATAGACCACGCGATTCTGATTGTTGTAATACACGGACCAGCGGTCGGTGCCGTGCTTCTTGAACGCGTATTCGGTGCACAGCGAATGCCACGGTCCCCAGTTTCCGTCAGGCGGGCCGAGACTGTCCTCGACTTCCGCGCGCGTCATGCCGACCTTCACGCGGCTCATGTATTCCTGCGGATCGGGATCCTTGACGAAGGCCGAACATCCGTTCAGACCGATCAGCACCAGGGCCATGGCCACCGCGCCATACGCTTTCGATTCGAGCATCGTTTCAGCCTCGCAAAAGGTCTGAAACTAACGTCTACGGATGCGCGGAACAATCGAACTAATCCTAAAGCGTCCGGCTACGTCGCCGCACGAATTCCGCCGCGCCGATGCACGCCGCGAGCCACGCGCCGCCCGACGCGAAACCGCCGACCACATCGCCGGGAAAATGCACGCCCATCACCACGCGGCTCACGCCGATCGTCAGCACGATGAAGCACGCGAGCGCGACGATGAGCGGATCGCGGCGCGTCGGCGCGAGGCGCAGCAGCACATAGGCGCACATGCCGTAGCAGACGATCGAGCCGAACGTATGTCCGCTCGGGAACGCGAAGCTTTCGGGCAACGGCACGGTCGCGCCGGTGGGACGGTCGCGGCGCATCATCGACTTGAGCGCCTGATTGAGCAGGCCGCCCGCGCTCGTGACCGCGGCGAAATAGACAGCGAGACCGAAGCGCCGCGTCAGCAGCAGCCACGCGCACATGAGCGCCGACAGCAGCGTGAGGAACCAGGGATCGCCGAGATGCGTGAGCGCGGCGAATCCTCGCGCGGCGAATGCGGGCGTGCCGTCGCGCAGAGCGTCGACCATGCGCTGATCCGCCGATGAAAACGCCGTGCCATGCGCGATGCGCGTCGCGATGGCGATGAACACCGCCGCGCCCGTCGCGCTGACGATGCCCGCCGTAACCGCGACGGCCGCGCCGGAAGCGCGCCGTCCGCGCGCGGCGAAGGCCCACGCGACCGCTGCGAGCGCCGGGCCGGCGAAGAGCGCGATCGCGATGATCGCGGCCGCGTGGCGTTGTGCGAGCGCCGTGTATTCCATGATGTCCTGTTTTCTCCCGATCCCGATCCGTGATTACACGGCGCTCGCGGGCTCAGGACGCGGCTGCGTTGCCCTCCGCTTCGAGCGGCCGTTCCCAGCCGAACGCCTGCACGCGCGCGACGGGCTTGTCCAGGACGAGCACGCCGCAGATGCCGCCGGGCATCGGCAAGGTAAGTCCGTGCCAGTCGGCGTCTGTGTCGGCGTCTGTGTCGCCGCGCTGCGCACGCGACTTGCCGATGCGCGCCGCTTCGTCCCACATCGATTGTCTGGCGGCAGCGTCATGCGCGCCCGTCGATTCGACCGTCAAGCCAAGCCCTATTCTCGCCGATGCCTCGCGACCACGATCCAGATGCCCGAATACGCGACATCGACGTGAACCGGGCCGTCGTCATGCGGATGCGTCACGACGATGCGATCGTCCGGTTCGTCCTCGACGCCCACTTCGTGTGGCTCGCAATGGAACATGTGCGAAAGCACGAGCCGCAGCGTCGCGCGCGCGACGGAAAAGCGCCGCCCGAGCGCGGAATTCGGATGCAGCCGCGTGCGTTTTCGTTCGGCGGGACTGAGCCAGTTCCCGATATTCGATGCCGATGCGAAGCGGAATTCGCTCGGCACCAGCCACAGAAAGACTTCGCCGGGCGCGGGCGCTTCGTGGATCTGCACGCGCGATTTGGCGAGATCGTAGTAGCGCCACGCGACATCGGTGACGGGAAGCGGGGAGATGCGATCGATGGAAGACATGTGCGTCAGCGGACCCGGCGGCGCGCTCACGCCGGAATAATCCGCATTCAGAACAAACTCACATTTTGGGCGTTGGAAGCTTATGGGACGCTTATCCCGCCTACGGGTGATTCCCGAGTTGAGCTTTCATCAATCCGGTCCTCAAAAATCGTCGATTCCTCCCCGCGCGACGCCCGCCGCAGAATGCCTCACATCCACCGCAACGGTGGTTGAACTGCACACATCACGCGGACCCAAGGAAGGAGTCAATGGAAAAGAATCTGTTCATCGGCGAAGGCTTCGAAGGGCCGGGCGTCAATCTCGCGCACATCAACGTGCTGGTCGGCCCGCGCAACGGCCCGGCCGGTCAGGCTTTCGCGACCGCGCTCGCGACGCCGTCCGCCGGGCACGCGCCGTTCGTCGTGATCGCGCAGCCGGGCGTGCCGACCAAGCCGCTCACGCTCTATGTCAACAAGGCGCAGATCGACGGCGATTTCCACGGCAACGCGACGTGGGGCGCATCGCAGGCGGGCATCGCGAAGGCGGTCGCCGAATCGCTCGAAAACGGCACGCTGCCGCCGGAAGCGGAGAACGACTGGGTCGTCGTGTCGGCGAACTGGGTCAATCCGAAAACCGACGATCTCGACGCCGTATTCGAGAACAACTATCGCGCGTGCCGTAACGCGATCATCGCCGCGATGGAAGGCCTGCCGCGCAAGGAAGCCGTGTTCAAGGCCGCGCGCGATGTGTCGAATCCGTTCTACACGCCGAAGAAGTAAGGAGTTTTCGACAATGGAATATGTGCGTCTCGGCCAGTCCGGCCTGAAGGTTTCGCGCCTGTGCCTCGGCACGATGAACATGGGCACGCCGCAATGGAAGCCGTGGATTTTCGATGAAGCGCAAAGCGAGCCGATCGTGAAGCACGCGCTCGACCACGGCGTGAACTTCATCGACCTGGCGGATTTCTATTCGACGGGCGTCGGCGAGGAAGTCGTCGGCCGCATTCTGAAGCGGCTCGTTGCGCGCGAGGAAGTCGTCGTGACGACGAAGGTCGGCTACGACATGGCGAGCCATCCGAACGCGGGCGGCCACTCGCGCAAGCACATCATGGACGGCATCGACGGCTCCCTGAAGCGTCTCGGCATGGACTACGTCGATATCTACATGCTGCATTACTTCGACGTGAACACGCCCGTCGAAGAAACGATGCACGCGCTCGACGACATCGTGCGCGCGGGCAAGGCGCGTTACATCGGCGTATCGACGATGTATACGTGGCAGTTCGCCAAGATCATGCAGGCGTGCGAGCGCCACGGCTGGCACAAGCCGATCAACATGCAGTTGCAGTTGAACGTCGCGTATCGCGAGGAAGAGCGCGAGATGATTCCGTACTGCATCGATCAGGGCGTCGGCGTGTCCGTGTTCAGTCCGCTCGCGCGCGGCCTGCTCACATCCGACGCAAAATCCACGCGCAACCAGACCGATTTCTTCACCGCGCAAATGTATGGCGATCGCGCGTCGCAGGACATCGCGGCATCGGTCGCGCGCGTCGCGGCGCGGCGCGGCGTGCCGGCCGCGCAGATCGCGCAGGCGTGGGTGTTGAGCCGTCCCGGGATTGCGTCCATGCTCGTCGGCGCGGATTCGCCGGCGCAATTCGACAGCGCCCTCGCCGCGCTGGACACGAAGCTCGACGACGACGAACTGCACGAGCTGGAGCGCAACTACACGCCGTGCGATCTCATCAACGACTACACGGCGGGGCGGCGCATCGCGCGCGAGGCGCGTGCGGCGCAAGGCGTGTTCGAACAAGCGATGGAGCGCGCGGCATGATCGATCTGATGCGGACGAATCACTACATCGACGGCACATGGCGCGAAAGCGCGAGCACGTATCCCGTGCGCAATCCGGCGACGGGCGAGTCCATCGCGAACGTCGCGCGCGGCGGTCGTGCCGAAGCGCAGCAGGCGATCGATGCCGCGAAGCGCGCCTTCCCCGCATGGCGCGCGCTGACCGCGAAGGAACGCAGCGCGCGCGTGAAGCGTTGGGGCGAACTGATGCTCGCCAATCGCAACACCCTCGCCGAACTGCTGACTCGCGAACAAGGCAAGCCGCTTGCCGAAGCGCTCGGTGAAGTCGCGTACGCGGCGAGTTTCTTCGAATGGTTCGCGGAAGAAGCGAAGCGCAGCTACGGCGACATCATCCCGAGTCCGAAGCCGAACGCGAAGATCGTCGTGACGCGCGAGCCGGTCGGCGTCGTCGCCGCCATCACGCCGTGGAATTTCCCGCTCGCGATGATCACGCGCAAAGCCGGTCCCGCGCTGGCCGCGGGCTGCACGATGGTGCTGAAGCCGTCCGAGGAAACGCCGCTGTCCGCGCTCGCGCTGGCGGTGCTCGCGGAGCAAGCAGGCATTCCGGCAGGCGTGTTCAACGTCGTGTCGGGCGATGCGGTCGCCATCGGCGAGACGCTGACCGCATCGCCCGATGTGCGCAAGCTCTCGTTCACCGGCTCGACGCGCGTCGGCAAGCTGCTCGCGAAGCAATCGGCGGATACCTTGAAGAAGCTGTCGCTGGAACTCGGCGGCAACGCGCCCTTCATCGTGTTCGACGACGCCGATATCGACGCCGCCGTGCAAGGCGCGATCGCGTCGAAGTTCCGCAATACCGGGCAGACGTGCGTGTGCGTGAACCGCTTCTACGTGCAGGACGGCGTCTACGATGCCTTCACGCAAACGCTGACGCGCGCGGTGCACAAGCTGCGCGTCGGCAACGGGCTCGAAGGCGAGTTCGATCAGGGGCCGCTCATCAACGAAGCCGCGCTGACGAAGGTGCAAGCCCATGTCGCCGATGCCGTGAGCAAAGGCGCGAAGGTGCTGACGGGTGGCAAGCCGCACGCGCTCGGCGGCACGTTCTACGAGCCGACGGTGCTCGCGGACGCCACGCCTTCGATGCTCATCGCCGATGAGGAAACCTTCGGTCCGGTCGCCGCGTGCTTCCGCTTCGCGACGGAAGAAGACGTCATCGCCGCTGCGAACGACACGCCGTACGGCCTTTCCGCGTACTTCTACACGCGCGATCTGGGCCGCGCGTGGCGTGTCGCGGAGGCGCTGGAGAGCGGCATGGTCGGCATCAACGAAGGCATCATCTCGACGGAAGTCGCGCCGTTCGGCGGCGTGAAGCAGTCGGGACTGGGCCGCGAAGGTTCCAAGTACGGACTCGATGAATACACGGAACTCAAGTACATGATGATGGCCGGACTCGGCCGCTGAATCATCGCCATACCGCGCATGCACGAAACATAACGCTATCGCGTGCGCGGTTTTCTTGCGGCGTCGATGCGCCGCTCCACTCGAGGTGGAGGAGATACTCTTGGACATGCAAAGCCTGAGCGCGCAGCCGCTCGCCCCGGGCGCCGCCGCGCCCTTCGATACGACGCGCAATCGCGTCGCGCTCGACGATGTGCCGCTGAACCGTTTCCACATCAAGATCGCGGGCCTCACGTTCGGCGCGCACTTCACCGAAGGTTATGCGCTCGGCACGATCGGTTACGCGCTGTCGTCGCTCAACAAACAGATTCCGCTCGACGCGTTCTGGATGGGCCTGCTCGGTTCATCCGCGCTGATCGGCATTTTTCTCGGCAGTCTCGTGTTCGGCTGGCTTTCGGACAAGCTCGGACGTCAGAAGATTTTCCTGTTGAGCTTCATCATCATCACGGCGGCCGCGTTCGCGCAGTTCTATGCGACGACGCCCGCGATGCTCGTCGGCTTGCGCGTGCTGATCGGCTTCGGCATGGGCGGCGATTTCGCGGTCGGTCATGCGATTCTCGCGGAGTTCTCGCCGCGCAAGCATCGCGGCGTGCTGCTCGGCTCGTTCAGCGTGATCTGGACGATCGGCTATGTGATCGCGAACGTGCTCGGCATGCATTACGCCGACGCGACGCCCGATGCGTGGCGCTGGCTGCTGGCCTCCGCCGGCGTGCCGGCGTTTCTGGTGCTCATCATGCGCGTGGGCACGCCGGAATCGCCGCGCTGGCTGCTCGGCAAAGGCCGCGTCGATGAGGCGATGCGCATCGTGCGCAAGCACTTCGGCCCGAACGTCACGCTCGAAGCCGATACGGGCGAGCATTTCGCGGGCAAGGGCGGCTTCGCGCGGCTCTTCAAGCCGGATCTGATTCGCCGCACGATCTTCAATTGCGCGTTTTTCGTGTGCCTCGTGATTCCGTACTTTGCGATCTACACGTTCCTGCCGAGCATTCTCACGGCGATCCGTCTGCCCGAAGGATCGGGCGCCGATCTGCTGCTCAATGGCTTTCTCGTGCTCGGTGCGCTGATCGGCATCTGGCTGACCATCAAGCTGTCGCGGCGCTCGTTCCTGATCGGGTCGTTCGCGGTGTGCTGCCTGTCGCTGTTTGCGTTGAGCGTGCTGCCGTCGTCGGCGAATGTGGGGATGATCGTTGCGTTCGGCGTCTTCACGCTGACGATGTCGGCATTCTCGAATCTCGTCGGCGTGTTTCCGCCGGAGTGCTTTCCGACCGAGGCGCGGGCGTGCGGTGTGGGACTGTCGATCGCGTGCAGCAGGTTGGGATCGGCGGTGGGGACGTTTCTTTTGCCTATCGGGATCGCGCAGGCCGGCGTGCAGATGACGATGCTCGCGCTTGCGGCGGTGTTGCTCGTCGGGATGATCGTGTCGATCGCGTGGGCGCCGGAGACGAAGCATCTGACGTTGAGTGAGGCGAGTGGGGGGTGAGGCCAAGTGCAGTAACGCGCGGCAACGGAAACGTTGCCGCGTTTCATGGCAGATTCGGAATAAACGCGTCGAGGCCGTCCGACATAGTTGTTACCTTTGAGGTGAGCGCCGAGAGGACAAGGCGCGAAGCGGGACGTTGACTCGCGTCATTGCCGACAGAGATTTTCCTGTCATTTGACAGTCTCGTCATTCTGAACATCTCGATCGTTTTCGCCATGAGCTATATCAGTTCAAACTACAAGAACTCACCCTCGGCGCGGCTGAACACTTGGGTATGCGCCCCAGGATCCGCACACGGTCCTTACGACGATGCGCCACCCGATGGTCGCACTGGCCACCCGGACTATTGCGGCGGATGCGTCTCCTATGTCAAGCAAGTATGTCCGTCGCTGCCGGCCACGATTGCATGGAAAAAAGGAGCTGCTGTTAAAAACAACCCGCACATCGTTGAGGGGACCGTCATCGCCACATTCGACAATCACCGACACTTCCACGGGCACGCTGCAATCTATGTCAGTCAGAGTCCCGTCGGCGTAACGGTATATGACCAATACGCGCATCCGCCCAAGCCCATTGGACCGCGCATCTTGCGCTGGGGCCAAGGCTCCGACGTCAACAACGGAGACAAATTCTATGTCGTCGAGTAAGACGCTCGCCTGTCTGACGACATTGCTCCTCGCCGCAAGCGTCAGCGGACTCGCGAAGGCGGAAGCGATCGCGTGTCCTGCGTTGCCGGGCACGCATCTCCAATACGTCGCGGCCTTCGACGGAAAGCCGGAAGAACACGTCCGGCTCATTGCGGATCATGGCGATGCCAAGCGGGGCTATTGGAAACTCGGCTACGTCTACGATCACGGCCGCTCGGTGACCGTTCAGTGCGTCTACGCCAACAAGGAAACGCGGGACTTCACCCTTGAGAAGCGAGTCGATGAGTGCCGATATCGGATCGACGAGCCAGGATCCGCCGAACTCGATTGCACGTAACGCGAAGGCGAAGGCCGCGCACTCAATCCCGCGCCGCCTTCGCTCCCTCCCCGCGCAGCCATTCCGCGAACGCCTGCACGGAATCCGACCCGGCGAACGAAGGCGCGATATCCAGCCAATATCCGTAAGGCCCTGTCGACTCCACCGGCGACAGCAGAACGAGCGACCCGTCATGCAGTTCATCCGCGATCATGTTGCGATCGACGACCGCCAGCCCCGATCCCGCGCGCGCCGCGTGAATCGCCTGATCGAGTGTCGAGAACTCGATGCCGTTCTCGCCGAACGCGCGCGGCAAACCGGCGGCATCGAGCCAGTTGGGCCAGAGCGTGAGCCGCGCATCGTTGTGCAGCACATGCAGCGCGGGCAGCCGCTTCAGCAGCGCTTCGACCGGCTGCCCCGCCAACTTCATCGCGCCGACGAGCACATGCCGCTCGATGAACAGCAGCTCCGACCGATGATCCGCCCGCGCCTCGTATCCGAAGCGAATGCTGCACTGACGGTCTTCGACGGCATCGGTGCGAACGGAGAGATCGATGTCGGGCACGGCGTCCATTAGCGAACCCAGTCGCGGCGAGAGCCAGCGCGTCGCGAAAGTCGGCGGCGCGATCACGGTCAGACGCTTGCGCTCGCTGCGTTGCACGTTGGAAAGCGAACGCGTGACGCGCTCGATCGAATCGAACGCCTCCGACAGGCAAGCAAGCAATTCCGCGCCCTGTTTCGTAAGCCGGATGCCCTTGTGATCGCGATCGAAAAGCTTCGTGCCGAGCGCATCTTCGAGCAGGCGAATTTGACGGCTGACCGCGCCCGGCGTCACGCACAACGCCGCCGCCGACTTGTTGAAGCTCATGTGGCGCGCGCTTTCCTCGAAAAAGCGCAACGCGGTCAGAGATGGCAAGCGCCGCACGGTCGGCTCCCTCAGACGAACGCGCTACGCTTGCCGCCGAGCGCCTGCGTCTGTTTCCCAATCTCGCCGCGCAGCCATTCACGAAACAGCGCGACTTGCGGCGCGTCGTCCTGGCCGGTGCGCGTCACAAGCCAGTAAGACTGATGCCCGTCCACTTCGACATCGACGATCGGCACGAGCGTCCCCTGCCGCAACTCGTGCCCGATCATGTGGCGATCGGCGATGGTGACGCCGAGGCCGTCGGTGGCCGCGCGAATCGCGTTGTCGAGCAGATCGAACTCGTAGCCGCCGCGTGTATCGACATTGTCGATGTTCGCCGCCTTGAGCCAGTGCTGCCACGTCAGATAGCGCTGATCGCTCGCCGCCAGCACATGCAGCAGCGTGAACGCGTTCAGATCGATGCCGGTCGTATCGCACTCGGCGAGCAGCGCGGGCGAGCACACGGCGATATGCCGCTCGTTCATCAGCAACTCATTGTCGAGGCCGTCCCATTCGCCATTGCCGAAGCGGATGGCGCAGTCGAGTGCGCCCGATTCGACGAGATCGTCCTTCAGGCGCGTAGTCAGCGTGATTTCGAGTTCCGGCGCGGCGGCGCGCAGCGATTGCAGCCGCGGCATCAGCCAGCGGCGCGCGAAGGTAGGCGGCGCATTGACGCGCAAGCGCGTCAGATGAGTCTTTTCCTGAATGCTGCGCACCGTGAGTTCGATGCGATCGAACGACATTCTGAGCGCCTGCAGCAAGAGCCGCCCCGTCGCCGACAACTCCAGATAATGATGGCGGCGCAACAGCAGCGGTTCGCCGAGCTGCGTTTCGAGCTGACGCACCTGCCGGCTCACCGCGCTTTGCGTCACATGCAGCATTTCCGCCGCGCGCGTGAAGCTGCCGGTGTGCCCGGCGACTTCGAAAGCCCTGAGCGCATTCAGGGCAGGCATTTTTCGCTTCAATTCCGTCTCCTCTTCCTGGCGTTCGACGGGCGCATTGAACACGTATCCGCGCCGGAACGTATCGCTCTTGGGCGACATTTTACGAATCGAGGCAAATTATGCCGCTTCGGGGCGCGAAGACGTTTCATGTCTCGCGCCCGCGTGCATCACGCGATCGCGGCAGGCTCCGCAGGCGCCGACACCTGTTCGATGACCGTGCGGGCATCGTCGAGAATCATGTCCGCGCCTTTCTCCGCGACCATCATCACCGGCGCGTTGAGATTGCCCGACGTGATGTTCGGAAAGATCGACGCATCGACGATGCGCAGGCCTTGCATGCCATGCACGCGCAGGCGCTCGTCGACGACCGAGGTGCGCGCGTCCGGTCCCATCGCGCAGGAACCGCACAGGTGATAGATCGAGCCCGACTGCTCGCGGAAATACTCGAGCATGTCGGCATCGCTTTCGACTTGCGGTCCCGGCGAAATCTCTTCCGCCGTAATCGCCTGCAGCGCGGCCGAACTCATGATCTTGCGCACGAGCTTGCTGCCCTGCACCGCTTCGCGGATGTCCTTCGGCGTCGTCAGCGCGTTGATGCTGATCTTCGCGGCATCTTCCACGCGGTTCGAAGCGATTTCGATCGATCCGCGGCTCGTCGGACGGCACGGATTGAAGCACAGCAGGAAGCCCGAATACGGCTCGGGTTCGAGCTGCGCCTTGCTGCTCTTCGGAATCCGATAGGAAAGCGGATTGAAATAGAGCTGCAGGTTCGGCTCTTTCTCGTCGTCATCGCCTTTGAAGAAGCCGCCCGACTGGTTCACGCTCATCGAGAGCGGGCCCTTGCGCGATGTCAGATACCGCATCGCCGCCTTGACCTTGCCGAAGAGCGAGGAGAGTTCGTCGTTCAGCGTCGGCACCGTCGCGCGATAGTAGAAGCTCACGCACAAGTGATCCTGCAGATTCTTGCCGACCGCCGGCAACTCGTGCACGACCGGAATGCCGTGGTTCGCGAGCAGCGCCGCGTCGCCGAGACCGGAAAGCTGCATGAGCTTCGGCGTATCGACCGCGCCCGCCGACAGAATCACCTCGCGCTTCGCACGGAACTGCAGCGATTCGCCGTTGCGCGTGGCGATGACGCCGGTCGCGCGCTTGCCGTCGAACGTCACGCGACTCACGCTGACATTGCGCTCCACGCGCAGATTCTTGCGCCCGAGCACCGGATGCAGATACTCGAAGCTGCTCGACGAACGCTCGCCATTGCGCGCGTTGATGTCATACACGGTCGCGCCTTCGTAATCGGGGCCGTTGATGTCGCCGGTCACGGGAAAGCCCGCTTGCCGCGCGCCTTCGAGGAACGTGCCGCAGATCGCGTGCGCGCCCTCTTTCATCGACGAAATGCTGATCTTGCCGTTCGCGCCGTGATACGGCGTGTCGCCGGCCCAGTGCGATTCGAGGCGGCGGAAATACGGCAGCACGTCCCGATAGCCCCAGCCCGCGTTGCCGGCGCGCGCCCAGTCGTCGAAATCGTGCGGCTGGCCGCGCACGTAGATCATCGCGTTGATCGAGCCGGAGCCGCCCTGCACCTTGCCGCGCGGGCAATACAGCGAGCGGTCCTTCAGTTGCGCTTCCGGCTCGCTGTAGTACATCCAGTTGTATTGCGGGTTGTAGTAGGTCTTCGTGAAGCCGACCGGCACCTTGAACCAGAACGAATCGTCCTTGCCGCCCGCTTCGAGCAGCAGCACCGAATGCTCGCCGGACTCGGTGAGACGATTGGCGAGCACGCAGCCCGCCGATCCCGCACCCACGATGATGTAATCGAATTCCATGTTTTCTGCTTTTCCGTTCAGCCCTTGGCGGGCGCGAGATCTTTCACGTCGGCGGGCTTCGCGGCCATCTGCAGATGCAGACGCTCGCCCGTGTACGGCGTATGCGCGCGCACGACGTCCATGTTCAGTTCGACGCCCAGGCCCGGCTCCGTCGACGGAATGATGTAGCCGTCTTCCCAGCGAATCTTCGTCTTGAGCACTTCCGCGTGGAATCCGCCCCACGTCTCGATGCTTTCCTGAATCAGGAAGTTCGGCGAGCACGCGGCGATCTGAATGCTCGCCGCCGCGCCGACCGGACCGTTGTAAAGATGCGGCGCGATCTGCGCGTAGTACACCTCGGCGAGACTCGCGATCTTCTTCGCTTCGAGCAGACCGCCGACGCGTCCCACGTTGAATTGCAGGATCGACGCGGCTTTCGCTTCGAGCAGCTTGAAGAACTCGTACTTCGTCGTGAGGCGCTCGCCGGCCGCGATCGGAATGCTGGTTTTCGCGGCGACTTGCGCCATCGCGTCTTCCTGTCCCGGCGGCACCGGTTCCTCGAACCACAGCGGATCGAACTTCTCGAGGCGCTGCGCAAGACGGATCGCCGACGACGGCACCATCTGACCATGCGTGCCGAACAGCAGATCGGCCTTGCTGCCGACCGCCTCGCGCACCTTGCGGCAGAACGTCTCGCAGCGGTCCATCACTTCGAGCGAAATCTGATGCCCCGAATACGCGGTGTACGGGCCGGCCGGATCGAACTTGACGGCCGTGAAGCCGAGCGCGACGTTGTGCGCGGCGCATTCGGCGGCGAGATCGGGATCGTCGTAGTCGTATTCGCCGCGCGCGTTCTTCGGATAAAGATACGTGTACGAACGCAGACGTTCATGCACGCGTCCGCCGAGCAGTTCGTAGACGGGCTTGCCCGCCGCCTTGCCGATGATGTCCCAGCACGCCATTTCGAGGCCGCTGACGACGCCCATCATCGTGAGATCGGGGCGCTGCGTGAAGCCGCTCGAATACGCCTCGCGATAGAAGCGCTCGACATGATGCGGATCGTGACCGAGCAGATAGCGCTCGAACACGTCTTCGATGATCGGCGCCATCGCTTTCGGATGGAACGTCGCCGAATAAATCTCGCCGACGCCCTCGATGCCGCAGTCCGTGCGCAGCTTCACGAAAATCCAGTACATGCCGCCGATATGCGGCGGCGGCACGGCGACGATATGTGTTTCCAGTGCGGCGATCTTCACTGTTGCGCTCCCAGCTTCCTGAGTCGAAGTTTGAACATGATGGCCGCCACGCCGCCGAGCGCGGACATGAAGGCGATATAACCGAAGTACAGCTGATATCCGTACACGCCCGGATAGTTCTGCGTCAGATAGCCGTTGATGAGCGGCAGCACCGCATCGGGCGAATAGCCGACGACGGACACGAGGCCGATCGCGAGGCCCATCGTTTCGGCGGGCACCTTGCATTGATCGAGCAGCGACCAGTAAAGCCCGCGAATCGCGTACGTCATCACGCCGATGAACAGCACGAGCACCGCGACGAGCACATGGCTCGAAATGCCGGGCGCGGCCATCAGCACGATGAGCGCGGCGGATGCGGAGAAGAGCGCGACGATGAGCACGGTCGTCTTCGAGAAGCGATCGCCGAGAAAGCCGCCGCCGATGCCGCCGATCGGGCGCATCCAGAGTTTCAGCGTCGTGATGAAGCCGGCCAGAACCACCGACAGCCCGATCTCCTTCTCATGCAGATAAGCGGAGAAACTGTAAGTCGACCAGAAGACCTGATAGCCGCAGAAGACGATCGCGGAAAGCAGCGCGAGTTGCGGATTCTTCATCAGCGAGATGAGATCGCGCAGCACATTGCGCTTTTCGCGCTTCGCCGCAGCCGCCGCCTGCGCGCCTTGCGGATCGCGCACGAGGCCGAGCACGACGCCGAGCCCGATGCACAGGAACGCGTACATGTAGACGACGAGCCGGAAGCCCGCGACCGTCGAATCGCCGCGCGTCTGCGTGACCCAGGCGAACAGCCCGATCGCGATGGTCGCGAGCAGCGCTTCGATCAGGCCGCGCCCGCCGTCGAGAAAGCCGAAGAAGCGGCCTTGCTCGTCGGCGGCGGCGATCGTCTGCACGCGCTTGATGATCGCCGCCCAGAACGTGAGGCCGGTCGTCAGGCCCCATCCGCCGAAGATCACGATCAGCGAGGCGAACGACGGCGCGGTGGAATACCACAGCCCGAGCGCGCCCGTTGCGATCAGCGAGAAGCTGATGAGCAGGCGCGGCGCGACGCGATCCGCGAGCCAGCCGCTCGGCAAATAGCACACGAGGAAGATCGTGCCGAGCGCGGAGTAGAGATAGCCGAGTTGCGCTTCGGTGATATGGAAGACTTCGAGCATCGTCGGCTGATACACCTGTCGCAGATACAGAATCGGATAGATGGCGCCGGCGGCGATGACGAGCAGCGCGAGCTGGATATAGCGGTCGGCGCGCGTGCCTTCGCGCGGCGTCGCCACGCTTTGGCCGGATTGAGCGGGATTCGATGACACAGGCGTGCTCCTCGAAGGGCAGCGGCGCGCGGCGTGCGGACGCCGCGCGGCTGGGCCTTCACTATGTTTTTGTGGAGGGTGAGAAAAGGAATGCGGCCGGAAACGGCCGCGAGAATCAGTACTTCATGACGACGAGACGCGTCTGCGTGAACTCGAGCATGCCGTGCTTGCCGTCGTCGCCGCCGATGCCGGAGCGCTTCCAGCCGGCGTGAAAACCTTGATACGGATCGGCGGGCGTGCGGTTGATGTACAACTCGCCCGCTTCGATCGAATTCGCGACCTTCATCGCCGTGCGGTAGTTCTCGGTGTAGAGCACCGACGAAAGGCCGAACTGATGATCGTTCGCCATCGCGATCGCTTCGTCGATCGTCGCGTACTTCAGCACCGCGAGCACCGGGCCGAACGTCTCTTCCTGCACGATTTCCATGTCCTGACGGCAGTTCGACAGCAGCGTCGGCGGATAGAAAAAGCCCTTGCGATCCGGCACTTCGCCGCCGGTTTCCAGCGTGGCGCCCGCTTCGATCGCGCGGCGGACCATCGCGTGAATGCCGTCGCGCGATGCCTTGTTCACGAGCGGACCCATGTGGCTCGCGTCCTCGTAGCGATCGCCGATCGCCTTCGCCTTCATCTGCTCGCGCAGCAGGCCGACGAATTCGTCGTGGATGCGCTCGTGCACATAGACGCGTTCGATCGCCGTGCAAAGCTGACCGCTGTGCGTGAGCTTCGATGCGACGAGTTCGCGCGCGGCCTTCTGCAGATCGGCGTCCGGCTCGACGATCGCGGGCGTCTTGCCGCCCAGTTCCAGCGAAGGTTTAGCGATGTTCGCCTTGCAATATTCGAGCACCTTGCGGCCCGCGTTGACGCTGCCCGTCAAGGTAATCATGCCGACCTTCGGATGCGTGCAGACGACCCCGGCGGTCGCGTGATCCATCGCGAGCACATTGATGACGCCGGCGGGCAAGGCCGCACGCTCGACGGCGCGCGCCAGTTCGAACGCCGACAGCGGCGTGTTGTTGCTCGGACGCACGACGACCGTGTTGCCCGCGATCAGCGCCGGCGCGACCTTGCGCATCAGCGTGTAGATGGGGAAGTTGAACGGGATCAGGCACGCGACAACGCCGATCGGCTCGCGATGCAGCACGAGATTTTCGTTCGGCGTATCGCTCGGAATGACTTCGCCTTCGATGCGGCGCGCCCATTCCGCGTGATAGCGCGTGATCTGCGCGGCGTAGACGGCTTCGTTGGTCGCGTCGAGCAGGCTCTTGCCGGACTCGGCCGCGAGCGCCGCGCCGATATCGGCGGAGGCTTCGACGATGGCATCCGCGAGGCGCTGCATATGCGCGCCGCGCTCCGCGGCAGGCATCGCGCGCCACAGACGTTGCGCGTCGGCGGCCTGATCGACGGCGAGCAGCGCCTGCTCGCGCGACGCATTGTGAACGTGGCCCAGCACCTCTTCGGTCGCGGGATTCAGGACGGCGGTGACGTCATCGCTCACGGGCTCGATGAAACGTCCGTTCACAAAATTGCGTTCTGGCTTCATGTGGCGGTTTCCTTGATCGCTGCGCGCCACGACGCCCGGCCGCCGGGAAATCGGACGACCGCTGCGACAAGGCAACGCATTTGCGGGCCATTCTTTCGTGCCTCGCGCTGCAACGACAAGCGAAGAATTCGCTGGAAAAACATTCAAAAAACTCGCGCTCGCTGTTCGACTAAATCCTTTTGCGGCGTCCCTTTAATCGCGCACAATCCGTCGCTCGCCGTCCTCGCCGAGCCTCATGGCTAGGACTTCTTGACGAATAAGTAAAAGACTTGAGACTTTCATGAGAATCAAAGTAATCGCCCTCGCCTCGCTCGCCTGTATCGTGACTTCAGCTCATGCTCAAAGCAGTGTCACCCTGTTTGGCGTCCTCGATGAAGGCTTCGACTACACGAGCAATGTCGGCGGGAATCGTGTCTATGAGCTGACGAGCGGCTATGCGTCGGGAAGCCGCTGGGGCCTGCGCGGCGTCGAAGATCTGGGCGGCGGCACGAAGGCCGTGTTCCAGCTCGAAAGCGGCATCAATTTGAGCAACGGCGCGGCGGGCCAGGGCGGACGCATGTTCGGGCGGCAGGCCTACGTCGGCGTCACCGATAACCGTCTCGGCTCGGTCACGCTCGGCCGTCAGTACGATTCGGTGGTCGACTATCTCGCGCCGACGACGGCCAACGGCAACTTCGCCGGCTATCTCTTCGCGCATCCGTTCGACAACGACAACACCGACAACTCGTTCCGCGTGAACAACACGGTCAAGTACGCGAGCCCGTCGTTCGGCGGCTTCAGGTTCGGCGGCACGTACAGCTTCAGCAACGACACGAACTTCGCGAACAACCGGCAGTACAGCATCGGCGCGTCGTATGCGAACAGCGGCCTTCTGATCGGCGCGGCTTACTTGCGCGCGGATGGCGTCGGCATGAACCCGAACGGCGCAATCGCCACGAACGACGCGAGCTTCATCGCGCAGCGCATGCAGATTTTCGGCGCGGGCGTGAACTACACGTTCGGCAAGGCGACGGCGGGCTTCGCGTACACGAACTCGAGTTATCGCGATCCGGTGACGAACGGCTATATCGGCGGGTCGCTGGCATCGGCGGGCAACACGCTCAACAACCTGCGCTATCAGAACTTCGAAGTGAACGGGAAGTATCAGTTCACGCCGGCGTTCTTCGTCGGCGGTCAGTACGTCTATTCGATGGAAACGTACGACTCGACCGCCGGCACCGTGAAGCCGCACATCCATTCGGCCGGTCTGATGGCGGATTACTTCCTCTCCAAGCGCACCGATGTGTACGTGCAGGGCGTCTATCAGAAGATCGCGGGCAGTTCGACCGGTTCGGTGATGGATCAGGCGTTCATTCCCGGCACGCAGGGTGTGTCGTCGAATTCGGAGCAGTTCGTCGCGCGCGTCGCGTTGCGGCACGCGTTCTGACGGTCGAATCGATGAAATCGCTGTCCGCGTATTAAACGCGGACAGAAAATTCCTAAGCATTTCCTAAGCTTTCGTCTTCTAATCTTGCGGCTTTCCCGAACGCCAAGACGCCGCAAGATGAATCACACGCTCGCCCCAGCCCCCGCGCGCCGCCGTCGGACGCCATGACTGCCCGGAGACACGCCATGAGGGTATTGCTCGTCGAAGACGATCGCATGATCGGCGAATCGGTTCAGAACGAACTGCGCGACGGCGGCTACGCGGTCGACTGGGTGCGCGACGGCAAGCTCGCGCTCACGACGCTCAACACGCACGTCTACGACGCGATCCTGCTCGATCTCGGCTTGCCCGGCGCCGATGGCTTCGCGGTGCTGCGCGCCGTGCGCAGCGGGGCGAATCACGTGCCGCTCATCATCGTCACCGCGCGCGATTCCGTCGATGAACGCATTCGCGGACTCGACGAAGGCGCCGACGATTACCTCATCAAGCCCTTCGACATCTCCGAGCTCAAAGCGCGCATGCGCGCGGTGATCCGCCGCCGCGGCGGGCAGGCCGCGCCGATCATGTCGAACGGCGTGCTCACGCTCGATCCGGCCACGCGCGAAGCCACCTCCGGCGACATCGCGATCCGACTTTCCAGCCGCGAATTCGCGCTGCTGCAAGCGCTGATGATCCGCCCCGGCGCGATTCTCTCGCGCGCGGAAATCGAAGACCGCATCTACGGCTGGAACGAGGAAGTGGAAAGCAACGCCGTCGAATTCCTGATCCATTCGCTGCGCAAGAAGCTCGGCGCGACGGCCATCAAGAACGTGCGCGGCGTCGGCTGGATGGTCTCGAAGCAGCCATGACGCGTTCGCTTCAGTTCAGGCTGTCGGCCTGGCTGTCGGCGCTGATCGTCGCGATCGCGGCGGCGGGCGGCGTCATCGCGTTCCAGACGGCTTTCCACGAGGCCAACGAATTGCAGGACGGCCAGTTGAAGCAGGTCGCCGCGCTCGTCACGCCGCGCACGCTCGCGACGATGCAGCGTGAAGCGCTCGGCCGCGTCGACGGCGCGGATCCTGAGTCGAAGCTCGTCATCCAGACGATCGGCGAGCGAGCGCCGCTGCCGGTCGCGTCCGATCTGCGCGACGGCCTGCAGAACGCCATCGTCCAAGGCACGCGCTGGCGACTCGTCGTGAAGACGCTCGATGACGGCACGCGCGTCGTGATCGGCCAGCAGACGGCGGGCCGCGACGAGATCGCCCGCAACGGCGCGCTCGCCACCGTGATGCCCTTCGCCGCGCTCGCGCTCGTGCTGCTCGCGGCGCTGCATCTGATCGTGCGCCGCCAGTTCCGGCCGTTGAGCGCGCTGTCGGCGAGTCTCGACACACGGCCCGAACACGATCTCTCCGCGCTTTCCCGCGACGCGCTGCCGAGCGAGATCGCGCCCTTCGTCGTCGCGATCAACCGGCTGCTCGCGCGCGTGGAGGCGTCGGTGGCGCTGCAGCGCCGCTTCGTCGCCGATGCCGCGCATGAACTGCGCTCGCCGCTGACCGCGCTGTCGCTGCAGGCCGAGCGCCTCGACGCCGCCGAGTTGCCCGACAGCGCGCGCGAACGGCTCGACGCGCTGCGGCGCGGCCTTGCGCGCACGCGCTCGCTGCTGCATCAACTGTTGACGCTCGCGCGCCTGCAGCAACGCACCGACGCCGATACCGCGCGTTTGCGCGTGCAGGACGTCTTCCGCAATGTTCTCGAAGATCTGATGCCGCTCGCGGAGACGAAGGACATCGACATCGGCGTATCGACGAGCGACGACGTGTTCATCCACGCGCCGCAAGCCGATCTCACCATCATGGTGAAAAATCTCGTCGACAACGCGATTCGCTATACGCCGGCGGCCGGCCGCGTCGATCTCGCGGCGGGCGTTTCGAATGCGCGGCCGTGGATTCGCGTGGCGGACAGCGGGCCGGGCATCGCGCCCGAGGAACGCGCGCGCGTCTTCGATCCGTTCTATCGCGTGCTCGGCGGCGACGCGAACGGCTCGGGCCTCGGGCTCTCGATCGTCGGCACGATCGCGGCGCGCATCGGCGCGACGATCGAACTCGCGGATGCCGCGCCGCGCGGGCTCGTCGTGACCGTCACGATCTGAAGGCGTCGGCTGCCTGAAGCGACATGCACGACGCGCCGGACCATACGCGCCCGCGCGTGTCCGGCGCACGCGCGGCGTGCTATCGTCGATGCGTCATTCCGACGTGGCATTCCGATGCCGCCATCATGAGTCAAGTGCGCTATCCCCTCGGCCCCGATGACCGCGTGCATCTGCTCTGCTGGCTCACGTGCGGATTGCTCGGCGCGTACTACATCGAAGGCGAATGGCCCGATACGTCGTTTCAGGTGCGCGCCGCGCATCGCTGGCTCGACCGGCATCATCGCGCGGCCGACTGGATCGAGACCGCGCGGCTTTCGGTGGCGGCGCACGCGCTCGCCGCGCGCTTCTCGACGATGCTTGACGCCGACGCCTCGCGCAGCGACATCGAACGCATTCTCGAAGGCGAGGATCTCGACTACGAAAGCGTGCTCGTGCAGCGCATCTATCACGAGTGCTGGATCGAGTTGTCGAGCGGACGAAAGCCGTCGCACTAACGCGTTCCTCCGATCAATTTCCGTGCCGCGCCGCGCGCGTGCCTTGGCGCGTCTCGCGCGCGGGCACGGACATTTTTTTGCGCTGGCGGAATGTGCGGAACCCCACATTGGCGCTCAGGGCGCGGCGATACCATCGGCGCGCCTGCTCGCACGTCGATGTTCGCGCCTCCCGCCGATGTCCCCAATCGCCGGGCTGAAAAGCGGCTACACCGTCAGCGGCCAAAAACGATGACAACAATCGACACCGACTGGAGGTCGCCATGCAGCGCAGCATTCGTCCGCTTGTTTCTCAAACCGCGATTCGTCGTGCGCGCCTGCGCCCGCTCGCGATCCTCGTGCCGATCGTCGCGGGCCTGACTTGCGCGAGCATCGCCGATGCCGCGCCGCCGCTGCCCGCCGGCGGCCAGTTCGTCGCGGGCAGCGGCGCGATCAGCGGCGGCGGCACCGGTTCGACGCTCACCATCAATCAGACGACGACGCGCGGTGTCATCGACTGGAACAGCTTTTCCATCGGCAGCGGAAGGCAGGTCACGTTCAACAACGGCAGCGGCGCGACGCTCAATCGCGTGACCGGCGGCAATGCTTCGGTCATTCTCGGCCAGCTCAACGCGACGGGCAGCGTGTATCTCGTCAATCCGCAGGGCGTGCTGGTCGGGCCGGGCGGCGTCGTCGCGACGGGCGGGCGCTTCGTTGCGTCGGCGCTCGACATCGGCAACGATGCGTTCATGCAGGGCGGCCCGCTCACGCTTTCGGGCGGCGGCAACGGCATGGTCATCAATCTGGGCACGATCGGATCGAGCGGCGGCGACGTGTTCCTCGTGTCGCGCACGGCGGCGGTGAATGGCGGCAGCATCAACGCGCCGCAGGGCACGGTCGAAATCGCGAGCGGCAATCAGGTGCTTCTGCAGGATTCATCCGGTGGACAGCAGGTTTTCGTGCAGACGGGCAGCGGCGGCACGGCGATGAACGGCGGCGTGATTCGGGCGGCGCAGGCGAGCCTCCAAGCCGCCGATGGCAACGTGTACGCGCTCGCCGGCAACAGCAGCGCGATCCGCGCGACCGGCACCGCGACGCGCGATGGCCACGTCTGGCTCGTCGCCGATCAGGGCGCGGTCCACGCGAACGGCACGCTCGCCGCGACGAACGCAGACGGCAGCGGCGGCACGGTCGAAACGCGCGCGAATACGCTCGATGTCGCGGGCGCGAACGTGACGGCGCGTACATGGAAACTCGGCGCGCCGTCGTTCACCGTCGATCAGGCGAACGCGGATTCCCTCGCGCGCGGCCTTGCCAACGGCACATCGGTGGATGTCGAAGCGAGCAGCGGCGATCTGAACGTCGGCGGCAACGTCCAGTGGAACGGCAACGCGTCGCTGACGCTCGGCGCGGCGCACAGCGTGGCCATCGGTGCGGGCGCGACCATCGGCAACACGGGCAACGGCAATCTCACGCTGCGCGCGGATTCGGGCGGCATCGACAACGGCGGCGGCGTGGCGAACAGCGGCACGATCGACTGGTCGAAGAGCGGCGGCATCGTCAGCGCGCTTTACGACATGAACGGCAGCTATGCGCCGGGCACGCTGCTCACGAACAGCGGATGGACCGCCGCGCCGTACAGCGGCGTGCGCACGCAGGCGACCGCGTACCGGCTCGTGAACAATCTCGCGGATCTCTCGAACGTGACGCAGGATCTCGCGGGCAACTACGCGCTCGGCAAGGATATCGACGCGAGCGCGACGTCGTATCCGAACTATTTCACGGCGATCGGCTCGAAGACGACGCCGTTCACCGGACAGTTCGACGGCTTCGGCCACACGATCGACAGGCTCGCGTCGACGCCCAATCTCAACGACGACCGTCAGGGCCTGTTCGGCGTGATCGGCGCGAACGGCGTCGTGCGCGATCTGAATCTCACGAACTCGAGCACGGGCGGCTACGCGTCGGGCGCGTACGGTTTGCTCGCGGGCCAGAACGACGGCCTCGTCACGTACGTCAACACGACGGGCGGCGTCGGACAGAACGGCTTCGGCGGCGCGGGCGCGGGCGGGCTCGTCGGCGTGAACAACGGGATCATCGAGCGCTCGTCGAGCACGGCGGATGTCGGCTATCAGATTCCTGCGGGCGGGCTCGTCGGCGTGAATAACGGCACCATCGTGCAGTCGTATGCGACCGGCACGACGTACGCCGGAAATCACGGCCAGACCGCCGGGCTCGTCGCGTACAACAACGGACTGATCACGCAGTCGTATGCGACGGGCGGCGTGGGCGGCTTCGGCGGCGGCGGGCTCGTGTTCGACAACGGCGCGACGGGTGTCATCAACGAGTCCTTCGCCGTGGGGCAAGTCGGCGGCGGCGGGCCTCCGGGCGACGCATACGGCGGTATCGCGGCGTACAACGAGGGCGCGATTCACAACAACGTCTACTGGAACAAGGAGACGACGATCCGCACGAGCGCGGCCGGTTCGAACTCGGGCACGACGCCGCCGGACTCGAACGGGCTCACGACCGCGCAGATGAGCAATGCGTCGAATTTCCTCGATTGGGGCATTCCGTCGGGCGGCGTCTGGGCGATGCCTACCGGCGCGACGCATCCCGTTTTGCAGTGGCAGCAGGCGCAGCCTTGAGGGGCGTGCCGAGCGGATCGTCAGCTTCCGATCACGAGGAATATCTCCCCCACCGGCGCCTTCGATCCGTTCGGCACGACCGCCTTCAACGGAAACCCATACGTTCCGCGAAAGCTGACGAACCTTCCGACCTGCACACGCACGCCCACACCGACGCTCGCCAGCGAAGCATTGTTCACTTCGCCGAATTCCGCGATGCGATTCCACACGTGACCCGCATCGAAGAACACGAACGGCTGCATCGCCGCCAATCCCGCGAGTCCCGCGAGTCCCGCGCTTCCCGCCGATATCGCCGGCGCACGCAATTCGGTTTGCAGGTTCCATCCCCGATCGCCCTGCGCGGAATACGGCTCGTAGCCGCGCACGGTGGCATCGCCGCCGAGTCCGAGTTCCTCGCTCGGCAATAGCGTGCTGCCCGTCCACTGCAACAATCCGCGCGCCGATATCGAGAATCCCGACTTGCCGAGCGGCATGTCACGCTGCGCCGACAACTGCATGTACTGATAGCGCGGCTTCGCGCCGAGACGAGCGGCATCGTAGGCTTCGTCGTTGCTGTTGCTGTCGAAGTAACCGGGACTCGCGAAGAGCGCTGCGTTCAGATGCGTATCGCCCGATGCATCGCTATTCGAAAGATCGTAGGCGATCACTAACTGATGGATATGCGTGTTCGCATTGAACACCTGAAAGCCGCCGAACTCGAGATCGTTGTTCGAGCGCTTGAAGTCGTAGCCGAGTTGCACTTGCTGTTGCCACGCGCCCGCGTTGTCGAGCGGCGGCAGACGCCAGTCATAACGAAAACTGAGCTGCGCGCTGAGACCCGTTTGTCCGTAACTGTCGGGTAAACGCGGCGTGCTCTGCGCGAACACGCCGAACAACTCGATGCGATCGAGCCACGGCAACGGCGCAACGGCATTGAACGCGTGCGCGATGTAGCGCGGACGATCGGGCCGCCCTTCGATATCCGGATTGCCGCTCAACAGATCGTTACTCGCGGTCATCTGATAGCCGATGCGCGCATCGATGCCGAACAGATTGCCGTAATCGAATCCCGCGAGAATGCGATCGCGGCCGAGGTCGCGCACGCCGTCGTTGTTATAGCCGCCGTAAATGCGGAACGGAAAGCGGTCTTCGGTTTGCAGCACGACGTCGGTCGTATCGGGCGCGGTGCCGGGCGCATAAATCACGTCCACGCGCCGATACGGATTCGCGTTGAG
>Ga0182736_1001111_pt1 | contig 29598 bp, 24 predicted proteins | sample eDN5th30CKraftBY_FD_128882 | JGI IMG/M metagenome (GOLD analysis project Ga0182736, IMG submission 128882) | Enriched backyard soil microbial communities from Emeryville, California, USA - eDNA 5th pass 30_C Kraft BY (version 2) (version 2) | ecosystem: Environmental > Terrestrial > Soil >...
AGCTTTATCTTCGTAACAATCCGAGCGATGAAAAATCGCTTAAAGCCGTTTCGTCGCGCATACCCATGCAACGCCTCGGACGCCCTGAAGAGGTCGCCGCCGCCATAGCATTTTTTCTGAGCGATGCATCTTCCTACGTCACAGGTCAGGTTTTATACGTCTGCGGTGGCGCAAGCGTCGGAGTCGCTTCTTTATGAAAGATCACCCGGAGAGATATGACGCGCTCTTCCAGCCGCGCGGCATCGCCGTGATAGGCGCGTCGGCGGATTTGACCCGCATTGGGGGTCAACCGATCAAGGCCCTGCAGACCGCAGGCTATGCGGGGCGCATTTATCCGGTAAATCCAAAATACGAGGCAATCGCAGGTATACCTTGCGTGGCCGACATCGCAAGCATCGACGGCCCATGCGACCTTGCCGTCATAGCCGTTCGCGCCGACATGGCAGCAGATGCCATTATCAAATGCGGTACCCAAGGAATTCAATTCGCAATCGTCCTCAGCGGCGGCTTCAGGGAGATCGGCGAGAACGGCAAAGCCCAGGAGGAAGCACTCGTGGCCGCCGGCCGCAAGGCTGGCGTCCGTATCATCGGACCGAATTGCCAAGGGATGCTTGCCTTACACGATAAGGTCTTTGCCGTCTTCGGATCCATTGCCGGCGAAACCGGGCTGCGTTCTGGAAATGTATCGCTATGTTTTCAAAGCGGCGGCGTCGGTTTCGCCATTGCGACTTTGTGCAACTCCGCCGGAATAGGTCTTCGCCATTGCGTCTCGACCGGAAACGAAGCCGACGTCCAAGCTCCTGAATTGATCGAAGCCCTTCTCGACGATCCTAAGACATCGATCGTAGGCACGTATCTGGAAGGCGTGGCGGATGGCCGCGCGCTGATGGCCGCTGGCGACAAGGCCATGCGGCTCGGCAAGCCGCTTTTGCTGTGGAAGGGCGGTAAAAGCGAAATCGGCGCAAAGGCTGCCGCCTCTCACACTGCCCAGTTGACCGGAAGCTACGATATTTTTCGGGCTGCCTGCAGACAAGCAGGCATTATCGAGGTTGAGGATTCCGAGGAGATGGCCGATCTCATGCGCGCCTTCTCCGCAGGACGATTGCCGGATGGCCAGAGCGTGGGCGTGATCGGCGTATCGGGCGGCATGGGGATTGTGTTCGCCGACGCTGCCATCGCGCATGGACTCTCACTTCCCCCATTCGACGAAGCAACCGTCGAAACGCTGAAGCGCATCATCCCAAGCTTCGGCTCCTCCGCGAATCCCGCAGATGTCACGGCGTCTGTCTTCAACGATGCAGCCATTCTGACGGAGGCCATCCAGGCCATTCTGGACGATCCCGGCATTCACCAGCTTTGCCTGCTTTTGGCCTCCGTGCCGGACCCGATCGCCACCCGGATCGCCGAGGTCGTGATCGCAGCGGCGGCCCGCAGCCCCAAACCCATCCTTGTCGGTTGGTCGCTGAAACGCCAGCGCGCGGAAAACGCCTACGCCCTGTTCGAGGCGGCGAGCATCCCAATATTCCACACCCCTGGCCGCACCGCTCGCGCAGCTGCTGGCCTTGCCTACTATGCTGGCATGAAAGCGTTGCATCGGACGGCGCCGACAGCAATTCAGAGCCAAACGCCGCACCGACTGTTAAAGGCAGGAACGGCACTCGACGAAGAAACGAGCAAGCGCCTGCTCGCATCGTATGGCCTGCATACACCTCGAGAGGTTCTGGTCCAGCCTGATCAGAAGCTGGCAAGCTACATCGACAACCTGAACTATCCGATGGTGGTGAAAATCGTCTCGGAAGATATTCCGCACAAAACCGAGGCAGGCGGGGTCGTTCTGAATCTTTCCGATCTCGAAGCGGTCGAACGCGCAGCCGCGCGGGTTGTAGCAAATGCTAAAAATTACAAGCAGGAAGCAAAGATCAGCGGCATCCTCATTTCCGAAATGATCGGCGATGCCACCGAAATGATCGTCGGGGCTGTCAATGACGAAGCCTTCGGACCGGTCATCGTTGTCGGCTTCGGCGGAATCTTCGCGGAGGTTCTCAAGGACGTCACATACAGGGTTGCGCCATGCGATGCAGCGACCGCCCAGCAAATGCTAAAAGAGTTGCAAGGATACGCGGTCCTTAACGGCGCGCGGGGAAAACCCGTGGCCGACGTGGACGCCCTGGTATCCGCAATCGTTGCGGTTTCAAATCTCGTTTGGAATTTACGCGATCAAATAAAGGAAATGGACATCAATCCCCTACTCGTACGCCCCAAGGGCAAAGGCGTGTTGGCTGCTGATGCTCTTATCATTCCTTCCGGATAACCTAGAATTGCCTTACCCCTTAATGTCGGCTCAATTCATCGCCTGCGCGGCGCATCTCCCAAGTCTAGATTAGCGCTACATTCCATACCAGAAACTACCCTCCGTAAGCCTTTGGTTAGGGCCTATTCTTCGGAACCAGCGCTGAGATTGAGTATCTGCATTGAAAAATAGCAAGCGGTAACGGTTGTAAGACATCCTCCTAACACATCGAAAATAATCAGAGGTTGGCAAAGAACACGCTCCACCATGCCCCTCGTTTGCGGTCGCCCTTCTAACCGCTGAATGTCTTGCCGGGCAGTGCAGCCTTGCGCCTGAGTGTCTTGAGCACGGCAGACCAATCGTTCTGCCCGAAGCCATCTACCCGAGACATTGCGTAGACCTGAGACGCCGTTGCGCCGATGCCCAAGGGAACATTCAGATTTGCTCCATAGATCCGGGCAAGATTCAGATCCTTCGGTGCATGCTCAGTATTACGTTGAAGAGGCACTGGTGATTAGCAACCCGAGAGGATCAGCCACCGTCGAACAGTTGCTAAGGTTATCGTCCGCGACGAGAAGCAGGTTGTCTTCCTCTCCACATACGACTTCACCGAAACTGCATTCGAGCAGATCACCATCCTAGAGATGGCAAGAAACTTCATTTCGGCGACAAGGACAAAATCGTCACCCTATGTAAATCTTGAGTGAAGGCACGGACAGGGCTTTGGTTGCCGCCGGCAGGTGCTGTTCGATGAAACAAAATACACGTCGTGTGGGCTGCTGCACATTGTTGCGCATCGCAAGGGCTAATCTGCATGGCGAGTGGACAACGGAAGGGCAACTTTCAGGATCGGCGGGGCGTGGCATTAATGATCGAAAGGGGGCACAAAGCAGCCACCTAGGAGCAGCAGCCATCGCGACTGGAATAGATCAATTGCAGCCCTTTCAGCTTCTGAGCAATATCTGCTTACAGAAAGCAGGCCGACGACTGTGGTTCGCAGTTTTATTCGGAATGGTGGCAATTTGGCGCGCCATCCAGAATAAAACTGCGAACTCATATGTTATTGAGATTCCAGTATAATTTTATAAGGCTAAGGCGTTTCATTGGCTTTTTCGCGCTTCCGATGCCTGGTGTTTGCCTAACACCGGCCGCTTCGCTCTCGCGAAGCGCGCCGGTGAGATACGATTAAGCAGCAAGCTTTTTGCGATTATCCGCAAGCCTCTTATCGACAAGAGCGACGATGGCGTCGAGGACGGGATGACTCATGCCGATCTGGCCAGCCGTCAACTGCACCAGCTTGTCGGCCCGTTCGATATTCGGAGCGCCGTTGTTGAGCGCCCGTGCGGCGGAGGCCGGGCGCGAGAGGCTTTCCGCCGCCGCCGCGTATTTCTCGAACGGCACCATGTCGCCGCGCGAAGCGCCGAGCTTCACGCAGACATCCACCACGAAATTGTAGATTGAGCGCGATTCCTCAAGGTTGGAATGCACGGCCTCCTGTGCGGTACGCATGCCGTCCGGCGTGATGCAGCGATAATTGCCTGCCATCAGCATCGCCCATTTCGCGAGCGGTACAAACAGCGAGTCATGGAAGCGCAGCTTCACCGGCAACTCGATCTTGCCCTCAGGGGCATCGAAGCGAACGTCCTGGATGTCTTGCTCAAGGTTGCGGAGCATCTCGTTGCTTTTCTCGTCGTCGAAGCGCGCAACCTTGAAGTTGGTCGGCAGCGTCACCTGCAGGACGTTGACCTTTTCGTCCGGCGGGCGCACCGCCTGCGGATCGGGGCTGCACAGCGTCAATTTGCCGGGATCGAAACTAGCCCAGACTTCGGGTGCGGTGTAGGCCGGCTTCAGCGCGTCAGCATCGAGACCGGGAATGCGCTGCATGTAGGGCAGCGGCGGCATGTTCATGATCGACATGCACGGTACGCCCGACTTCGCCACGGCATCGAGCAGTTCGCGCACGCCGGGCGAGCCATATTGCGGCTCCTGCATCGCAAGCCCGATCAGGTCGTAGTCTTTCGGGTTCACGTCGGCGGGACCGGCGGCCTTCACCTTGCCGGGCAGCTTGCGGGAATCGATCTCGATCTGGTCCTTGCGGCCACGGATCGGCATCCGCACGCGGAAGCCTTCCTTGTTGATGAGATCCGCCTCCGCAGGGAGGCAGACGAGTGTCACGTCGTGGCCGCCGAACATCAATTTCGAGGCCAGAAGCGAGCCATAGGAGGCTCCGAGGATGAGGATGTTATAGTGAGGCATAATGCTTCTATAAATCTCCATCGTCTCAGTAGAGCTACGCATGCGTCCACATGACCTCAAGTTGGCTATATTTTTTGCCTTCGAATAGAGAACGTTTTCAGAATTGCGCTTCCATATCTTGAAGCGGGATCAATAGTACTAAGGACCCGTGATCCAAGAACCGATTGATGACCGAACACTACGAATGCGGCATCGTTCGACGATTTTTCGACCTGATACATACGAGCAGCGCAGAAATTCTGTGATTGAATAAAATCAGTCAGATCTAGACTCAGCAACTGTCGATTAAAGAAAAACACTGTTTGCATTGCGAATGAGTCTTCGAACCACGCTCCTTCGATCTTCACCAGCCTGCCACTGATCTGGACTATTGCATCCTGCAGCAACGTGTCATTGCGACCCTTCAACTTTTGTCGTTCAAGGAAAAAGGACGAGTCTCCTCGATAGACAATCGTTCCGGGATCTGACTTCGTTATAGGAGCATTCTTGATTTCAGCAAATAAAATCCGTGACACAATTTTCTCTATGCTATCGCCTTTTCTATCAAACGATCTACCGAAACCATATGGCGCTCTAGCCCTAGCCGCTCCGGTCTTATCCCCATACTCATCGCAACAATTTGCTCGACATGGAGGACCGGAATCTGGATCTTTCGTCCTGACGCCGCTTCAGCCGATTTTTGGTAGATATCCAGTGCCGCATGACAAAGCGGGCTTGATGTGACGACACAATCCACTTGCGCATCTTTGCAACGAGCAAGAAATTTGCCAGCAGCTCGAGCCGCCAGATCCTCGTTCACCATCAAAATATGGAACCCACAACAATCGCCATCGGCGCGAATTGGAATTGCGTTCGCCCCTGTTACTTCTGTTAATCTTTCGAGAAGACCTAAATTTCTGAGCTCTTTTCCGTCACCTCGAAAGGTGTGACAACAGGCGAACGTAGCCACCCTCAACTCTCCAAGAGGCTTCACCACTTTTTCTGCGAGCTTTCGTTCTCCGAATTCTTCCATAAGGATGCGCGTAAAGTGTCGTGTTTTCGGTGCACCTGTATAATTTACGCCGGCACTCCTTAGCTTTTCAGTGATTGTCGCGCGTTTAACCGGGTCTTGTTCAAGCTTCCTCCCAGTACTGAGAAGATTTGCTTGGCAGGTATCACATACTGTCAGAATCTCAAGTTGCCGCTCACTCGCCATGCTTAAAATTCGTGCGTTCAACATCAAATGTAGATCAGGATTTACCGCTTTGATTTCGCAAGAACCGCAACAACCGGCATCGTTTAACTCGATGAGATCGATACCTAGATGCTTAGCGAGCGACCGAGACGCGAGGTCCACCTCTTGAGTACTACCCTTAGACGTGCAACCTGGATAATATGCAAAACGCATTGGGAAGCCCCTTATTTTTCGGCAGCAGAGAAGATGGCCTGGACTTGATTTCGTGCAGTTGCACTACTTTGGACGCTCAAATTCGTCTTCTTGTGCGTGAACATCCGTACCAACATCCCGAGATTTTTGAATATTCCTGCTAGACCTCGGGAACGCAGAAAAAGTGACGAGCTTTTTACGAAGGCATTCTGACGAACGTTATCCGCGAATAGGACTGGGAAATTTGCTGTACCTTTCGGACCTCGAGCCGCAAGAGCACGCATTGGTTCGATGGCCTCGCTAACGATTGGAATTTCCATCGGGCACAATTCTTCGCAGCGGTGGCACGACATACAATAGTCTGCGCCACTAAGTTCCATTTCCGACGATCTATCCAATTCATCGCGCGGGTCATTCGCAAATTTAGCCGCTTGCACCAACGCCCAAGGTCCTGGGAACGGCCCTCCGGCTCCTGAATATGCTGGGCAGCCAGAAGTGCAAATTCCGCACTCAATGCAATCCATCAGCTTGTATGTACTGAGCATCTCAGTGTGCTTCAGCGGCTCTGGCCATGCGGGAGTATGATTTCTTTCCACGTACGGCTTGAAGGTCAGATAACGCGCTTGATATGCCTCGCGCTCGACAACGAGATCTCGCGTGACCTCGAAATTATCGAGAGGCTCAATTAACGTGTCCTTTTCTAACTTCTCCCAACACGTCAATTTTGGAACTCCATTGACCCTCATGGCGCAAGAACCGCACTTCTTGCTGCTACAAAACCAGCGATATGCAATACTCTCGCCTTCACCAGTTAACCAGTTCAGAGCGTCAATTATTCGCATATCCTTTTGATATGGCACTTCGTAAGCAACCACCCTCGATGAAGCCGCATTCGGTTCTCTAAGACGCACCTTGACAAGATACTTCTCACCTTTTTCCATTATTTTATTCCTCAATATTCCGTCGTGAGAAAGTCAGCTCTTTCATCAGCAGGCCGCACATACTTCAGGTTTACATCTTTCAACCGGATTGTTGGGTCGCTTACATTGCCGCTCAGATGAATATTCTTCAGCCAATTTTTGTTATCCACGAAAGGGTAGTCTGAGCGATAGAATGCGCCTCTACTCTCGGTTCTATTGCGTGACGCAATGCAGATTAACTCTGCGACGTCCAACATGTCTGATATGTCAACAGCATCCAAAAGCTCGTAGTTTGATACAAGGTTCTTCGAACTGATTTGCATTCGCGGTAGCATCGTGTTGCGGATTTCTCTTAGTCCTTCGATCGCCCTTTCAATTGATTCACCGGATTTAAAATAATTCATCTCACGCCCCATCAACTGTCGGAGCTGTTCCTTTACTGCCGATGGCCCAATCGGATTGCGTGGCGCCGCTTCGAGTAGCTTAGAGAACCTTCGTTCAACTTCTCGAATAGCACTCCCGTTTTTGAATAGAGTTACCTTGCGAGCGTGATTTACGGCTGAGCGAGCGGCAGTCTCCGCTTCCCAAGCCACCGTGATAATCCCTGTAATGAAATCCGCAGCCAGCGAACCTGAAATGAAGAGGCCCTCGACGCGAGTCGCCATTCCATGATCTATCGCAACTCCGCCCCGCTGTTGATGAGATGTCATCGCACACTCGATCATGTCAGACTTCGGATCTAGACCAAGTTTCTCCATATAACGACCAACAGTCGAATATTCTCGTATATTGTACGGATCAATTTTTCCGAACGAAGCATAATACCCGCCATCTGGTCGGGCCTTGCCAGCTTTGATTTGTCGAGTAAGTGCCTTGCACTGAAGATAGTACGATGGCTGAGCGGCACGAAACATATTGCCATGGAAAAACATCTCACCGTCTGAATTATAAAATTCGACCACTTCAGATGTCATTGGAATTGGATTTGGATACATATGGCTTCGCATCCAAGCTTTTGGATTAGCGACGTCTGCAATATGCCACCATACCTGCTCAATCCCTGCGAGTTCAGCACCCGCATGAAAGGCCATCGCAAGCCCATTTCCAGCCTGCTCACGCGTCGCGGTACCTCTGTCCCAGAGCCAGTTGACGTGACCACAAGCGAGGATCACGGATTTTGCATGAATCTCGTGAAGGGTTCCCTTCATGTAATCAAATACAATCGCGCCCGTAACTCTTTCACCTGAACGGATCAGTGTAACGCCGCTGCTTTCTTCAAGGTATGGAATCTGCCGTCGAAAGATCTGGCTGCGGAAGATGTCCATAATCCCCTTGCCCGATGTGCCCAGCTTTGCGCTAATGGGGCCGTAACCGAAGCCCCCAGATGTCACAACGTCGCCATCATCAGTGCGACGGATATAGAGACCCATTTCTTCCATTCGATGATAGAAGGTCTCGTTATAGGACCATGCCTTCTCTGCAAATTCCTGATCGGCTAAGTAGTGCCCATAGTATTTAATTTTGTCATGGAAGCTTTTGTTGTCGGTTAAATCAATTACCTGTGGAATCTGCTTCTCTTTCGAGTGCGTACCGCCGATATAGCCAAACGTAGCTGAACAACCACCGCGACCGAGAAGCGCTTTAGAAATGAGAAGAACTTTGGCTCCCATCGCGTGAGCATTTAACGCCGCATACATTCCACCGGCGCTTCCACCAATAACAAGAACTTCCGTTTCGTGAGTAATGATCGCCATACAATCACCGACAGTTAGATTGGCATCGCGAGATACTGCTCGCCTAGCTCACAATTCAAGCTGCCGGACTTTGGAACGGAAATATATTCGTATTTTTTTATGTCACTGATTATGTCTCTGATTTTGTTTGAATTTGCGCACGATGTTAATTACGCACGATGCATCGCCGCGCTCAAAGGAATAACTTCGAATGAGAAATCGATTTGGTACTGATATCTCTTTGCTTTGGATTTGCGGCGCCAGCCTTCGAATAAGTATACTTGCTGTGCCGCCAGTTATTCCGCTAATTCAAACAGACCTGCATCTATCGGGTACGGAAATTGGAATTCTCTCGGGTTTACCAGTTATTGTTTTTGCAATCTTTGCGCCGCCGGGTTCATTGTTGGTTGCACGTATGGGTGTACTTTTGACTTTGACCGCTGGCTTAGCTGTCGCCGCAGCTGGGGCCGGTCTACGTGCCGTTGTAGGCAATTCGGTAGAGCTCTACGCTGCAACAATCCTGATGAGCGCAGGCATAGCCGTAATGCAACCGGCCATGTCCGCTGCAGTTCGTCAATGGCTACCAAGCCGCGTTGGACTTGGAACAGCGGTCTACACAAATGGGCTGATTGTCGGCGAAATTATTCCCGTCGCTATAATGCTGCCGCTCCTTCTCCCCATGTTCAATCAGAGTTGGCGTTTGGCATTAGCAGCCTGGTCAATACCAATCTTCATAATTGGAATAGCCGTTACAATTTTGGCCCCTCGCTCGAGTATCACTGCTGTTGCTAGGCGAGCGATAGCATGGTGGCCGAACTGGCGCAGCAATCTGATCTGGCGGATGGGAATGATCCTCGGAAGCGTAACAAGCTCGTACTTCTGTACTAATGCGTTTCTTCCGAGTCATTTAATACGTGTCGGCCGCGCAGAACTTGTCAGCCCCGCCCTGACTGCTTTAAACCTCGGCCAATTGCCGGCTTCTTTCTTACTTCTAGTAATCGCGAACAAGGTTCAACGAAAAAGCTGGCCATACGTACAGTTTGGGGCACTCACGACAGCAAGTATCGTTGGCATTATGCTGACTGGTAGCATCTGGACTGTCGCTTGGGCGGGACTACTTGGATTTTGTTGCGGGGCAGCGTTGCCTTTGGCGTTAGCTTTGGCACCGCTTCTCAGTGAGCAAGATGATGTTGCGAGAACCTCAGCCGCAATGTTCGCTATCAGCTACGGATTCTCGATGATTGTTTCTCTTTTAAGCGGAGTAACGTGGGATATGACGGGGCATGCTAGTCTCGCTTTTATTCCAATTGCCCTCGCATCTATGCCTGTATTGTTGTTCGCACCCGCAATATTTTTAGACCATCGATAAAAAACTTCGCATCGGATATCGGACATAGCGAGGGCGACCTAATCCAAGACACTTCACGATGCAGCAATATCGAGCTCATCGACAGGGCTTCTCAGTTTAGCGGTTTGCCAAATCCTTGAGATAGTTTCTATTGTTGCAGCGATGGCAGCGTCTTTCTGCCTTGCCGTTTCGTACGCGAACGATAAAATTGCGCCTGGTCCTTCTCCGCGCCAAATTGACACTCTTCCAGCTTTTGCAAAATCGTCAGCTAACTCCCGTCGCATTAGACAAAGACCGACCTCTTCCATAACCAACGATACCATCGTCGCTTCTTGGTCTACCTCTACAATCTTCATCGGCTGTAGACGCGGGTCCGGAAATAGCTGCCCTAGCAGCAGGGCCTGAGAGGTACCAGGCGGTGCAACCAACCAAGGAAGGCGGGTTAAGTCAGCTAAGGATGCTTTCTCAACATCCTTGCTCCATTTTTTTGGTCCAACTACTTTGTACCTAAGTCGAGCTAGTTCCACGTACGAGATACCGTCCACCATTTCGCTGCCCAACAAAAATGCTGCATCAAGCTCGCCACTCTTAAGATTTTCCACGACACTGTCAGAGAATCCGTGCTGCAATCTTATTCTCAGAAGTGGATAGAGCTCCATCATCTGCAAAATAAGTGGACCTAGCCGAATAAAGCGGGGGTGCATAATTGTGCCAAGGCGAAGCTCTTGACACAATTCTTCACGAAGCTTTCTACTTCGCAAAGTGAAGTCTTTTGATGCGGCCAGAACAATTCGCGCCTCTTCTAGAAGCTCAGACCCTGCCGGCGTTAGTACAATTCCTGCGCCAGTACGCTCGAATAGTGGTAAACCCACGTCACATTCCAGAGACTTGATTTGAGCACTTACGGCCGGCTGGGTTATGTGCAACCGCTGAGCGGCTTTCGTAATCTGGCCCTCTTCCGCGGCAACTATAAACGTCTTTAGCTGATACAGCTCCATCGATGCCTCCGCTTAGTGACCGACGCTTCTCAGTCTAAACCTCAGCTTCATTTGGCAAAATGACAAGCTAAAAGGGCGTCGAAACGGAAGAATACGTTTCGACGCCCACACCATTGACTGAATTTATACTCAATCCTCTTGCAGAGATATTGGCTCAATCCTGGGAATAAGCACCAGATAGCCGAACGCCGAGACACATAACATCACACCGGCCGCAACAAGTGCCGAAGTGAACGATTGCGTCGCACTATAGAGAGCTCCAGTTACAATCGGAGCAAGAACACCGCCAAAATTACCTGCTGTATTTTGAATTGCACCCACTACCCCACCCCGTCCTCTGGGGGCAATTGCTGACGGCACAGCGAGCATATTAGGAACGGCCAGACCTAAGCCTGTTAGTGAGACGGCAAACCACAGCGCAGCACTCTCGCCGGTAGCAGCAAATGCTGCTGGCACAATGCACATTCCCAAAATTAGACCAAGGCCGATCACGCCCTTCCTAACAACGGTAGCTGATACGCCTCGGTAAATAAGATGATCCGCACACCATCCACCAAAGAGTCCAAATACAAATTGGAGGACGAATGGCAACGAAGCATAGATGCCAGCGTGCAAGATAGTGAAGCCACGCGTCAGAACCAGATAGCCAGGCATCCACGTAATATAGACGTAAAATACATAAAGATATCCAAAATAGCCAAAACTGATCCCCCAAATCTCTCGACGTTTTAAAAGCTCCCACCAGTCATTGCTCGCAAATTTAGTTTTGAGCGGATGAGCGCCGTGCTCTTTACGTGGAGCTACTATCAGCCATACCAGAAGCCAGATCATAGAGACAAGACCAACGATTATAAACATGTCACGCCAACCAAACGCTACGATCAATCCGGCAGCTAGTGGCGCGCCGATCGCAGGTCCCAACTTTGCTCCTTCGCTGTAAATGGCGCTTGCCAAGCCACGATGTCGTTCGGAAAATTCCGTTGAGACTATTCGATATCCACTTGGATAGAGAGGAGACTCACCGATGCCAAGGCCGAGTCTACAAGCGATAAATGTCGCAAGCGATGAAGCCCAGCCAGTGGCAACGCAAGATGCGGACCAGAGGAAATAGCCGACCGCCAATACGCTTCTTGTGCCATACCGATCAATCAACCAACCGGCTGGCAGTTGCATCAGAGCATAGGACCAAAAAAAAGCCGAAAGAAGCAGTCCGGCGACAGCCCCATCCAAGCCCAATTCCTTGATAATAGCGGGCGTCGCGAACGACAACAAAACGCGATCTATATATGCGACCGTACAACCAACCCCGAGCGTTCCGACTATAATCCAGCTCCGGACAGAATCTACATGCTTCATGTTTTCCTCCCCCTCGCCCTCCTCTGCTTATTATTTTTCTTCTGCAGACCGGACTTCTTACGATTTGATGCGGACGTATTGGGAAAGTCGATTCACATAATTTTATATAGCTGCTTATGGCCTACATTTATAAACGGGCAATTTGTTTAAATATCCCATTGTTGGAGGATTGATAGTTTATGTGAGCGAGCGCGCAAAACCCCGATAAAGGGCTAATCTCGCAATGATGCAGCGCGAACAGGCGTCAGAGTGAGCAGAACAGTGACGATCATGAAGATCGCGGTGAGACCAAAGATTTCGCGATAATCACCGCTATCAATAAGCCATCCAAAAAGCAGTGGGCTTATCGCCCCACCGATATTGAATCCAGTGGAGACGACTCCAAAGATCCGTCCTTCTGCACCTTTTGGCGAGACACTACGTACCAGTATATCTCGTGATGGCGTTATGACCCCTGAACAGAAACCAATTGTACTGAATGTTGCCAAGAGCATGAGTCCGGAAGGGGCCGTATAGTAGATAAGAATAGTCACCGCCGCAGCGACCGTCATCGCGAGTGCCGATATGCCACCGTGATGGGTCGTATGGTCAGCGACAAATCCGCCAGCGAGAATTCCGATAGCACTGGCAAACAAGTAAAGCGAAAGCGTTAAATTGGCACTTGAAAGATCCGCGCTTCCCAGCGAAACGAGGGCGCTTACCGAAAATGTTTGAATGCCGCTTGCGCTAAGATTTAGGAATATGAACAGCCCCGCAAATGTGAGAACTGGCACGGAGAATATCCCCGGTGTTTTATCGGCTTTATTGGATACCGGCATCCGAGATGTGGGCTTGATAGGCAGATAAAAGCAGAACCAAATTGCTACAACTAGAGCAATGCCACCAGTTACCACAAACGCATATGCTACTCCAACTAGCTGTGCAGTAGCGACTAAAATCAACGGAGCCGCCGCATTCCCCAAAAATCCAGAGAACGTATGAATAGAATAAGCATGCCCTATTCGTTGTTCGGATACGCTGGAGGATAGAAGCGCATAATCAGAAGGATGATACACACCATTTGCAACGCCGGCGGCAGCCATGGCAACAAGAAGCCAGCGATAATCCTGGTTAAGGGAAAGCGACGCAAAACTGAGGCCGCCAAGAACCAGTGCTGCAATCAGAGGACGCCAAGGACCGACTCTATCCACGATGAAGCCGATAGGAGTTTGGACAATCAATGAGACTACGTTGAATAATGCAAGGGCAGCGCCGACTTCAACGAAGCTTGCCTTGAAATAAGACGCTGCGAACGGCATGATCGCCGGCATGGTCATCAAATGGAGATGGCTTACGAAATGAGCGACGGATACAGAGGCAAGTATCGACGTTTCCTTCTCGGAATCCGGTTTCTGTGTCCATCTAGAGGGTAAACCTGTCTGTACTATAATGTTTTCTCCCTTTAGAATTACGATAGAACTAGATGATTGGGACTACAGCTCAAAATGTCGATTCACATAATTTTATGCGACTATTTATGGCGCGTTAGGTAGCGTGAACTTAGAAAATCTGCTCTCTAAGGGATGACCGCGAGGCGCTTGCCGACAAAATGACGGAAATCGACGCGAAGAAGGCGGCGCTCGACACCGTTATTCAGATTACGAGCCAAATTCATTTGTCGACAAAGGCACCATTTCGCGAAAATGACAAACGGGAGCAATTCGTCGACGGATTGTTCCTTAGACGACCAATCTCAACGCGCGGATTCTCAACACGTTAAGGCTCGCGCAAACGCCGATTTCATTGCATTTATGCGTAACTCACGTCGCCTGCGAAAAGGTGTCGCGGAAATGATACGCGTATGTCTGAGATCGCTGACTGGCCCCCACGGAGTGGTCCGGTCAGAATGTTAGTTTAGGGATTGCATTTTTTCTATCTCCTTTGGTGTTGGCCAGACGAGGGCCTCGGGTGCTGGCGGCCGATATTTCAGCGATGAGTGTGGACGCACCGTGTTGTAGTGGCGTCGCCAGTTCTCGATCACGATCTGAGCCTCCTTCAATGTGTAGAAGATCTCGCCATTGAGCAGCTCATCGCGCAGCTTGCCATTGAAGCTTTCGCAATAGCCGTTCTCCCATGGACTTCCCGGCTCGATGTAAGCGGTTTTGGCGCCGACGGCGGCGATCCAATCCCGGAGCGCCTGGGCGACAAACTCAGGGCCGTTGTCTGAGCGGATGTGCGCAGGGATGCCCCGCGAGACGAACAGCTCGCACAGGGCTTCGATGACATCGATCGCCTTGAGCTTCCGCGCGACACGGATGGCCAGGCTCTCGCGGCTGAACTCGTCGATGATGCACAACATCCGAAACGCCTTGCCATCGTGGGTGCGGTCAGCGACGAAGTCATAGGACCAGACATGGTTGGGCCGCTCCGGCCGCAGACGGATGCAGGAACCGTCGTTGAGCCACAGACGCCCGCGTTTAGGCTGTTTGGCAGGGACCTTCAGCCCCTCGCACCGCCAGATTCGCTCGACACGCTTTTTGTTCACCCTCCAGCTGGCTCTGCGAAGCAACGCCGTAATGGTCGGCAAACTGATGCAGACCCGCGTCATTCGCGCCTTCCACTACACGCGCATGACGGATGCCGAGATCGCCATCCTGCGTCGCCAGGGCATCTACCTTTCCACACCAGAGACATTGCGCACCCGGCTTGACGCTCTCGTCGCAACCGGAAGCCTCTCTCTCGAGGCGTCGGCCGTGCTTTACGATGCCAGCACCTTTCACAGCGACCAGCTCGCGTCGCGGTCGCACAAGTTCTGGATGATCTCTCATCCTCTCGCGATCAACGATTCCGGCGTTGAGCCGCTGATGTCGCATTGGGGCGGCGAGGTCGCGTCGATGTGGATGCGGGATCCTGACCTTCTCGCCCAACTCGCGACAATCGGTTCGGCCCGCATCCTCGAGCTTGCCGTTCCTCTGTCTGCCACTAACCAAAGTTACCCCGCCGGGAAAGCCGTCGTCGCGACCTTTGGGCGATCGCGCAGCTGCATCCCGGACAAGCACGCATTCGACCTCTACGCGTTCCAGCCGTTGCCGCCCGAAGCTATTTTGGACATCCACAGCGAGGGCGAGCCCAATTTTATCTGGATGGCGCAGGGTTACCCGGCCGGGTTTGTCGACGTCAGCATAGGACGATGGAAGGAGCTGACCGGTGAAGATGACTAATGTTTGCGTGACCTTTGGAATGACGTGTTCCGAGACGGTATTCGATCAGCCGCCTCATACGGCGTGTCGGCCACGATATTGAGATCGTCGAGTTGAACTGGGGCCTCCAGCCCCGCGAAAGCGGCAGCAGACCTTTTACGATCCTGCACACGGAAGGCCGCGCCTTCGCAGATCATCGATGCCAGGTGCCGGCGTCTAAATTCCGTCATCGCAGTCACGGAAAGAGTTACAGCTTTAAACTGGAGAGCGGCGACTTTCTCTATTTCGCGGGCATCTGGTGTCCAGCAACACGGCATTGACCCAAGCCCTACGCGATCCTCACGACAGCAGCGAACGAAGACGTCGAAGCCCACCACGATCGGCAGATGGTAGTGCTGCGCCGCGATCAGCGGACGGCCTGGCTCGACATAACCGTGCCGGAAGACCAACTTCTGGTACCCCAGCCGCGCGGCAGCTTCCATGTCTTACACCTGCGAGATTTTCATGCTCAAGCGGCATTCACCTCTGAATCGTCTGCGGTGTCGTGCATTCGCTGTGCAGTACCCACATAATTGGCCGCGCGGCGCCACCGTCCCATCAATTTCGCGCACGAGAAGGCATAGCTTATTCTCATGTCTGCCTACGCGCGAGCCTATGGCCTCAAGCGACCACTGATCTTATCCAGACCCCAATAGGGGTCGATCAAAGGACACGTGTAATTCGGTCCGAGTTGCTCGCGTTCGGCGTTATTGAAAAAGCCTCTGGCGGCCTCGTGTAGATCTTCGGGGATAATCAAAAAGACCGGATCGGTTTCCTTGAAATGAAGATCGCCGGTGTGGCGCCACTCACGCTCCCATTCGAAGAAATATGACGAGCTTCCATACTGTCCGGGTTGGTCGACGAAAGGTGCCACCTGCCAGATCGGATCGTCTGGCTTCCCCGCTGCGCCATCGATAAGTGAGCGTAAGGCCAAGGCGTGCGGCGTATCCTGATAGGCATACAGGATTGGACCTCCGTTGCGCGCGACGATGAACTCCTTTCGGAAGACGATTCCGTATGCCCCGCGCTTGTCCGCAAGACGTTTTAGCTGATGCAGCGGCACTTCGCTGAAACAAACGCACGGTGATGATTCCGCATAATTCTTGCCGATGCCGAAGCGGTTACGCGCTTCGATGCGGCGGCTGGCAAGAATGGAGATTGAATTATCGTATTCACTGCTCGTCGCCGACTTCTTTGTAAAATGAACGACAAACGGGGACATATCCTCCCAATTTGGATGTGTCGGCCCAATCAATTTCCGCGCCACAATATTCTCCGAATGACTCAGCAAGCGCCACGAGCCGCGCGATTATTCTGTTGAAACACTAAGGGCGCTACCCTCGCGCGGCGCAAGGGACCGATGACGCTCGACCGGGCCGGTGTCCCAGCCTTCCTCCACGTCGTTCCTCCGTTCCGTGCAGGCCGGGTGATCCCCCTCCGGCCAAGCCGCCCTCCGATCTCGGTCGATGGCATACCGCCGACTTCTAGACGTTCGACATGAAGCTTCTCGGCGCATACAACCGACGAGACTAACTGCCGTTCGACGAAAGGGCTGCCCAATTCGACTGTCGTTCAGCTAATCATCGCGTATTAACCTTGCGACCACGCATCCACCGCCTTCCTCTACGCAATCAGAGGATGCACAGGTGTGATAGAAACATTCTGAAGCAAATCGAAGCATTCTGAAACGTTTCGATTTGCCTCGAATTGCTTCGATTTCTTTCTGACTTGAGTGAATTTTAGCTTCTACGTTCCTTGGTATGGCAGGGAATGAGATAAAAAACTGGGCGACGCGATTTGCGCGCGACCTAGGTGCAGGCAATACTCGTATTCTGTTTGAGCGAGTCCTTGCGCGACACGTGCAGACGATCTCCGCAATCCGCGCTACCGGACTATCCTGGCCGAGCATTGCCTCCATTCTCGCACAGGAAGGCGTCCGCCGCGCCGATGGCCGTCTTATCTCATCAGATCATCTTCGCGCAGCGTATTCTCGCGTTTATGCAAAAGAGCCGCGTGAGAAGCATTCTGCTCGCAAGACACCTGCGGCAGACACGCTACGCGCCGGAAGGTCTCGCCATCCTGGCAGCTCGGATTCCAAGCAATTCGAGCAACCCAGATTAAATCCGCGCGCCTCTGTCAGCTCGAAACGGCACGCTAAATATACAACGCCTCCTACACCGAACTTGGCACCGGAAAAACAAAAGCGAGCCGGAAATCTGCGCGCTGCCATGCAGCGCGCCCGAAATCTTCGCAACAACTTCTCAAACGAATAGCTAATCGCCTTCTGCCAAAGCCTTCGAAAGGATCATGATGCTCGACCTTGCCAGCCTCCGCAAAAGCACGACTTCTGATGACAGCTTTCCGCAATACTTCATGAAGTTGGCAATTGTTCGCGACCCTTTCTGCAACCTGGAAATTCCATCCCTTATTTACAACACCTATTTTGGGCCCATGAAGCATGTCGGCTATCTGCCGAACAACAAGATCCACGAAATTCCAGGCGACTGGAGCATCGTCGGAATGTCCGAGTTCGAAATTCGGAGTCGAGGAATTCCCTTTGATGACAAAACCTGGGAGATATTCCGAAATGGCGGTCACGTCCTCTGGACTTGGACTCCCAAGGACAAGCTTGCTCACAAGCGCCCATCACATTCGATCCAGGTACAACGCTTAAAAATTGCATTGAGCGGCCGAATGCGGCTTGCAGAATTTATGTCAAATACACTGAGAGACAACGGCGATATCGCCGGAGAAGAGACAGATCACCTTTCGAATGAAGAGTACTTCAAGCGGGAATACCGGGCGAATGCCATGGGGCTTCAACCGAACAGCGATGGCACTTATCCTGATAGAAAAATCGAACGATCAGGAAAAACAAAATCCAGGAAGGGCCTACCTTCAATCGAGCTCTTTAAAGAAAGGAACCAGGGATTTCGACAGCTTTACGGGAAGAATTCTTCGGGAATGAAGGACGTGATCAAAACTGAGGTTTATTTCTACGATAAGATCTACGAATCCAACCGAGCTTATGGCCCGAAGGCGCTCCTTAAATCCGAATTTGAACTCTTGAGAATTCTGCGAAATGGCTATCTACGTGCCAAGGCCGTACAAAAAGCGATAAGCACCGCTAAAGAAGACGTGCGAAGCGAGGGCAGGATTTTAACTTCCGAGCGTGAAACACTAGCGGGGAGCAAGGACCATTACGATCTATCGACCGCTGAATATTTTCTAATCGCCCTTCACTCTGGGCTGAATCCGCAGTTTCTTCATCCAAAGCTAGATGATTACAGACGATATCTCGATTTCGCGGTTTGGCTGGGACAGCTTGGACGCAGCGAGCGTCTTGAACTGCTGCCCGAACTCTGTACCACCTTGCAAACCATCATTACGCACAGAGTGCCGCGACATCTTAATAGGAAGGAATGCTTCCAAGTATTTCGATTATTATCCAATCACATCTCGCTCTTTATTCCCGACATAGATCTATATGAAGCGGCTCAGCAGACCAAAACAACAGGCGCTCCGGTGATGATTGAACGTCGACGTTTTGGCTTGATCACTTCAGAAGATAAAAAAGCCAATGAACTTTCTGAACTTCTCAAACAAAGCAACCAGCTTTGGAGATTAACGAAAAAGCAATGCGAGAACGTCGAATTTCTATTCTCCCACTACACCGATGAATTCGATGCACCTGGAGTTAAGATAATCTCTGGCCCCTACGTTCCATTGGCTTGGCAATAGTTATCGCAAAATCAAAACGTAGAAGGGCCTACGAGTCCTTCAGACGACTGCAGGTAAACCCCTCGATTTTTCCGACAGGAAAAATCGAGGGGTTTTGATTCCGGCATGCTCGCGCTTTGAACCAGCAACGTCCGGTATATCTGAGGACATTTTTCGTCATCAGAAGTCTACCGACAGCCCGAATGAGCTGAGATCTCCTTTTTATTTTCAGGCCAGTATTGCAGCCTATCGCCTTTTATATTTATTCCGGAAAGTTCGCGTCAGACGTCGTGTACCCCTCTGCATATCAGCAATCGAGCTGAGCAAGAGCAGAGGATATCAACGTGACAAACTACAAAACATCTAAAATTGCGAAGGCGGAGGTAGGCACCACTCCGCCTGTTGTCAAGCCTCGGCGACAACGTCGTCCGCAGCTTGATCCCATGCCCCTTATTTCTGACCGCACCCCTATCAACGTGCTGAGCCTCTGCTCCGGCATGGGCAGTGACGCCGCGGCGTTCGAGCTTGCCGATATTCCTCACAAGCTGGTCGCAGTCTCTGAAATCGATCCCGCAGCCTGCGCCGTCCTTACCCATAAGTTTCCCGAGACCCCCAATCTCGGCAATCTCAATCACGCGAACTGGAGTGCACTTCATGACCAAGAAATCGACATCCTTACCGCCGGATTCCCGTGCCAGCCGCACTCGTCGGCGGGGCACCGGAAGGGTCTCGATGATTCGCGTGAATGCAGTGCAGGCGTGCTCCGCGCTATTGCCAAAGTACATCCCGACTGGGTCTTGCTCGAAAACGTCCCGGGATTCGTCTCGTCGAGCGGCGGTCGTGCGTACCGGCGCCTGCTCGCGCGGCTCCGCCGACAAGGCTACGACTGCGAAGCAAAAATCATTGACGCAATCGACGTCCTGCCGCAACGCCGTCGCCGGGTGTGGATTCTCGGGCATCGCGGAACCTCCGGGCCCTCACCTGCTGAAGTATTCGCTGTCGCCGCAAGCGGCGGTGGGTGTGATGCGTCGCGCAAGGAAAAACCGGTACGCCATGCCGCCGCGACTGCGCAGCGTCCTGACATCCATCACCCGGTCGCGCTCGGCACGCTGACGGCGAGCGGCTCCGGCGTCATCAAGGCCGGAATGCGTGGCTCCGAACTCGATTTTCTGGTCGTCCAGGACATCGAAGGGCACGGCACCATCGTTCGGCGAACAACTTCCCTGGAAATCATTCGCGCGCAAGGCTTCCCGGACGACTGGCTGGATAGCGTGACGTGGCGCGACAAGCCGCTCAGCCGTACCCAGATTGCAAAACTGGTTGGCAACGCCTGGCCGGTCGTCGTCCCTGCGTTGATTTTCGCGGCCATCAACAAGCTGGGCGGATGGAAGCATCCTCCGTGAACCCGCCGTCTCTCCGGCGCTCTAACTCCCGCCCAGCGGCTTTCACCTGCGCACCACTGCCTTCACACGCAAACAACTGCTCCGCCCACTTTCTGATTTATTCCGGCAAATTGGCGCAGCACTCCATGCCATCAATTTAAGTGCATCAACACAGGAGTACACGATGCCGCTGTCGATCGACTCTTTCCCACATTTTTCTTCCAACTGGTCCGCTTTCGAACGCGCCGTTCGCGAAGCACTGGCTGTCAACGTCTTTGCATCGACCGAGCGCGTGTTTGCATTTCCCGCTCCCAGAACGAAGGAGAGTGTCTTCACCTGGATGGCGGATGTTCTCCGCGATGCGAAATCGGATTTTACTCCGCTTGAGCGCGACCAATTCTCCGAAAAGTGGATTGCCGATTTCTATGCGCAGGGTACGAGCCTGGTTTTGGACTGGTACCCGGCTCACCGGACCATCGATGAGATCAGGACGGCTCTGCACAAAGAGGGCAAGACGATCGAATTGACGCACTACGAATTCGGTCCTTCCTACGGAAGGTTGGAAATCCAGTTCAGGATCGTCAAAGCATTGATGAAGATGCATCTCAAAGCCGACGCGATCCGCGCCAAGCTTGACGACGTAACTTGCCAAGGCGTGATTTCGCAAGAGGACGTGAACGACCTTAACGAGCTGCTTCAGCATCTCTCGTTCGACGATTATGAGCTGTTTGTCGCAGCATTTCACGGAAATTTCGACCCGTCGGCTCTGAGTTCGCAGCACATCGATCACCGCGATACGTTTGAGGAATATCGCAAACGCGGTCGGCAGTATCGCGCTGACGCGCCTCAACCGCCCTACAACAGCGGGTTTGAAGAGGAAGATTGATCGATCAGCTCACCACACGGAAATGCGGCTCTGCCGCATCTCCGGCTCTCTTCGTCTACACCACAATTATTCCAGATCAACTACGCGCGCAAAATGCGCGCAACACGGAGGCACGACATGACCAAGAACGCATCTTCTCACGCGACGACTGACCAACAACTTCTGGCCGGCGTCGTTCTGTCCGGCATCGGCGGAGCCGGCAAGTCCACCTTTACGCTGACGGTGGCCGACCTCGCCGAGGTATCGGGAAAGGAGCTCGATATTCTTCAGTTCGACCACCAGTCGAAGCTGAGCGAAACGCTCGGGCGCGACATCATTACGCTGGATTCCGCTATCGCGCGTAAGTCGCGCAGCAATCCCGACGCGATCGTGGAACTGTTCGAACCGTTCACTGACCGCCTTGCCAGCCTGCGCGACACCAAGCGCGGCCTGCTGATGGAAGTCGGCGGCGGCCTGACGCCGATCTTTCACGACCATAACCGGTTGGTCGACCTCAACGAGGACCTTGTCGATCTCGGCGTACACCTCACCGTGTTTCTGGTTGTTCTTGCGACACCCGAAGCGATCGGACAGGCGACGATCGAGCTCGACCGGTTGAAGGAAATTCTGCCGGACGCCCGTGTGGTCGTGGTGGAGAACCGCTGGCGCGGCGCGGTCGCCGAGATGCTTCCCTACCTCGACGATGCGGTGCGCAAACGCACCAAGCGGATGCTGGCGGATTACCCGGTCCTCGTCATGCCGCACGTTGAGGGAACCAGCCTGCGTCACGCGGAGCGCGTTCATGCCCGACTGATCGACGTCATCGACTGGGATCTCGCGACCGTGATGGAGAAGACCGGGCTCAAGCGGGGCGCCGCCCGCCTGATGCGTGGTGACGTTGCCGCCTATCTGGCTGCGATGGAGAGCGGCCTTGCCAACGTCCTGCCCATGCTGGGTTCGGGAGGTGGCCATGAGTGACGTCAAGCAGCATCACCGAAATCGCGACCGTGCGCTCCTGGAGCGCACGGAGACTATCGAGGAATTTATGGCTGGCTGTCGGAAAATGACACCGCAGCAGTTTGCGCAGCTACCCCAGAATTTGCTCCAGCGCCTGACGCCGGATCAACGTGCGGACATCGCTGCAAGCCTGGTTTCCACGACAAGAGATCCTGCTCGACCAGTCACCGATGCAGAACGGACGAGGCCAAGACTGCCGCCGTCGTCACGAGAGCCGCGCCCGATCTGGCTCCGGATGATCGTCGCCTCGTTCGGCTGGGGCACGGCCTTAACTCTGATGGTGATCGGATTCTTTGTGGTGCCACCCGTGCTTCACAGAGGTGGACAAATCGAACGTCCTCTTGAGTCCACACACTGGCCAAGGTGCCAGCGACTGACGCCGAAAGCCGACGGATGTGTTTACCGGGTCTCTCGCGCCATCTCGTGGAGTGACGCAGCCAGCCTGTTGAACATGCAGGAAACGTATCTGCGGACCATCAACCATGCCCCGGACAGCATCTCTTTGACCGCTAGCCAGCCAATCGTCGTCTGGCGCGGTCACGGCCGTCTCATTCCATAGGAGAAAATCATGACCTTCAGACCCGAATACGAAATCCGCTCCAAAGTCCCTGCCGTCTTTTATACCCTCCTGTTCGGCATGTTGTTCGCCTGCATCGCAAGCGGAATTCTGCTTGGTGCGTTACCATGGGCAGGATGGCGACAAGATATGCCGGTCACACTGACCGGTCTTGAAATTCTCCGCTTTGCTACCTGGCGCTGGGATTCAATTCTGTGGGCGATTGACGTCCATAACCTGCAATATCCCCTGCTGGCGCGCGGTGCCGCGATCGCAGCTGGAAGTGTTGGCGCGGCGGGTGCTGCGGGATGGATCGCCTGGAATGCAACGCCGTTCGTCGATACGCGCCGCCATTACGAGGGTATTCGTCACCTGAAGGGCAAAGCCGCTGTCGACGCGGCCAACCACGCCATGCAAAAAGAAATCGCCGATGCCGGCCGCGCGTATGAGTTTGCTCCCGGCGTATGGCTCTCGCAATTGAGAGTCCTTGTGAACGTGCTTATCCTCGGGGCGCCGGGCTCGGGCAAAACACGCATCGTTCTTTATTTGATCGAACAAATTGTCGATGGGTTCGGTTCGCCACGCAACAAATCCCAAGGACTTCTCGTCCACGACACAACCGGCGAGATTCGACGTGGCTTTCCACGTGACCACTCGCATATCGCCAGCGTCGGCGTTGAAGGCAAGGATGTCTGGGCCTGGGCGATCGGAGAAGACGTATTGACAATCGACGATGCCAACGAGGTCGCACGCAGGCTTCTCGGAGAGCGGTCAGGCCCAAAGCATAGCAATTCTGTATTCGACTCGGGAGGCGCCACTATTCTCGCCGGATGTATCGTCATCTGCCAGAAGACCTACGGACGAAAATGGGGGGCTGAAGAACTTCTGAATGTCGTCTTGCTTGATGGTACGAAGTTGTATCAAGAACTCCGGGAAGCCGACTCACCCGCGACCGCATTGCTGGAAATGGATTCGGATGGGAACTCTCTGTCAAAGACATCGGCAAGTTTCGTGCTTACCTTTCGTGCGCATGTACTGCGCGTTTTGGAGCCTTTAGCTCGTCATGGGCGTGATGTGTCGCCCAATCGCCGGTTTTCATTCGTTCGTTGGATGAATGGTGACCACAAACAGCCTCGTATCGTTCTCTTGCAACGCTCGGCCCGTCACAGCGAGCTTAGTGCTGCATGGATCGGTGCCGTGATCGATCTGATCGCCGCATACGCCACCGATGCAGCGTTCAATTCGGACAAGAAACGGCGCCTTCATCTCGTTCTCGACGAATTTCACCAATTGGGGCCACTGAGCCGATTCCAGGAACTGCTCGACGTTGGCCGCAATAAGAACGTTTCGGTGATTGCGACCCTGCAAGACCTGAACCAGCTGCGTCTCAATTATAATGAAGTGGGCGCCAACAATATGATCGGTCGTTTTGCCACGATCATTATTGGCAAAATGCGACCGGGCAAAGCCTCTATTGAAGTCTCAGAGCAATTGATCGGCACGCGCACCATCGTCGAGTCTCCGATTAAGTCTCACAAGACTGACGCCTCGCCACCTTCAAGGCGCGAAATTCCGCTTGTGCGGCCTGAGCAGTTGAGCCGGGAGTTGGGTGTATTCGATGACAAGGTTCATGCGCTCGTTACCGGGTTCGGTGACGTCCTTGAACTGAACTGGCCGGTGACTGTCTGGCCGGAACGACAGTCATAAGAACGTAAGATGTCGGGAATCCCGGAATGATTTGAGTATAGGCATTCGCGCCGACTACAGTCCGGCGCGAATGCGATTCTGAACCACATCGAATATCCTCTCCGCCAGAAACACATTTATTCCGGCAAACCAGGCACGGGTGGTGCGATAGATGAAAGGCCTCTCATCGGGAGGCCATTATGGTCGCATCTTTCGCCATCATCCATCGCGCAGACTATTATACGCGCGACAGCAACAACTACTATCTGTCCGACCGCGAGCCTAATGGCCGTTGGCTGACCAGCAGTGATCGTTTTGGCATCAGCGCTGGAGCGAATGTTGAAACCAACATCTTCGAGAATCTCTGTGCCGGTATCGACCAGAATGGCCAGCCCCTTATTCAGCATTCGGGTGCCGGACGTCACACCGCCGGTATCGACCTCACCTTCAGCTGCCCCAAGGGCGTATCAGTTCTGTGGGCTCTGGGCGATGACGATCTCAGGCGCGCCATCGAGGTCGCCCAATCCGAATCGATCGCCGCGACCATCTCGTTCCTCGAACAGGAGCTGCCACTCGGCCGCCGTGGCCACAACGGCATCCGGCGTGAACACGTCCGCCTTGTTGCCGCGGCTTTCTCGCACGGCGAAGCCCGTCCGGAACGTCACGCCGATGGCGTTATCGCACCGGACCCGCAACGCCATACCCATGTCACGATCCTGAACGTCGCCGAGCGCGCCGACGGCTCGTTTGGCGCCATCGACACCGTTCAGCTACGCCAATGGAAGAAGGCATTTGGTGTCCATTTCCGGGTCGGTCTTGCCATGCGTCTGCAGCGCGCCGGATTCGCACTGGGGCCGGTCAGCGAAAACGGTCTGTTTGATATCACGGGCGTTCCGTCCGAAGTCACCGCTTATTTCAGCGCACGTCGTGCGACGATCGAAGAGCAATTGACCGCGGCAGGTACGACGTCCGCCGCTGCACCTGCTCTCGCGGCCAGCGTGACCCGCACGACCCGGCGGAACAAGGAATCTCAACCGGAGGGAGATCGGCATCAACGCTGGCAAGCCGCAACACGCCAACTTGGCTACGAACCGGAAAGCATCATCCAGACCGCGCGACGTCTTGGCATGGACGCTCAATCCTCTGTCTCGACCGCGGCAGAGCGGATCGCAGAACGTTTGGCTCAGGTTCCCGATCTTCTGACGGCGACGCAATCGGTGTTCGAGCGCCATCGCCTGTTCGAGGCGGTTGGCGCAGCACTGGTGGGGGCCTCTGTTCAACCGGATCGGATCAAGGTTGAAGTCGATCGTTTGCTTGCCGATGGTTCTATCGTCGAGCTTGGCCGCGATCGTACTGGTGCCCCCCGTTATTCCACGCCAGAGATGATCGCAATCGAGCGCGCGCTGGTCGATGCTGCCGGACGGCTGGCCTTCGATGTCCAGCGCGGTCCCGCAAGCAAGGTCGTTGCACGAGAGGCTCGTGCGGCAGGATTGACGAATGAGCAGCGTGCTGCCGTCGATCTTGCAACCTCCGGCGCACGGCTTGCCGTTATCCAGGGAACCGCCGGAACGGGCAAATCCCACACCCTGGCCGTTGTTGCACGCGCCTGGGAGGCCGCCGACCATCGTGTCCTTGGCGCCTCCATCGCGTGGAAGGCCGCCAATACTCTTGGCAATGATCTTGCCATCCCCTCGCGCTCGATCGATTCCTGGCTCGCAAAGATCGAAACCGGAAGCGCGGTTCTGGATTCGTCAACGCTGCTCATCGTCGACGAGGCTGGTCTGATGTCGAGTCGCCAGATGCAGCGCCTTCTGGCTCACGTCGAGAACGCACGAGCGTCTGTTCTTCTGGTCGGAGACAGTCGGCAGCTTCAACCCATTGGGCCAGGTGCCGCACTTCGTCTTGTCAACGATACTGTGGCCGGGGTGCGCCTCGACACGATCGTCCGCCAGCAACACGAATGGGCGCGTGATGCCGTACATGCTTTCGCGCGCGGCGATGCCGGTGCCGGGCTGTCGGTCTATTCCAGCCGTCGATTGCTCGTGGAAGCAGATGGCGGTGCAGCCGCGGTCACCGCACTCGTCGATGCGTGGGAAGCAACCCGCCGCACCTCGCCTGAAACCTCGATTCTCGCGGTCGCCAAAACCAACACTGAAGTGCGGGCGATCTGCAATGCCATCCGATCCCGATTGAAAGCAGAAGGAACGCTCGACAATGACGATGTCAGCATCCGCGCCGTAACGCCTTCCGGTCAGGGCTATGATCTGCCGCTCGCCATCGGCGATCGTATTCGCTTCCTGCATCGCTTCGACCGGTTCAAGGTGGTCAACGGCACCGAAGCCGAAGTCACGGACGTCACCGCTGCACGGGATGGCGCGGTTACGATCAAAGCCCGCATCGACCAGCACGAGATTCGTTTCGCCGCGGCGGAAATTGCCGACGAACAGGGGCGCTCTCTCATTGCCCATGCCTGGGCCTCGACGATCTTCCAGGCACAGGGAGCAACCGTCGACCGCGTGTTCGTGCTCGGCTCAGGCAGGTTCGACCGTCATGACGCCTACGTCGCCATGAGCCGCGCCCGCCAGGAAGCGAAACTCTTCATCGATCAGCGAGCGCTCGATACCGAAATCCGCGCCAACGATCCCGATCACAAGATCACAATCGATCAGGGCCGGCGTCTCGCATATCTGGCCAACTGCCTTTCCCGCGAGAACCCGAAATACAGCACCCTCGATCCGCTGGTTCATGTCGCGGGCGAAATCCCGCTGCAGCCCGACCACAGCTCCGTGCCGAAGCATGAACTTGCACAGGAGCTGTCATAATGACGAAACGCTCCGAAGCAGCAGCGCCCCGGCGCCGCCCGTTGGCACGTCGTCCGGAAACCCGGTCGTCTGCGCGCCGGAATGGCGGCCGGACACGCCGTCTCGACAGGGACCGCGTCTGGGTCGTGTCGGACGAGTTGCCGTCCAAAATTCCCGTACTTCCCGCCGAAATCGAGGTGATCGAGACCTATTTCGGCGCCCTCCTCGACGAACTTCTGGCCGACCATAAAGGCGGCCGGCCCGGATTGCCGGTCGCCCCCGGCTCCGGCACACTCCCCGGAAAGGACAAATCTGAATGAATATCCGCCATCCTGATAGCTTTCGTCCCGCGCACGATAACGACGCGCTCACACCGGGCGCGCGGGCATGCGCTTATCTGCGCGTCTCTACGGGACGACAGGCCGAAAGCGATCTATCGATTCCCGATCAGCGCAAGCAGATCGCCTCGTTCAGCAAAAACAAGGAATGGTCGCTGGTGGCCGAGTTTGTCGAGTCCGGCGCATCCGCCATGGACGACAATCGTGCCGAATTCCAGAAGATGATCGAGCGCGCCACTGACGACGACCGGCCATTCGACGTCATCATCGTGCACTCGTACTCACGCTTCTTCCGTGATTCTTTCGGACTGGAAATGTATATCCGCCGCCTTGCCAAGGCGGGCGTGCGCCTAGTTTCGATCACACAAGAACTGGGCGACGATCCGGCTCAGGTGATGATGCGACAGGTGATCGCCCTGTTCGACGAATATCAAAGTCGCGAAAACGCAAAACACGTCCTCCGGGCTATGAACGAGAACGCACGTCAGGGCTTCTATAATGGCTCGCGTGTCCCGCTCGGCTATCGCACGGAAGAAAATGAGAAACGCGGGACGCGGGTTAAAAAGAAACTGGCGATCGACCCCAGTGAAGCCGAAACCATCCGGCTGATCTTTCGCCTCTATCGACATGGCGACGGACAGTCAGGACCACTCGGCGTCAAGCAAACCGTTACCTGGCTTAACGAGCGCGGCTATCGGACTCGTCTTGGCGCACGGTTCGGAGTGGCGACGCTCCACACCATTCTGACGAACAGCATTTATGTCGGTCAGTGGATTTTTAATAAGCGCGACTCCCGAACGCAGCGTGAGAAGCCGGTTGACCAGTGGATCACGGTCGAGGTGCCACCGATCATTGAACGAGCCGAGTTCGATGCCGTCCAGGCAACGCTCAAGGCCAACAATCCGCGTGTAACCGCACCACGGATTGTCACCGGACCGGTTTTGCTCACCGGGTTGGCAGCCTGCGCGTCTTGTGGCGCCGCCATGACGCTCCGCACCGGCACTTCGAAGACCGGAGCCGTTCACAAATACTATGCCTGCTCGGCCTGTGCCCGAATGGGGAAGTCGGCTTGCAAGGGGCGCTCCGTCCGCATGGATACGCTCGACAACCTCGTCGTCGACAACCTGTCGCGGCGACTGTTCACGGCCGAACGCCTCACCGAGATTCTCGCTGCTGCCTTTGCCCGCCGCGCCGAAAAGGCTGTCGAGGTTGACACGCGCGTCGCCGCCCTGCAGCGCGAGGTCGCCGATGCCGCCGACAAGCTGAAGCGTCTCTATCGCATGGTTGAAGACGGTGTCGCCGAACTGGACGATATCCTCCGGGATCGCATCGCGAGCCTCAAACTTGACCGCGAGCGGGCACAGACCGCGCTTGATCGCATCCGGACTCAGGCTATTCCGGCGGCTGAGATTCCCCCGGAAATGATCGAGAAGTTCGGGCGGGAAATGCGCGAAAACATCGCCAATGGCGAGATTCCGTTCCGGAAGGCCTATCTGCGCTCGGTCATCGACCGGATCGAAGTCGACGACCATATCGTTCGCGTTATCGGGGATATCGCAACACTGGAACAAGTCGTGGCCGGGGAAAGCGTACCTGCGGCCGGGGTTCGCAGTTTTGTACGCAAATGGCGCTCCCTACGAGAATCGAACTCGTGTTTCAGCCTTGAGAGGGCCGCGTCCTAACCGCTAGACGAAGGGAGCGTTGGCACAAGGGAATAGCCGCCACGGCGGCAATCCGCAAGATGCGAA
>Ga0182736_1001112_pt1 | contig 29590 bp, 26 predicted proteins | sample eDN5th30CKraftBY_FD_128882 | JGI IMG/M metagenome (GOLD analysis project Ga0182736, IMG submission 128882) | Enriched backyard soil microbial communities from Emeryville, California, USA - eDNA 5th pass 30_C Kraft BY (version 2) (version 2) | ecosystem: Environmental > Terrestrial > Soil >...
GCCGATACCGCCAACAAAGCCGACGTTCAGGCGCAGCTTGCGCTGCCCCTGAGAGCTGCCGATTGTTCAGCGAACCTTGTGGTATGTGGGCTTCCCTTAGCCCAGACTTCAGTATCCTGCAGTATTCGTGCATTCGCAGTGAGGAGAAATCCGAAAGACGCTATGGTAAGGCATGTCTGAACACCTGCCTACAATAGCTGAACGTCTATTTGCTCTGCGCTGCGGCGAAGTCCAAAGCCGAGCCTTACGATCGATCTCTGACCACCTCGCTCCTCTTACTTCCATGTTTCTGCAACCGGTAAGTATCAGCAGCCTTATCCATAGGGACCAGCGGCCCTCGGGTTCGCTCGCAAGCCAGACCGCCCGAACTTCCTGATCTGACAGCACCCTGGTTCTAATGACCTTATTGGTCCACGCTCCGCGCAGGCCGGCGAAGACATTGCGCTCAACATGCTCGCGTTCGAGAAGCCATTGGAAAAACGCGGACCCATTTTGCCGTACCTTGTCGGCCATCCGGCGCTTATCTCGATCCACCAACTCATCGATGATCTGAAGAGCGTGGGCCTTCGTGATCTTGGTCACAGACAAACCGCGCACGACTGGTAAGATGTAGCGCTTGAAGATGCGCTCTTTCTCGTCCTTGCTTCTCAGCCCTGACGCAACTTGCAGCTTATATTTCTCCCAAAGAACCTCCACGTCCAACTGCTGTTGTTCGACCTCTTCGCGTTTTCGATTGGCGGCTTCTCGCCGATGTTCGAGCTTGTCGCCGTGGGGGTCGGCACCGGCTTCGATCTTCGCTCGATATTGGCCGGCTAGTCTACGTGCGTCGCCCAAAGAGAGCAGCTTCGCGCTACCAAGCGTCAATTTCTTTCGTTGGCCGTAAGCTCGGTAGATCAGTCCATAACTGGTATGACCAGCCGGCGTGTGGACTAGCACAAAACCCGGTATGCCACCGAGCGAATAATGCTTGATTGAGGCCGGAAGATTTGAAGTTAACTTCACGATTTCTTTAACGGTTAGGGGTCTCAGCCGAGAAGTGCCCATCATAATCTCCCGTGTAGCCAGCCGTGTATCCAGAATTTGTGTATTTCAGTGAAATGATCTGTATATACAGTAACACATTGAGGAAGATTTTACAATGGTGGCAAAGCGTAGACCCTCTTCTTGGGTGTAATAATGAAATAATATAAAAGTATAAATGGAATATTTTACACCGAGAGGGTCGGGGGTTCGAGCCCCTCACCGCCCACCATTCCCTCTGATCATGGCATCACGTGCGCATCGTCTCGGAAGCTCGCGGCTCGGCGAAGTTGTCGCAGAGTTAACTCCGATCAAGTTTGGTGCCGTCCCGTTCCTTTATCCATTCAGGAAATGCCATCCACGAGATGGAATGAAGAGGAACGACCATGACACAGAATCCGAACCAGCCCGGCCAGCAAGACCGGAACCGCCAGCAGAACCAACAAGGCAACCAGCCGGGCCAGCAGGGCGAAGGGCAGCGGGACAAGCGCCCCGATCAGGACCAGCAAAGAGGTAGCCAGCAGGAACAGGGCCAACCCGATGACAAGCGGTCCGGTTCGCGTCAGGAAAACGACGGAAAGCACCCTGACCAGAATCGCTAGCCTCCGACGGGGGCCGTTTGCGCGGCCCCCAAGAGGTTTCGATTGGATGTTAATTGATTAGACCGGTTGACCTCAACGTCTCGGGCTCTAGCATTTGCTGCAATGCAAAATGAAATCGAGCTTCCATCGCCTCCACCGCTTGAAGACTGGATAAGAGAACAATCTGTCGCGCTTTTTCTCGATTTCGACGGAACACTTGTCGAAATTGCGGAAACGCCGGAGGGTATTCAGGTATCTGATGATCTGGCCGTGCGGCTGGAACACCTGTCAGCTGGAATAGGCGGCAGGTTGGCTCTCGTTACCGGGCGGGCACTTTCCAACATTCATTTGCACCTTGGCGTCAACTCTCTTCTGATCGTCGGGTCACACGGTGCGGAGTTCAGCGATGCGGCGGACAAGGGCGTTACCCTGTCGAATGCCACGTTGGACGAGATTGCCCCGCTTCTCGCACAATGGCCGGGCCTGCTGCTTGAAAGCAAACCGCACGGCATTGCGATTCATTACCGGCAGGAACCGGCCGCCGAGCCGGTCGTCCTTACTATCATGCAACAGGTCGCGGAATGGGAGGGTCTCTCTGTGCGCCGCGGCAAGATGGTGGTCGAGCTGGGTCCTGCGAATGTTAACAAGGGATGGGCGGTCACGCGGCTCATGGCCCAACCGCCTTTCATCGGCGCCATGCCGATATTCATCGGCGATGACGTGACTGACGAAGACGGCTTTGCCGCGGCAGAGGCCGCTGGGGGCTTCGGCATTCTTGTCGGCTCGGCACGCGCGACTGCCGCTCGCTATCGACTGAAAACTATACAGGAAGTTTATCATTGGCTGGGACTTTGAGCGACCTTTCCCTGTGGCCGATCGGCAATTGCCAGGTCAGTGCGCTGGTCGACAGCGCGGCAGGTTTCGTCTGGGGCTGCGTTCCACGCGTAGATGGCGATCCGGTGTTCTGTGCCCTGATGAACGGCGATCGGCAGAACGAGGGCGTCTGGCGGTTCGAGCTTGAGGGCCAGGTCAGCTCCTCCCCGCAGTACAATCGAAATACCGCGATCCTGACCACCCGGCTGGAAGCGGCCGATGGCAGCGCCGTCGATGTGATCGATTTCTGCCCCCGGTCCGAACGTTCGGGCCGGATGTATCGCCCCGTGGCCTATGTCCGCATTGTCCGCCCGGTCGCGGGCAACCCGCGTCTGCGGATGAAGCTTTCGGCCATGCGCGGCTATGGGGAGGAGCAGGCACCGACGACCTGCGGCACCAATCACATCCGCTATCTGATCGGCCATCAGCCGCTCCGCCTCACTACCGACGCGCCGGTCGGCTATGTGATGGAGGGGCTGGCCTTTCGCGTGGAGTCCGATCAGCACTTCTTTCTTGGCCCGGACGAGCCGTTCACTGGCAACGTGCGGGAAGTCATCCGGGGAATGGAGGAAGCGACCGCTAAATACTGGCGCACCTGGGTGCGCGGGCTGGCGACGCCGATGGAATGGCAGGACGCGGTGATCCGCGCGGCCATCACTCTGAAGTTGTGCCAGCATGAAGAAACCGGCGCGATCGTCGCGGCGCTGACCACATCTATCCCCGAAGCTGCCAACAGCGAACGCAACTGGGACTATCGTTATTGCTGGATACGCGACGCCTATTACACCGTGCAGGCGCTCAACCGGCTGGGCGCGCTGGATGTGCTGGAAAAGTATCTCGCCTATCTCCGCAACATTGTTGACCGCGCTGCGGGCGGGCAGATTCAGCCGCTCTATTCGGTGATGGGCGTGGCCGAACTGGACGAAGGTTTTGCGCCCCACCTTGCCGGCTATCGCGGGATGGGGCCGGTGCGGGTCGGCAACGCCGCCTACAAGCAGGTGCAGCACGATGCCTATGGCCAGATAGTGCTGCCAACGGTTCAGGGCTTCTTCGACCAGCGGCTGTTCCGCATGGCTGACGAGCGGGATTTCGAAAGCCTGGAAACCGTTGGGGAGGTGGCGTGGAAGATGCACGACCAGCCTGACGCGGGCCTGTGGGAATTCCGCACGCGGCAGCTTGTCCATACCTACTCTGCCGTCATGAGCTGGGCCGCATGTGACCGGCTGGCTAATGTCGCCGCACACATCGGCCGCCCTGATCGGGAGGAGTTCTGGAACGTCCGGGCCGACAAGATCCGCGAAACCATCGAGCAACAGGCGTGGGACGTTGCGGCTGGCCACTATGGCGCCGCCTTCGGCCACGCGCATCTGGACGCCAGCCTGCTCCAGATGGTCGAATTGCGCTATCTGCGTGCGGGCGACCCACGCTTTCAGGCCACTTTCGCCGCGATCGAAAAGGCGCTGCGGCGCGGTGAACATATGCTGCGATATGATAGCGAGGATGATTTCGGCCTGCCGGAAACCGCCTTCAATTTCTGCACCTTCTGGCTGATCGAGGCCCTGCACCTGTGCGGCCGCACGGAAGAGGCGCGGGACCTGTTCGAAAAGATGCTGGCTCACCGCACGCCGTCCGGCCTGCTGTCGGAAGATCTCGATTTCGAAACGGGGGAGTTGTGGGGCAACTTCCCGCAGACCTATTCGCTGGTGGGCATCATCCATTGCGCCGGGCTTCTGTCGCGCGGCTGGGATAGCGTGCGATGAGCCGGCTGATCGTCGTTTCGAACCGGGTTTCGGTCACCAAGGGCCGCGGTGCTGCCGGCGCACAGGGCGGCCTCGCCGTCGCCATGAGCGCGGCGGTGCGCAAATACGGGGGCATATGGTTCGGCTGGTCGGGCAAGGAAACGGACCGGTTTACCGGCCAGCTTACGATGGAACGGGTCGATGGCTTCACCACTGCCACGCTCGATCTCGAACCGCAGGATGTTGAGGAATATTACGACGGTTACGCCAACCGTACCCTCTGGCCGCTGTTCCATTACCGTATCGATCTGGCGGAATACGAAAACGAGTTCGGGCGCGGCTATGAACGTGTGAACGATCGTTTCGCCAACAGCCTGCACCCCCTGGTGGAGGATGACGATATCATCTGGGTGCAGGACTATCACTTCCTGCCCCTGGGTGAACGGCTGCGGGCGCAGGGTGTGCGCAACCGTATCGGCCTGTTCCTGCACATACCCTGGCCGCCCACGCGCCTGCTGGTATCGCTGCCCCATCACGAACGGCTGGTGCAGGCGCTGCTGCATTATGACCTGATCGGCTTCCAGTCGGTCGAATGGCTCGAAAGCTTCCTCCACTATTGCCGCAAGGAACTGGGTGCGGAAGTGAACGAGGAAACCGGCGTGATACGTGTGGGTGACCGCAGCGTCATCGCGCGCGCCTTTCCCATCGGCATCGACCATGCGGAATTCATGGCGCTGGCCGATACCGAAGTGGCGCAGCGCGCTCAGGAACGGCTCGCCAGCAGCGCCCGAACCCGCACGATCGCGATCGGTGTCGATCGGCTCGATTACAGCAAGGGCCTGCCTGAACGGATCGACGCGCTGGACCGCCTGTTCGGCAGCGAAGATGACATGGTCAACCAGTTGCTGTTCGTTCAGATCGCGCCCCCGTCGCGAGAGGATATCGTTTCCTACCAGCAGATCCGCGCGACGCTGGAACACAAGACGGGCCAGTTCAACGGCGCGCATTCGGATGTCGATCTGGTGCCCATCCGTTACGTCAACCGGGGGTTCGGGCGGGCGGAACTGTTCGGCTTCTACCGTGCGGCCAAGATCGGGCTGGTCACCCCGCTGCGCGATGGGATGAACCTTGTGGCGAAGGAATACGTCGCCGCGCAGGACCCGGAAGATCCCGGCGTGCTGATACTTTCCCGCTTTGCCGGGGCGGCCGAGCAGTTGACCGATGCGCTGCTCGTCAATCCGCATAATGGCGGCGAAGTCGCGCGCGCGATCCTAGCCGCGATGCGAATGCCGCTCGCGGAACGGAAGGAGCGTTGGGAAAAGCTGTATGATGTCGTGAAAAGCGCCGATGTCCGCGACTGGGCGGACGATTTCCTCAACGTGCTGGAACGGTGCGGCGCATCCGGCGACTGACCGGGCCGCACATCATGGTTCCAGCGGCAAACAGACCTCGAATGTGCTGCCCACGCCCGGTTCGCTGAACTTCAGGGCGATCGTGCCCCCGTGCAGCTCCACCAGTTGCTTCACCAGCGCCAGCCCTATGCCCAGGCCATCCTGCGCGGCGCGCCCGGCGCCGGGAACCTGCGCGAACAGATCGAAAATGCTCTCCTGCGCGTCGTAGGGGATACCGATACCGCTGTCGGCCACGTCGATGCGCGCCGTTTCCCCATCTACTCTGGCCGTAAGGCGTATTTCGCCCGGTTCGGGCGTGTATTTCACCGCATTGTTGATCAGGTTGATCACGATCTGCGCAATCCGGGCGTCGTCCGCCATAAGCCATACGGGCTCGCTCGTGATATCGACGATCAGCGTGTGTCCGTCCGCCTCCACCGCAGGCAGGCAGGCTTCCACCGCATAGGATAGCGCGTCCTGCAACAGGATGCGCCTGGATTTGAGGGCGATCTTGCCCTGATCGATCCGCGCGATGTCCAGCAGGTCCTCTACCAGCCGCGAAAGGTGGCTTATGCTGCGCCCCATCTGGAAGCGGATTTCGCGCGCCTGCTCCGTCCCCTCGCGCTTTTCCAGCAGGTTGAGGCCGGATTGCAGCGCCATCACCGGATTGCGCAACTCGTGACCCAGCATGGCGAGGAACTGGTTCTTGTGCGTGTCCGCCCGCTTCAGCGCTCCCGTCAGCGCGCCCAGCTCGTCGCGCTGGCTGGTTACGCGGCGGCGCTGTTCGTAAAGGTCGAAGAACACGGCGGCTTTTGACCGCAGGACATGCGCTTCCAGCGGCTTCTGGATGAAGTCCACCGCACCCGCCTCATACCCGCGAAACTTGCGCTGCACTTCGGCGCTGCCTGCGGTGAGAAAGATGATCGGAACGTGCCGGGTCCGCTCGCTCCCACGCATGAACTCCGCAAGCTGGAAGCCGTCCATTCCAGGCATCTGCACGTCCAGCAGGGCCAGCGCCACGTCATGCGCCAGCAACAGCTCCAGTGCCTCCTCGCCAGACTGCGCTTTCAGGCAGATCAGCCCGTCACGCTTCAACAGCGCTTCCAGAGCCAGCAGGTTCTCCGCCAGATCGTCGACAAGCAGACAGTAAACAGGTTCTTCGCCGTGCATCATGCTGTCAGCCCAAGAAGGAAGGACGCGATACCGCCCAGGCTTTCCACCCGGGCGGCGGGAGTTTTCGTCAGCGCGGCAACCGGCATGGTCGGGGCAGAAGCCGAAGCCGGGTCCTGTACGATGGCCGTGCCACCTGCTCCGGCCACCATCGCCATGCCTGCCGCGCCGTCCTGATTGGCGCCTGTCAGGATGACCGCCACCAGTTCCTGGCCAAAAGCATCGGCGGCGCTTTCCAGCAGCACGTCGATCGCCGGGCGGCTGAAATTGACCTGTTCATCGGATGAAAGCGCCAGGGAACCGTCCCGCTCCACCAGCAGGTGATAATCCGACGGGGCGAAATAGATGGTGCCGGGGATCGCCGGTTCCTTGTCCTCCGCCTCTTTCACCGTGGCTTTGCAGCGCGTCTGAAACAAAGAAACGAGCGCATTGCTGCGGTCGGACGGGACATGGACCACTATCAGGACCGGCACCGGAAAGTCGGCCGGTAACAGGGGCAGAATCTTCAGCAGCGCCTGCACCGCACCGGCGGAAGCGCCGATGACAACGGCCCTGATTGGCGGCCCGCTCATGGTTCGCACCTCTGGTATATCTTCTCCTCGCGCACGAAGTCGGCAAAGCCAGATGCGTGGCGTGAAAACCGCAGGCTTTCCTTTGCGCCCAGTCCCAGAAAACCCTTTCGCACCAGGGAGTCGCGGAACAGGCCCACGGCCCGATCCTGCAATTCCCGATCGAAATAGATCATCACGTTGCGGCACGAGATCAGGTGCATCTCGCCAAAGACGGAATCCGTCACCAGGCTGTGATCGGAAAAGACCACCCGTTCGCGCAGGGTCTTGTCGAAGGCGGCGCGGCCGTGATCCGCGCGATAGTAATCCGACAGGGATGTGCGCCCGCCAGACTGCTGATGGTTCTCGGTGAACTTGCGGATCAGGTCCTGCGGATAGATCCCCATTTCCGCGGCGTTCAGGGCATCGGGGTTGATGTCCGTCGCATAGAACAGCGTGCGATCGTACAGCCCTTCCTCGCGGAACAGGATCGCCAGCGAATAAAGCTCCTCTCCGTGGCTGCACCCCGCGACCCATACTTTCAGCGACGGGTAGGTCTTCAGGTGCGGCATCACCTGTTCGCGCAGTGCCCTGAAATAGGAAGGGTCGCGGAACATCTCGCTGACCTGCACGGTCAGGTAATTCAGCAGGCGCGGCAACAGCGTGGCGTCATGCAGCACGCCTTCCTGCAAGGCGGAAACGCTGGAAAAGCCCAGTTGCGTTGTCGCCTGAATGACGCGCCGTTTGATGGAGGCGCGGGCATATTGCCGGAAATCATAGTGATACCGGCGATGCAGCGCCTCCAGAAACAACTGGATTTCGATATCTTCCACGTCTTCCCGGACCGTCACGATGTCACCGCGGCATCCAGACCCGCACCAGCGACAGCAGCTTGTCCACGTCGATGGGCTTGGCCATGTAATCGTTGGCACCGGCTTGCAGGCACTTCTCCTGATCGTCGGGCATCGCCTTCGCCGTCAGCATAACGATCGGCAGGTCGCGCCAGCGGGGATCGTCGCGGATTTCCCGAGTGGCGGACAGGCCGTCCATCACCGGCATCATCACGTCCATCAGGACCAGATCGATTGCCCCGGCCTTATCGGCAGAAGCTGCATCCAGCGCCTCGATCGCCTCGCGCCCATTGCGCGCGATTTCGATCAGCGCGCCGCGCGGCTCCAGCACGCTCGTCAGCGAATAGACATTGCGCACATCGTCTTCGACTATCAGGATTTTGCGGCCTTCCAGCACGGCATCGCGATAGCGGGCTTTCTGGATCATCTGCCGCTGTTCCGGGGGCAGTTCGGAAACCACCCGGTGCAGGAACAGCGTCACCTCGTCCAGCAGCCGCTCCGGAGACTTCGCGCCCTTGATGATGATGGAACTGGAATAGCGGCGAAGCTGCTGTTCCTCGTCCTCCGAAAGTTCGCGCCCGGTATAGACGATCACTGGCGGAAAATTGCGATCCTCGTTCTGACTCAGCGTTTCCAGCAATTCATAGCCCGACGCATCGGGCAGGGTCAGGTCCAGCACCATGCAGTCGAAAGTCTGCTGTTCCAGCTGCTCCAGACATTCCGCCGCCGTGCCTACGCCGATCGTTTCGACATCGTCCGACAGCAGCAGTCGCCCCACCGCGTCCCGCTGCACGGGATCATCTTCCACAATCAGCACGCGCCGCATCCGGGTGGTCAACTGCGTCTGCAACCGCGTCAGCACGGCTGCCAGTTCATCCCGCTTGATCGGCTTCAGATGATATCCCACCGCGCCCAGCGACAGTGCGGTCTGGCTTTGATCACTGGCCGAAACGACATGGATGGGGATGTGCCGCGTTTCGTCATCGTGCTTCAGCCGGTCGAGGACGGTCAGGCCGGACTGGTCAGGCAATCCCAGATCCAGCACGATGGCGTTCGGCTGGAATTCGCCCGCCATCCGTATCGCGTCTTCGGCCGTTCCCGCGATGATGCAGTGAAAACCCATTTCGCGGGACAGATCGCATACGATGGAGGCGAAGACGTCGTCGTCCTCGATCACCAGCAATACCCGGCGGCTCCTGTCCAGCGCACCCAGGTCATCCTCCACCGTGCGCCGGGAACGCCGCGGCTTGGAGACGGGAGGGGCCGGTTTGGGGTCGGTCAGGGCGGGGAGGGGCGCAGCCAGCCCCGCTTCGGGCCTCGGCGCCACTTGCGATGCGTCGTAAACCTCGGGCACGGTTAGCGAAAAGGCGCTGCCTTTACCGGGGGTGCTTTCCAGACTGATCGTCCCGCCCAGAAGCCGGGACAATTCGCGCGAGATGGAAAGGCCAAGGCCGGTCCCGCCGAACTTGCGGCTGATGGTCCCGTCGGCCTGCTGGAACGCCTCGAAGATGCCCTTCTGCTGATCCTTCGATATGCCGATGCCGGTATCGCGCACCGTGAAGACGATCTTGCCATCGTCGGCGCCAGCCACAGTCAGTCCGACGCGGCCTTTTTCGGTGAACTTCAGCGCGTTTGACAGCAGATTTCGCAGGATCTGTTCGATCCGCAGCCGATCCGTTTCCATTGCACTCGGGGCGTCGTCAGCCACCTCGATATCGAAATCCAGCCCTCGCTGGCTCGCGATGGGTGCGAAGATCTGCCTCAGGTCGCCGGTCAACCGCTGGATCGATACCGCTTCCGCCTGAATCTGCACATGGCCTGCCTCGATCTTCGACAGATCAAGAATATCGTTGATCAGGGTCAGCAGATCGTTGCCTGACGATTCAATAGTTTGGGCGTACTTTATCTGATCCGGTGAAAGGTTGCCGTCCGGATTGTCGCCCAGCAGCTTGGACAGGATCAGCAGGGAATTGAGCGGTGTGCGCAACTCGTGCGACATATTCGCCAGGAAGTCTGACTTGTACTGGCTGGCCTGTTCCAGCTCTCGCGCTTTCAGTTGCAGCGCGGCGGCTGCTTTTTCCAGCTGGTCGCGTTGCGTTTCCAGCGTTTGCGCCTGTTCCTCCAGCTCGCTGTTCGTCTGCTCCAGTTCGACCTGCTGCTGCTCCAGCCGCACCTGCGATTCTTTCAGCGCGCGGCCCTGTTCTTCCAGTTCCTCGTTGGAAACGCGCAGCTCCTCGCTCTGGGCCTGAAGCTCGGTCGCCTGCCGCTGGGTTTCCTGCAATGCGTCCTGAAGCTGGGCCCGCAGGCGCGCGGAACGAAGCGCTATGCCCAGCGGCTCGGCCATTTCGGCCAGCAGAGCAACGGCGCCTTCCGGCACGGCGTCGAAGAAGCCCAGTTCCATCACGCCCGTGACCGATCCGTCGACGCTGGCCGGGGCGATCACCAGATGCCTTGGCCGATCGTTGCCGAACGCGGAACCGATCTTGAGATAAGTGTCCGGCAGATCGCGAATGACGATGGGGCTTCCGTCCGTCGCCACCCGGCCCAGCAGCCCTTCGTTATAGCGGAAGGTGCGCGGCATTTCGCCGTCGGCCAGAATGCCCAGCGCGGCGACCTGCCTGAACGTTCCGCCTTCGCCCTTGAACAGCACGCCACCCTGAAACCCAAGATAGGTGGACAGGAAATCGAGCACGTCCTGCCCGATGCGCTCCACCGTCTTGTCCCCGCGCACCACGCGGGCAATCCCCAGTTGCCCCGCTTTCAGCCAGTCCTGCTGAACGCGCGCGCGCGCATTGCGGCGCACCAGCAGGAACATGATCAGGGTCAGACCGGCACCGATCAGTGCTGCCACGATGCCGCCGATCATGGCCTGCTGCGATGCGTCCGCCATTTCCTCTATACGGATCTGGCGCTGGCGCAGTTCCTCATCGCTGATGACGGCCAGCTTCTGACGGATGGTGTCCATCTCCTGCTTGCCCTGATCAGTACCGACCGCCTCCAGCGCCGCGGTGAACCCTGCTGAACGGCGCAGCCTGATTGCACGGTCCAGTTCAGCCAGCTTCGCATCGATATGCGGGCGCAGATCTTCGAGGTTGGTTTGCTGTTCCAGATCCCCGGCCAGCAGCCGTTCCACGCGCTGCCATCGCACTGGCAGGGCATCGATGGCGGTGGCGTAAGGCTGGAGATAGCTTTCCCTGCCGGAAAGCAGGTATCCGCGCTGCCCCGTCTCCGCATCCTGCAGGGCGGAAAACAGCTCGGTCAGCTCGATCAGCACGGTGTGCGTCTCTCGCACTTGCCGTTCCGAAGCCTGCAACTGCTGAATGTTCGACCATGACAGGAAGCCGCTGATCGCGAAGAATATCAGCCCGACACACAGCCCCAGCGTCGACCACAATCGTGCCCTCATCCCGTCACGCACTGCCGAACCCCTCTTCCAAGATCGGCAAGGTCTAACGCCGCGCAGGCAATTGGCAACAATTTCAATATTTTCCTGAAGAAAATCGGCCGCGCGCGGGAAACCCGCCATTCCCGCGGAACCCGGACCCACGAGAGCGATAGAATACGCCGGAAACGCGTTGGTTCCCGATCACTCGGCCGTTGCGGATTCCCCGGGCAGGTTCGGTCCCCGCCGAGGCGATAGAGGCTGCTTCAGCCCGCGCTCGTTTCTCGCGAAAACGCATCCCTTTCGCGCTGCGCGGCTCGGGGCAGGTCGAACAGCACGCGCTGTTCCTTGAAATCGATCGCCACGCGGCGGAACAGTCTCAGTTCGGCCATGCCCAGCACCAGCGCAGGTTCCTGGCTCAACCCCAGCGATGCGAAAGTGGGGGCCTCCACAAAGGCGATGGGGAAATTGCGCAGGCTGGCGCGCCCTACCGTCAGCTTGCCCGCGAACTTCACGGTGCCGCGCATTGCCTCGCCGTTCACATCGGTCAGTTGTGACCGGCCAACCACATCGGCCTGCCGCAGCCGCGCGGCCAGTGCCGCGTTGCCCACTGCCCCTTCCGCGCCGGTATCGATGATGATCGAGACGGGAATGTTGTCGATCACCGCGCGCTTGATCACCAGTTGCCCCAGCTTCCGGTCCGCGCTGACGATGAAATCATAATCGTCCCCCGTCCGCCCGTTGTCGGAAACGGTCAGCGTGCGTGTGTCGAAATCCAGCAGCACGCGCTGATCGGCCAGACTGTCGAGGCCCAGTATGCCGTCCGCCCCGGCGAGATGGTTGGCATCCAGCAGCGGGGCCTTGCGCACACCGAACGTCCGGTTGCCCAGCGTGATCGCGCTGATCGCCGCCGTTTCCACTGTCTGTCGGCTGGCCATGCCCACCAGCGTCGCCGTCGTGCGGTCGGAAAGCTGAAGGCGATCGGCCAATTCGCGCGACAGGACTGTCGCCTGAGAGCCGGTATCGACCATGAAGCGGAATGGCCCCTGATCCCCGATGGTGACGGGAACGGTCATCCGCAGATTTTCCGCCTCTGTCAGGGCAAAGGTTTGCTGCCCGCCCACTGGAGCAGGGGGCAGTTCCGGCGCCGGGACATTGGCGCACAATACCAGCGCCGCCATACTGGCGACGGTCGGCTGTATCCAGCCCATTCAGTTCTCTCCCACGGTGGCCGGGTTTCCGGCTCTCGGGGATCATAACGCCTGAAGGGGAAGTTAGTCTAACGCTATCCTGCGGTTTTGTGCGGTTTAGGACACAGGCTTCAGATGGCTGTGCTCGTCATGGCTGTGGTCCTGCGGGCCGTGCTGATGATCGTGCGCCACGGCCAGCAGGTTGACCGCACCGAACGTCACCCCCCGCTCTCCCCGAACGCGATCGGCGAAGGCGCGCACGGCGGCGGTTTCGCCTTTCAGCATCACGCTTTCCATCGAATGGAAATGGTCCAGCCGCACCACGGTGCTGGCCGCCACCAGATCATGATGCGCGTGCTGCAGTTCAGCCAGCCGCTGCGGCAGCGCGCGGATGCGGTGGTCGACGATGTAGGACAGGTTCGCGACACAGCGATCGCCCGCGTTGTCCTCCATGCGCCAGCGGGCCAGCCCCTCGCGGACCAGATCGCGCACGGCTTCCGACCGGCTGGAATATCCGCGGGCGGTCGATTCCCGGTCCAGCGACAGGCCCAGCTGATCGTCGATCGAGATCGTGATTCGATGCATCGCGCGCAACTCTAGCAAATGCCGCCAGTCCCCGCGCGCCGGAACTCTCTGCCGCGATATGGGGGCCCTACGTCAAACGCCCCATGCCACGTGCCCCAGCGTCGCCCTTATGACGATTCCGGAATTTCTTCATACGGCGTGAGGGGCGAATGACAGTGCAGACTTGCGATAGAGTCCCGGCCCGGCGGCCATGGCGCAAAGCGGCCACCGCGCTTGGCCTTTCCGCCATGCTCCTGCCGTCAGCGGCGCTGGCGCATGACATATCGCAAATGGCGCAGCAGACCATGTTGCAGGGCGGGTTGCTCGAAGCGGTCTGGCTGGGCGCCGAACACATGCTCACCGGGTGGGATCACTTGCTGTTCCTGCTCGGCGTTCTGTTCTTCCTCACCAGCTTTGGCCAGATCGTGCGGTTCATCACCGCGTTCACGATCGGCCATACGATCACTCTGCTGGGCGCGACATGGCTGGGCATCACGGCCAACGCCTATCTGATCGATGCCCTGATCGCGTTGACGGTATGCTACAAGGCGGCGGAGAACCTCGGCCTGTTCCGCAAGGTATTCGGCATCGATGCGCCGAACCTGCTGTACATGGTCTTCCTGTTCGGCCTGATCCACGGGTTCGGCCTTTCCACCCGCCTGCAACAGATGACGCTGGTCGACGATCCCGACCTGCTGTCGAAGATACTGGCGTTCAACGTTGGTGTGGAACTGGGGCAGATCGCGGCGCTGGCGCTGATGATCTGGGTGGTGAGGTTGTGGCGCCAGACCACGGTCTGGGTGCCGGTCATGCGCGCATCGAATGCGGTGCTGCTGGTTGTCGGGCTGGGCCTGTGCGCAGTTCAGGTAGCAGGCTTCATGCAGGACCGGCGGAATGAGCCCGCGCTGGCCCTTCAGACATCCCTTCAGCCCGTGGAGGCAAACCTTTGAAAGGTTTGGCTTCTGCTTTGCTGGCTGGGGCGGCGTTACTGGCAGCGCCCGCCACGGCGGAGGAAATGGACGCCGAAGCTGCGGAGATCGTGGTCAAGGGGCAACTCGTAAAGGCGGATGAGGCGGCCTATTCCACCACCACGCTCGACAACGCCGATATCCGCAAGGAAAGCGTCAGCGATTTCGACGAATTGCTGAAATTCATACCCGGCATGGCGGTTCGCGATCTGGGGCTGGGCGGTGTGGCCAATTCCATCGTGATCCGCGGTTTCGGCGGCGGGGGTCACGGCGGCGATCTGGGCGCGGTGATCGACGGCGTTCCGCTTAACGAGGCGATGAGCCATGCCGACGGCTACATCGATCTCAACGTGCTGGTGCCGCTGGAGGTCGAAACGCTGACCGTCTATCGCGGGCCTGTCTCCGCGCTTTACGGCAATTACAATCGCGGTGGCCTGCTGCGGATCGATACGCGCAAGACGGGCGACTACGTCAACGCGGATATCGGCGGCGGCTCTTTCGAAACCCTCGACGTGCAACTCGCCGCCGGTCAGCGCTGGGCCGGGGGCCAATTCAATGCCGCCGCGCAGATCTACACCACTGACGGCTATCGCCCGCAGTCCAGCCTGCTCCGTCAAACCGTGTCTGCGCGCCTTGGTTTCGATCTGGCGGAATCGGTCGAGCTATCGATCGCCGGGCGTTATCACCATTCCGAAGCGGACAGCGCCAGCTATCTCACGCAGGCTCAGTTCGACACCGATCCCTATGGCATCGATCCCAATGCCCAGCGCGACGGCGCGAACAAGAACTTCGCCAACGGACGCGCAGACCTCAGCATCGCGCTGTCTCCATCGGTCAGCCTCGTTTCGTTCGCCTATCTGACAGGGCAGGATTTCACCCGCTGGTTCTCCCGCCCGGTCAGCACAACCGCGTGGCGCCAGCGCGAAGAAAGCTATGAACGCAAGGTCTTCGGCGCGGGCAGCAGCTTGAACGGAGAAATCGACGCCGGCTGGTTGTCCTCGCCGGTCACCTTCGCCGCCGGGGTGGAGATGTTCCGTGAACGGACCGATTATCTGTTCTTTGACGGGCTGAACAATCGCATCCGCACCGGCCCCGCCGCAAACGATCGCGAAACGCGGCTGAACAGCGTGTCCGGTTTTGCAGAGGCGCAGGTTCCTTTCAGTCCGCTGTTCGACGTATCGCTTGGCCTCAGGGCGGATCGTTTCACCGGCGGGTGCAAGTTGCTCGGCCCGGAAACCGGCAGCGACCCCTGCGGCGATCTCGACACGACCTCGCAGCTCAGCCCAAAGGCGGGTGCCAGATCACAAGTTTCGCCCTGGCTGCAACTTCGCGCAAGCTGGTCGCAAGGCTTCGCGCTGGCCAACAACTTCGTGAAATATGCGGTCGGTGGTCAGGCGCTGGAACCCAACGTGTTCCGCCAGACGGAACTGGGCCTCACGCTCACGCCGCTGTCGGGAATGAAGCTCGATGTCGCGGCATTCCGGCTCGGCTCCGCGCAGGAAGTGCGAACCGTCGCGCCTGGCATCTACGAGAACTTCGGCAAGACGCGCCGTCAGGGGGTGGAAGCCAGCGCCGAATGGCAGGCAACCCCGTCGCTCTGGCTGCGCGGCGTCTATGGCTATGTCGAAACGGAAGTGCGCGAGAATGCCGATACCTCGCTGATCGGTAAGTCGGTGGCAGGTGTTCCGGCTCATACCGCCAATGTCGACGCCACATGGTCGCCGATCCGCGACTGGTCGCTGTCAGCGAACTGGCGCTATGTCGGCAGCTATCAGGTCAACGCCGCCAACACGTTACAGTCCGAAGCTTACGACACGCTGGACCTGTCGATCGCTTATGACGGAACTGCCGGTTCGCTCGGCTATCAGGTCTATGGCCGCGTCGATAACGTCACCGACGCCATCTACGCCACTTCGGTATCGCAGATCGGGGGACAGACCGTGCTCGCCCCCGGCGCGCCCCGCACTTTCCGCGCTGGCGTGAAGGTGACGCTGTGATGCCCGTGATCCTGCGGAGGAGATTTTCCATGCTCAAGAAGGCCCGGCTTTGCGCCGCCCTGGTCTGTGGTGCCATCGCCCTTCCTGCCGCGGCCCACACGGTCTGGCTGGTGCCAGAAGGTTCCAGCTCCGCGTGGCACGTCCTGTTCGGCGGCCATAATGGAGAAGTGAACGAATACCCGGCCGCCAAGCTGAAAACCGTCACCGCTCTCGCGGCGGATGGAAAGGCCCTGCGCGTTACGCGCAGAACGGCGGCCGATGGGGTCCATCTGACGATCAGCGGGCGCCCCAGCGTGATACTCGCCCACTACGACAACGGCATTCACACTACGCGGTCCAATGGGCCGTCGGTCGAAAAACCGATGAACGAAGTGCCCAACGCGCTGAAAGCCACACGGGCGATCAAGTATCACAAGACTGTGGCGGCATGGTCGCCGATAGTGGCGCAGCCTGCGGGTCAGCCGTTCGAAGTCGTGCCCCTGTCCGCCAGCCAGCCCGTTGCGGGGCAACCGATGCGCGTGCGCGTGCTGATCGGTGGCCGTCCTGCCGCCGGTATCGCCATCGCCCGTAACGAAGAAGGGCGCGATGCGGTGACAAACGCGGAAGGCGTGGCCAGCTTCACGCCGGTCAAAGGGTTCAACAAGCTCTGGGCTGGCAGGAGGGCGCAGGTCAGCGGTAACCCCGCTTTCACGGAAGACAGCGTCGAATACTCGCTGGGGTTCTTCGCCCGATGAACGCCCTTATGCGCCCGCTGCTTGCCCTCCTGCTCGGTATGGCCGCCAGCATGGCCAGCGCCCCCGCGCTTGCCCACGGCCTGTTGATGAAGCTGGATTCACAGGGGCAGACGATTTCCGGAGAGGTCTATTTCAGCAACGGGCAACGGGCAGGCGGCGTCTGGGTTGAACTGTTCGACGATGCATCGCCGGATGTGGCGATACAAACCTTCCAGACGGCGCCCGATGGTTCGTTCAGCGTGGATGGGGTGCCCGGCCATGCCTATCGCGTCCGCGCATCCGGCGAAGAAGGACATGAAATCATCATGACCATCGCTCTCGCTGGCGAAACGGCGCAAGGAACCATGGTCGAAGACGGTCCGCCGGATCAGGCGGAAAGCGGGGAAGGGGTGCCCGCCTGGGCCGTGCTCGGCGGCTTCCTGCTGCTGTCGCTGATACCCCTGTACTGGCTGCGTCGCCGCGATGCCGCCACCGGGAGCTGACCGATCCTTATTGTGAGATCGTCCGCACGGCGAAGGCCGCCGCCGCCGCCCGCGTTTCTACGCCCAGCTTCTCGAACACCTGCTCCAGATGTTTGTTCACCGTGCGCGGGCTGATCGTCAGGATTTCGCTGATCACGCGGTTCGGTTTGCCATAGCTGACCCACAGCAGAACCTCGGCCTCGCGCTGCGTCAGGCCGAACTGCTGTTGCAGCCGCGCGATATTGGCCTGCGGGTCGATGCTATTGATACGGACCAGCAGCTCGTCGCCGCGCGGGCGGCCCACCACGATCAGCTCCAGCGATCGATCCTCGTCGATTTCCGCTTTCGCTGACGTGCCGGGGACGGCCTTCTCATTCAGCAGCCGCGCCGCGGGTGCGCGCAGGATTTCCGGCAGCACGCGGTCGTGCTGTGACCAGTCGGGCACGAAGGCCCCCAGCAACTCTTCGGCTGCCGGGGTGCACCACGCGACATCGCCGTTCGCGTCGATGGCGATCAGGCTGCGGCCCGTTGCATCCAGCGCATACTGGCTGCCCTGCGCCTGCCGGGCATTGGCGATATGCACGCGGATACGCGCCAGCAATTCGTCCACCACGATGGGTTTGCGGATATAGTCGATCCCACCCACTTCCAGCGCGTGAACCACGTGTTCGCTTTCGGTCAGGCCGGTCATGAAGATGATCGGCACTTTCGCGCCCGCCGCCGTGGCCTTGATCGCGCGGGTGGTTTCGAACCCGTCCAGCCCCGGCATCACCGCGTCCATCAGCACCAGATCGGGCACGATATGTCCGAACAGGTCCAGCGCGCTTTCGCCGCTGGTGGCGATTAAGACCGCGATCCCTACGGCTTCCAGGGTATCGGTCAGGAAGCGTAGCGATTCCTGGGTGTCGTCAACGACGAGGACCGTGGCGGTGAGGGGAGGGGCAACGTTCATGTTAGGGACCTGACAGTCTTCAAAATCATCTGGATGTCAAAATCGTCAAGTTGCTTCAGCAACTGATCGACCAGCGGTCGCGCCTCGGGGAAGGCGTTTTCCAACTCTCGGATACCGGCTTCGATGCCGCGCACGTGCCCGATCATTGCCTTCTGCTCAATCTCTGAAAGCAGCGGCGCGGCTTCCGGGCTCAGCGCGGGCAGGGGCGGGACAGGGTGCCCGCTGTCGGGATCGGCGGTCGCCCCGACCCACCGTATCGAAAGCTGGGTGGCGATCGCCTCCAGCATGGCGTCCAGTTCGACCGGCTTCTTCAGGAACATGTCATGCCGGGCGTCGCCATCGCCGCCACGGCGGAACTCGTGAACATTCGCTGACACCATGACGATTTTCAGCGCCGCACCATGTTCCTCGCGCAGCTTCTCGCACACGTCCCATCCCGATTCTCCAGGCATGGAGATGTCCAGCAGGATGAGGTCAGGCTTTTCCGCCCGCGCCCGTACCAGTCCTTCCGCCCCATTAGGCGCGCCCAGAACGGTGAAGTCGAGCGGTTCCAGCAGGCTGCGGACCATGCTCAACTGTAACGGATCGTCGTCGATCACCAGCACGGTGCGCCTCTGGCCTTCATAGGCGGTGACGGTGTCCAGCAGCTTGGGATCGGGATCGCTCCCGGCCACCTGGCTCAGCATCAGGCGCAATGTGAAGCGCGTCCCTTTGCCCGGCTCGCTCTCGACGGCCAGATCGCCGCCCAGGATGCGGATCAGCGCCTGAGTGATGGCCAGACCCAGCCCGACGCCCTTTTCCCGCTGCGCATCGGGGTTTTCGCCGCGCTCGAACGGTTCGAACACCCGCTCCAGATCTTCCGGCGAAATGCCGATGCCGGTGTCGATAACCTCAAACGTGGCCAGCTGGCTGCGATATTCCACGCGGAACGTTACGGAGCCTGCCCGCGTGAACTTCACGGCATTGGACAGCAGGTTGATCAGAATCTGGCGCAGCCGCTTCTGATCGGTCCGCACGAAATCCGGCAGGTATTTCGGGCGTTCGAAATGGAACGAGATACCCTTCGCCTGCGCCTGCGGGCGGAACATGTTGGCGATCTGATCGACGAAGGGGGAAAAACGCACTGTATCGTTGGTGATCCGCAGCACGCCGCTTTCCACCTGCGATATGTCCAGCAGCCCTTCGACCAGATTGGTCAGATGTTCCGAACTGCGGCGGATCACTTTCGCCGCTTCGGCCGGGCTCACGTCGCTGCCGCGTTCCAATAGCTGGGAGTAACCGTATATCGAATTGAGCGGAGAGCGGATCTCGTGGCTGACGTTCACCAGATAGCGGCTCTTGGCGAAGTTGGCGGCATCTGCCGCCTCCTTGGCCTGCTGCAATTCCGCCTCGGTCTGGTTGTGCGCCTCTATCTCTTCCTGCAGCAGATGCACGTGATGCTCGCTTTCCTGCATCGCCGATCGTCTGCTGTGGTGGACCAGCACCACGATCCACGACAGCACGCCGCCCAGCAGGAACAGCAGCAGGAACAGGCTGATCAGCACGCTATAGGCTTGCGCCATCAGCGTCGGGGCCAGCATCTCTATCTGCCACGCCAGCATCCCCACGATCGCCCCGATGGCCGCCGTCACGGCCAGCATCACGAATACGAAATGGCCCACCGGGGTATGCACGTAAGGGCGCGCGCGGCGCGGCAGGAAGTATTCGATCCAGCGCGACATCTGCTGCGTCGCCCGGCTGCCGTCCTTGCAGCGGTCGTGGCACCGGGCCTCCAGCGTGCAGCACAGCGAACAGATCGGCGAAGAATAGACCGGGCAATAGGCCATGTCGGTCAGTTCGAACTTGTTTTCGCACATCACGCAGGTTTCTTCCCGCGCGCCCGCGGGCCAGTGCGTGCGCCGCGCGATGTAGAACCGCCCATGTGTGATCAGCGCCAGCGCGGGCGCGGCGGCGAAGGCTACCGTCAGCGCGATAAACGGGGCGAATGCCCGCGCCACCGGCCCCAGCAGGCCCAGTTGCGCGCAGGCCGCCACGATGATCGCCAGCAGCATCGCCCCGATACCCACCGGGTTCAGGTCGAACAGGTGCGCGCGCTTGAATTCGATCCCGCGCGGCGAAAGGCGCAGCGGTTTGGAGATCATCAGATCGGCCGCCAGCGCGCCGATCCATCCGGCCGCCACCATCGCGTACATGATCAGCACCTGCTCGATCACCACGAAGATGCCCGTTTCCATCAGCAGCAGCGCGATCAGCACGTTGAACACCAGCCACACGATGCGCCCCGGATGGCTGTGCGTCAGGCGAGAGAAGAAGTTCGACCACGCGATCGACCCGGCATAGGCGTTCGTCACGTTGATCTTCAGCTGGCACACCACCACGAACAGTCCGGTCAGGATCAGCGACAGCGTGGGCCAGTCGGTCATCTGCGTGAAGATCGCGTGGAACATCGCCGTCGGGCTGGCCGGATCGGCGGGTGGGTTCACGCCCGTCATGACGAACCACGCCAGATAGGAACCCAGCAGCAGTTTCACCCCGGCGATCACCGTCCAGCCCGGCCCGCCTGCCAGCATGGCGATCCACCACCTCGTCGCGCCGATGCGCTGGCGTGACGGCAGAAACCGCAGATAATCCGCCTGCTCGCCGATCTGGGGGAGGAGGGAGAGCAGGGTGGAAAGGGCGAACCCGAAATAGAGCAGGCTGACGCTGCCATCCACCGCGCCTAGCTGGCCGGTGAAGTCCGACCACATGGCCAGCGCTTCCGGCCCGGCCCAGATGATATAGGCGATGGGCGCCAGTTGCAGCACGATCCAGATCGGCTGCGTCCACACCTGAAAGCGTGAGATTACGCTCATGCCGTAAAAGGCGATCGGGATCACCGCCAGCGCGCAGATCAGATAGGCGATGGACATCGACATGCCCGTCATCGCCCTCAGCGCCACGGCCATGATCGTGGCTTCCACCGAAAACAGCAGGAACGTGAACGATGCGTAGATCAGCGATGTCAGGGTGGAGCCGAGATAGCCGAACCCCGCGCCGCGCGTCAGCAGGTCTATGTCCAGCCCGCGCCGCGCCGCTTCATAGGCGATGGGCAGGCCGATCACGAACATGATGACCATCGCCGCGGCAATGGCCGCGACGCTGTTGGAAAACCCGTAAACCAGTGTGATTGACGCGCCGATCGCCTCGCACGCCAGGAACGCCGTCGCCCCTATCGCCGTGCCGCTGACGCGCCGCGCAGACCACCGCCGCCCGCTTTCGGCAGTGTAACGTAACGCGTAATCTTCAAGTGTCTGGCTTGCGACCCACTTGTTATAGAGGCGTTTCTCTCTGGGGACGTAGTCGATCTGCCTCATCGCAGCCTTTCGCCGGCGGGCAGCGCGCCGGTTTCGACGATGAAGGCGATGATATCGTCCAGTCCGATATTATCCTTGAGGTTGGTGAACAGGAACGGCCGCTCGCCGCGCATCTTGCGCGCGTCGCGGTCCATCACTTCCAGGCTGGCGCCCACCAGCGGGGCCAGGTCGATCTTGTTGATCACCAGCAGGTCAGACCGGGTGATGCCGGGCCCACCCTTGCGCGGGATCTTGTCCCCGGCGGACACGTCGATGACGTAGATGGTGATGTCGGCCAGTTCCGGGCTGAAAGTGGCGGCCAGATTATCGCCCCCGCTTTCGATGAAGATCGCGTCCAGGCCGGGGAACCGCCGGTTCATCTCGTCGATGGCGGCCAGATTGATGCTGGCGTCTTCGCGGATCGCGGTGTGCGGGCAGCCGCCGGTTTCCACGCCCATGATCCGCTCGGGCGAAAGCGCGCCGGACCGGGTCAGGAATTCCGCATCCTCGCGCGTGTAGATGTCATTGGTGATGGCCGCGATGTTGTAGGTATCGCGCATCGCCTTGCACAGCCGGTCGGTCAGCGCTGTCTTGCCAGACCCGACCGGGCCGCCAATACCTACGCGAAGGGGGCCGTTGGCCGTGCTCATGATCTGAAAAGCCTCGTATAAAGTGTTTCGTGGCGGAGCGACGCCAGCTCCAGCGCGGGGGACGCAGTGCCCAGATCGTCCAGCGGCGTGGCCAGCGCGCGGTCGGCGATGGCGCCGATCCGCCCCGCCAGTTCGGCCAGCGCGTGCTGACCGTCGGTCTGGCCCAGCGGCACCAGCCGCACCCCGGCGGAAACGAGGTTGGCGGCGGTGGAATGCAGCCAGAAATGCAGTGCCGGTTCCAGCGCGATGCCCTGCGCGGCGCAGGCCAGCGCCATCACCGTGCAGTGCGCCATGGGCCGGTCGGAGTTACGGCCCGCGAATGCCTCCAGCGCCGGGTCCGGCCACGCCTTGCGCGTTACGGACAGGAATGATGCACCCTGCTGGCGGCTTTCCAGCGCGGTTTCGCTGCTGCCCCTGAACGCGGCGGCCAGTTCGGCCACCTCGTCAAACGCGGCATCGTCCCCCGCCGCACGCCATGCGTGGCAGAACAGCACCGCATCCACCCAGCCGCCCCCACGTGAAAGCACCGCCTCCACATAATCCGCCAGATTCTGCGCGGTGCGAACGCGGCCATCGTCGACGGCGGTTTCAAGTCCGTGGCTATAGGTGAAGCTGCCCACCGGATAGGATGGGGACGTCCAGGCCAGAAGCCGGTGCAGGCCCGGATCAGTGAGCATGATCGTGATGCCCGTGGTCATGGTGGTGCCCATGCCCATGCCCATGCCCGTCGCCATGATCGTGCCCGTGGTCATGACCATGATGCCCGTGCCCCGTCGAAGCGGCGGCATAGGCGCCCTGTTCGGGCGTGAAAGGCGCGTGGATGGCAGTCACCTCCGCGCCCAGACCGATCAGCATGTCGCGGATCACATGGTCATGGCGCAAGCGTATCGCATCGGGGGTAATCTGCGCGGGCAGGTGCCGGTTGCCGATATGCCATGCCAGCCGCAGCAGCGCATGCGGGCTGGCCGCGCGCGCTTCCATCAGCGGCTCGTCCGCCGCCCTGACATGGATCATCGATCCGTCTGACAGGCGCAGACCGTCGCCATCATGCAGCAGGCGGGGGCGGGGCAGGTCCAGCAGGAAGCGTGTGCCCCCTGCGCCGGTGTAGCTGAACCGGCGGCGGTGCCGTTCGTCGTAATCCAGCACGATTGAATCGCTCGCCGTCGCGCCGTCCCACATCCCGGCAGGCAGGATGTCTTTGACGGTCGGTAGGGGCGCATTCGAATTCAAGTCAGCTACTCAGAACAGGAAGTAACGCTGGGCGAACGGCAGGACCTTGGCGGGCTCACACGTCAGCAGTTCACCATCCGCGCGCACTTCATATGTTTCAGGGTTTACATCGATTTGTGGCAATGCAGCATTGAGAATCATGGCCTGCTTGCCGATCCCGCCACGAGTGTTGCGAACAGGTGCCACTGGCCGTTGCAGGCCCAGCCGTTCCACAACCCCGCCGTCTATCCCCGCCTGCGACAGGAAATGGAATGAAGACAAGGCGCTGGCCCGGCCCAGTGCGCCGAACATCGGCCTGTAATGGACCGGCTGCGGGGTGGGGATGCTGGCGTTGGGATCGCCCATCGGCGCGGCAGCGATGGAACCGCCCTTGATGATCATGTCGGGTTTGGCGGCGAAAAAGGCCGGATGCCACAGCACCAGATCGGCCAGTTTGCCCACTTCGACCGACCCCACGATGTGCCCGATTCCATGCGCGATGGCGGGATTGATCGTATATTTCGCAATATAGCGACGGGCACGGAAATTGTCGGCCTCGCTGTCATCCGGCGCCAGCGGTCCGCGCTGCTGCTTCATCTTGTCGGCGGTCTGCCAGCAGCGGATGATCGTTTCGCCCACGCGGCCCATGGCCTGACTGTCGGACGACATCATGGAAAACGCGCCCAGATCGTGCAGGATATCCTCTGCCGCGATGGTTTCCTTGCGGATGCGGCTGTCGGCGAAAGCCACATCCTCCAGGATACGCGGGTCGAGGTGGTGGCACACCATCAGCATGTCGAGGTGCTCCTCGATCGTGTTGACGGTATAGGGCCGTGTCGGATTGGTGGATGATGGCAGCACGTTGGGCAGCCCGGCCACGCGGATAATGTCCGGGGCATGGCCGCCGCCCGCGCCCTCTGTGTGGAACGCATGGATCGTGCGCCCGGCAAAGGCGTCTATCGTGCTTTCGACAAAGCCGCTTTCGTTCAGCGTATCGGTGTGCAGCGTTACCTGAATGTCGTATTCGTCGGCCACGGTCAGGCAGCAGTCGATGGCGGCTGGGGTCGTGCCCCAATCCTCGTGCAGCTTAAGGCCGCAGGCCCCCGCGCGGATCATCTCCTCCAGCGCGGCCGGGCTGCTGGCATTGCCCTTGCCGAACAGGCCGAAGTTCAGCGGCAGTGATTCCAGCGCCTGCAACATCCGGCCGATATGCCATTCGCCGGGGGTGCAGGTGGTCGCCAGCGTGCCATGCGCGGGGCCGGTGCCGCCGCCCAGCATGGTGGTAACGCCCGCATTCAGGGCTTCCCATGCCTGCTGCGGGCAGATGAAATGGATGTGCGCGTCGATACCGCCTGCGGTCAGGATGCGCCCTTCACCGGCGATGATTTCCGTGCCGGGGCCGATGGGAATGTCCACGCCGGGCTGAACATCGGGATTGCCGGCCTTGCCGATGGCGCAGATGTGGCCATCGCGGATCGCCACGTCCGCTTTCACCACGCCCCAGTGGTCCAGGATCACGGCATTGGTGATGACGGTGTCCGGCGCGCCTTCCGCTCGGGATGTCTGCCCCTGGCCCATCCCGTCGCGAATGACCTTGCCGCCGCCGAACTTCACCTCCTCGCCATAGATCGTGCGGTCTTCCTCCACGCGGATCAGCAGGGTGGAATCGCCCAGCCGGATACGGTCGCCCACCGTGGGGCCGAACATTCCGGCATAGGCCGCGCGGTCCATCGTCACGGGCATGGTTACAGCTCTCCCATCACGGCGGCGCGAAAGCCGATGACGCGGCGTTTCCCGGCATAGGGGATCAGGCGCACAGTGCGCGATTGTCCCGGCTCGAAGCGGACGGCAGTCCCCGCCGCGATATCCAGCCGGTGGCCGCGTGCCGCCTCCCGATCGAATGCCAGCGCCGGGTTGGTTTCTGCAAAGTGATAGTGGCTGCCCACCTGTATCGGCCGGTCGCCGGTGTTCGCCACGGTCAGCGTGATGGCCTCGCGCCCTTCATTCAGCACGATCTCGCCCTCTGCGGGGATGATCTCGCCGGGGATCATCGGATCGGCCTGTGCACGGTGACCAGCTTGGTCCCGTCGGGGAACGTGGCTTCCACCTGGATGTCGTGGATCATCTCGGCGATTCCTTCCATCACCTGATCGCGGGTCAGGATGCGTGCGCCGCTGGCCATCAGTTCGGCCACCGGTCGCCCGTCTCGCGCGCCTTCCACGATGTGGTCGGTGATCAGTGCCACGGTTTCCGGGTGGTTCAGCTTCACGCCGCGTTCCAGCCTGCGGCGGGCGACGATCGCCGCCATCGCCACCAGCAACTTGTCCTTTTCGCGTTCGGTCAGGTTCATCGGATCAGCAATAACAGATGGATGGAAGGGTGGGGCGCAGGCCGAAGGCGGCGGCGCGCAAGGCCTCTGCGGCTCTCAGCCCGGCCTCGCGGATCACCTGCGGATCGCCGCCCGCCATGCGCATGATAAGCAGGTTGTCGAATGCCGTCGCGCCGCCGTGTTCGCCCGCCAGCTCGCGCGCCAGCGCAAGGTGCGTTTCGGCATCGGGGGCGGCATGGACCATCGTCAGGATCGCCCGCGCCCCTTCAAAACCGAACGGTGCCTCGGCAACGCCAATCACATCGCCGTCGATATGCAGGGCATCGACCCAGACCAGCCGCCCGTCACGCCGGATGCGCCAGCTATCGCGGATCAGGCCGCGTGTGAACGTTTCGCCCATCGCGCCGCGTCCGAATACCAGCATCTCCATCGCCAGAATCCGGGCATCGGCCGCCAGGTCGATTTCCAGCGAACGGCGCATCCTGCTGCCGTCGAACAGTATCGCCTCGTGCGAAACCCATTCGCAGCGCGCGCCGGAACCCACGCTGATGCGGGTTTCGATCTTGGTGGGCGGGTCGTCGGGCAGGGTGCGATAGATCTTCTCCGCCGCCTGCGGTACCACCGTCACGCTCGCGCCGGGATCGACCACGATCTCCAGCGCCAGCCGGTCTCCTCCGGTCAGTCCGCCTGCGGTGGTCACGGTAACGGCCAGGGCAAAGTCACCCGCTGCCGCCGTCGGAAACAGCACCCGTGCGGGGGCGACCTGCTCCAGATCGCGCAGGCCCGCTTCGCCAAACGCGATCAGCGCCCGCCCGTCGACCCTCTGCAACCGCGACACTGCGGGGGCGCGGGCTGCACGGGTATCGGCACGCGTATATTCCATGGCCCGGGCTTTGCGGGTCGCCCCGGTTCGCGGGCATGGGGCATTTGACGTATGGCCGCTCTGGCGGGGCTCGCCCGTCCCGATGTGGGGCGGGATGGGGCCCGGGAAGAACCCGGACCCCGGCGAATACTGCCGCGACCCTCCACGGGGGAAAGCGGGGGAGGCGACTCCACCGTGGCTTTGCTGCGGCGGCAGGCCGCTGGGGTCGCAATTGAACAACCCGCGTCGGGAAGCCTCTACGTCAAACGCCCTATGCGCGCTTGCGTCCGGTCCGGTTAGCCGTTGCCGTGATGCTTGCGGCGCTGCTTTTCCTGTTGGCGTTTGGCGGGGTGCTGCTCGTCGTGACGGCGTGCGCGCTGCATCGGCAGGTTCGCACCGCGCGCCGCGCGATGGCGCCCGTTGCCGGATCGCGCGGTCCTGAGTTCATGGAGGGGGAGAAAGCTCCCCGTGTCAGCGCGCCTTCGCTTGGCGGCAATATCCTGACCATCGGCGGCGCCACCCGCGATCCGCGCTTCATGCTCCTGCTGTTCGTGGAGCCGGGGTCGAAGCTGTGCGAATCCGTGGTGGGCGATGCTGTCGACCTCTGCCGCCGCCGCAGCGTCCGCCTGCTGCTGGTGGGCGAAGGGGATTCGGGTGGATACGACAGTCTGGTCCTTCAGAAACGCATCGATCACGATGATCTGATCCTCAGCAATTCGTTGCGGGAGGATTTCCTGATCGGTCCCGTTCCCTCTGCCGCGCTGCTCAACCCCGACGGATACCTGGTGGCACGCGGCACCGTGCAGCACCGCGATCACCTGGATGCGCTGCTAACGGCGCTTTGTTCGCAGGCCGAGGATGATGGAGTTGTCAGGATGGAGAGGAAAGCGGGCTGATGGCGATCGATTTCACTCTCAACGGTGCCCCTCGCACCACAGAGGCAGCGCCCGCCAAGCCGCTGCTGTGGGTTCTGCGTGAAGACCTGGCCATGCCGGGCACAAAGTTCGGCTGCGGCGCGGCGCTTTGCGGGGCCTGCACCGTTCATATCGACGGCGTTGCCGTGCGATCCTGCGTGACACCTGTCGCCGCCGTCAGGGGCAAGACGGTCACGACGATCGAGGGGGTGGCGCAAAGCGACACCGGCAAGGCGGTGGCGGAAGCGTGGATCGATCTCGACGTGCCCCAGTGCGGCTATTGCCAGGCGGGCCAGATCATGACCGCCGTCGCCCTGCTGGAAAGCAACCCCGCGCCGTCCGATGCGGAAATCGACAGCGCGATGAAGGGCAATCTGTGCCGCTGCTCCTCCTATGGGCGGATACGCAGCGCGGTCAGGGCCGCTGCGGACAGCCGGGCATGACCGCCATGTCCCTCAGCCGCCGGGCTTTCATCGGCGCTTCCCTGATCGCGGGCGGCGGGCTGGTGTTTGATCTCGCCGTGCCCACCGGCGCACAGGCGGCCACGGGCGATCCGGTCATGCTCACCGCGTTCATCCGCGTGCTGCCCGGCAATCGCTTCGTGATCGGCGGCAAGAATGCGGAGATCGGGCAGGGCGCCAAGACCACTCTGCCGATGATGATCGCGGAGGAACTGGACGTCGACTGGGATCAGGTCAGCGTGGAGCAGACCCACGCCGATCAGGCCCTGTTCGGGGCGCAGAGCGCAGGCGGATCGCGCACGACGGGCCGCGAATGGCTGCCCATGCGGCAGGCGGGCGCGGCTGCCCGGGCGATGTTGCTGGCCGCCGCCGCGCGGCAATGGAATGTGTCGGAAAGCGAGCTTTCGACCAAGGGCGGGGTGGTGAGTCATCGCGGCACGGGGCGCTCGGCAGCTTATGCCGATCTTGCCGCCGTGGCGGTGGACATCGCCCCGCCCGACCTCGCTACGGTCAAGCTTAAGGACCCGGCGCAGTTCCGGATCATCGGCCAGCCCATCCGCGGCGTCGATACTCCGGCGATCGTCGCCGGCAAGCCGCTGTTCGGCATCGACGTGGCCATGCCCGGAATGCTCCACGCGGTGCTGGAAACCTGCCCGGCGCTGGGGGGCAAGCTGAAATCGGCCAATCTGGACGAGATACGCGCGCTGCCGGGCGTCACCCACGTCCTCACGCTGGAGGGCGATGGACAGGCGGAATCGCTGCTGGATGGCGTGGCCATCCTGTCGGAAAGCTGGTGGACGGCGGAACAGGCACGCGGGCGCCTGCGCTGCGAGTGGGATGACAGCGCTCAGCGCGGCTTCTCGACAGAAGGATACGCGGCGCAGGCGGCGGAAAAGCTGGCCGGTGCGGCCGACGCGCAGATCGTCAGCAGCGGCGATGTCGCGGCGGCTTTCACCGATGCGGCCAAACTGGTGGAGGCGCGCTACAGCTATCCGTTCCTCGCCCACGGAACACTCGAACCGCAGAACTGCACCGCACTGTTCGCCGACGGCCGGATAGAACTGTGGGCGCCCACCCAGAACCCGGAAAGCGGGCGCGCGCTGGTGGCCACGGCGCTGTCTCTCCCGCCAGAGGCGATCCGCATCAATCTCACGCGTATCGGCGGCGGGTTCGGGCGTCGGCTGCTGAACGATTACATGGTTCAGGCTGCCGCCATCGCCCGGCAGGTTCCCGGAACGCCGGTCAAGCTGCTCTATGCCCGGCGGGACGAATTCCGGCGTGATTTCTTCCGCCCGGCCGGATGGCACGGGTTCGGGGCCGCACTGGATGCGGATGGCAAGCTGCTGGGTTTCCGCGATCATTTCGTCACGTTCGGCGCTGACGGCAGGCCAACGCGCGCGGGCGATCTTCCC
>Ga0182736_1001113_pt1 | contig 29559 bp, 25 predicted proteins | sample eDN5th30CKraftBY_FD_128882 | JGI IMG/M metagenome (GOLD analysis project Ga0182736, IMG submission 128882) | Enriched backyard soil microbial communities from Emeryville, California, USA - eDNA 5th pass 30_C Kraft BY (version 2) (version 2) | ecosystem: Environmental > Terrestrial > Soil >...
CGCGCATCGTCGTCGCGGAAGTCAATCCGATCCTGAACGGCCTCGGACGCGCGCTCGTCGCGGCCATTCCCGCCGCCGCGCTGCTTTTGTGGCGTCGCGAAAAGCTGCCGACGTGGCCGCAGGTCAAGAGCCTCGCGGTGGTCGCGCTGGGCGTCATCATCGCGTTTCCGGTGTTTTCCGCGTGGGCGATGAAAACCGTGCCCGCGTCGCACGGCGCGGTCGTGAACGGCCTGCAGCCGCTGTGCGTCGCCATCTATGCCGCGTGGCTCTCGCACGAGCGGCCGTCGAAGGCGTTCTGGGCGAGCGCGATCGCGGGCAGCGGGATCGTCGTCGCGTTCGCGTTGCAGGCGGGCGGCGGCGGGCTGCAGGCCGGCGACCTGCTGATGCTCGTAGCGGTCGGCATCGGCGCGCTCGGTTATGCGGAAGGCGCGCGGCTCGCGCGTCAGATGGGCGGCTGGCAGGTCATCTGCTGGGCGCTCGTGCTCTCGGCGCCGTTCCTGCTGCTGCCGGTCGGCTGGCTCGCGTGGGCGCAACTGTTCGGCAGCCACGCGACGCATCCCGAACCGCTCGCTCTCAAGACCTGGCTCGCGTTCGGCTACGTGACGCTGTTCTCGCAGTTTATCGGCTTCTTCGCGTGGTACGCCGGACTCGCGATGGGCGGCATCGCGCGCGTCGGGCAAGTGCAACTGCTGCAGATCTTCTTCACGATGGCGTTTTCCGCGCTCTTCTTCGGCGAGCACGTAAGCGGGTCGACGTGGCTGTACGCGGCCGCCGTCATCGTGACGGTCGTGCTCGGACGCAAGTCCGCCGTGCGCGCCGCGCCGCAGCCGGCCGTGGTCGCTGCCGGCACGACGCACGCAAGATGACGCCTTCGCGCGATAATCGACGTTTGCGGTACGTTCCGCGATAAGAAATCACCCCAGAGACAATCGAGGCATTTCATGAATCAAGCCGATCTCCGCGCCACGCCGTGGCAACTCTCCGAACGTGCTCGCAAGCTCACCAGTTCGGCGATTCGCGAAATCCTGAAGGTCACGGAGCGGCCGGAAGTCATTTCGTTCGCGGGCGGCCTGCCCTCGCCGGCGACGTTCCCCGTCGAGGAAATGCGCCACGCCTCCGAACGCATCCTGCGCGACCAGCCCGCCGCCGCGCTCCAGTACAGCGCGACCGAAGGCTACATGCCGCTGCGCGAGTGGATCGCGAAGCGGTATTCGGTGAACGGCGCGCATATCCGTCCGACGCAGGTGCTCATCACGACGGGCTCGCAGCAGGCGCTCGACCTGCTCGGCAAGACGCTCGTCGATCCGGGCAGCCGCGTGCTCGTCGAAACGCCGACGTATCTCGGCGCGCTGCAGTCGTTCTCGCTATTCGAGCCGCACTACGTGCAGGTGCCGACCGATGAATCGGGCCTGATCCCCGAAGCGCTCGACGCCACGCTCACCGCGAACGCGCGCCTGCTCTACGCGCAGCCGAATTTCCAGAACCCGACCGGCCGCCGCCTGCCGCTCGAACGCCGCCGCGCGCTCGCCGCGCTGGCTCAAAAAGCGTCGTTCCCGGTGATCGAGGACGATCCCTACGGCGCGCTGGACTACGCGGGCGCGCCGCTGCCCACGATGCTGTCGATGGCGCCCGATCACATCGTGCATCTCGGCTCGTTCTCGAAAGTGCTGGCGCCGGGCCTGCGCGTGGGCTACATCATCGCGCCCGAGGAGTTGCACTTCAAACTCGTGCAGGCCAAGCAGGCGACCGACCTGCACACGCCGAGCCTCACGCAGCGCATCGTTTATGAAGTGGTGAAAGACGGCTTCCTCGACACGCACGTTCCCAAGATCCGCGCGCTCTATCGCGATCAATGCAACGCGATGCTCGACGCACTGGAACGCCACATGCCCGCGGGCGTCGAATGGAACCGGCCGGAAGGCGGCATGTTCGTGTGGGTGAAGCTGCCGCAACACATCGATTCGATGAAGCTGCTCGAACAGGCGATCGCGCAGAACGTGGCCTTCGTGCCGGGCGGCCCGTTCTTCGCCAACGAAGCCGAACACAACACCATGCGTCTTTCGTTCGTGACGGTGCCGCCCGCCACGATCGACGAAGGCGTCGCGAAGCTCGGCGCGCTGATCCGCGCGAGCATCTGATTTCAACGTTTAGAGGAGCAACCGATGGCATCGAACGTGTACGACAAGCTGAAGGAACTCGGCATCGACCTGCCCGTCGCGGGCGCGCCCGCCGCCGCTTACGTGATGAGCGCGCAGAGCGGCAACACGGTGTATCTCTCCGGACACATCGCGAAGAAGGACGGCAAGGTCCACGTCGGCAAGCTCGGCGACAACATCACGACGGAAGAAGGCAAGGCGGCGGCGCGCAGCGTCGCGATCGACCTGATCGCGACGCTGCACGCGCACGTCGGCGATCTGAACAAGGTCAAGCGCATCGTCAAGGTGATGAGCCTCGTCAACTCGACCTTCGATTTCACCGAGCAGCACATCGTCACGAACGGCGCGTCCGAGCTGATCGCGGAAATCTTCGGCGATGCCGGCAAGCACGCGCGCTCGGCGTTCGGCGTCGCGCAGATTCCGCTCGGCGCGTGCGTCGAGATCGAGCTGATCGCGGAAGTCGCGTAAGGCGCGCTTTCGCTTCTGCATGGAGGCGAACCAAACGCCTGCTCCAATGACAACGCCCCGTCCTCAGACCGCGAGAACGGGGCGTGCGTCACGTCACTTCATGTGAGTCTTACTTTGCCGGACGGCCGAAGCTCTGGAACTCGAGGTCCAGCCCCATCGGGCGCACCACGGCGACGCGGAAGGTCAGCGAATCGTATGCCGCGGCGGAGACGCCCTTCAGATCGGTGCTGATCGTTGCATTCGGACCCGACCACGTCAAACGTGCTGCATCCGCGACCGACAGATAACCGCCACCGGCCGGATTGGCCACCGCATCGGCTCCCAAGGTCGCATAGACGGGATTACCGTTCCTGTCGGTGATTGCCTTGCCGTTGCCGTCAAGCGTCGGGGTGTTGTCGAGCGCACTCGTGACAAGCACGCCGAGTTGATAGTCGATCGCCAGCGAGATCGCGTACTTCGCATTGTCGACCGTCGAAGGTGAAACGCCGACGAAGCGGCTTGCCGCCGCATTGGTCGCTCGCGCCCGGCGCCAGACCGCAACGTGAAGCGCGGACCGCGGCCTTTCACAGACCGCGCCGGAGTGTATTGGGGGCAGAATGGCCCTTCCATCGAACTCATTCCAAAACCATGTCCTCACGCACCGTCCAGTTCAAGCAGGTCGATGTCTTCACAGCCGTTCCATTCAAGGGCAATCCGCTCGCGGTGATCTTCGACGCGGAAGGCCTCACGGCCGAGCGCATGCAGGAAATCGCCCGCTGGACGAATTTGTCGGAGACGGCGTTTCTCCTGCCGCCGAACGATCCGCGCGCCGACTACCGCGTACGCATCTTCACGACGGCAGTCGAACTGCCGTTCGCCGGACATCCGACGCTCGGCAGCGCGCACGCGCTCATCGATGCCGGTTACACGCCGAAGACGCCCGGCCGGCTCGTGCAGGAATGCGGCGTCGGACTCGTGGAGCTCGCGCAACGCGGCGATGCCAATGGCGATGCCGATGGCGGCGAGTGGGCGTTCGCCGCGCCGCCCGCCACCATCGCGCCGCTTTCAGATGCGCAGTGCGAGCGCCTCGCCGCCGCACTCGCGCCCGCCGTAATCGATTTCAGTTCGCCGCCCGCCGCCTTGAACAACGGCGTGCCGTGGCTCGTCGTGCGCGTGAAGGACGCGGCGCAGTGTTTCGCGACGTCGCTGCAAGGCGCGGCGCGCGAATCGCTCGCGGCGCTCGTCGCGGAAGTCGGCACGCACGGCATCGCCATGTATGGGCCGCACGAAGCCGGCGGACCCGCGACGTTCGAATTGCGCGTGATTCTGCTCGGCGCGGAGAACATCGAAGATCCGGTGACGGGCAGCGCGAACGCGGCGCTTGCGACGCTGCTGCGCGCGCGGGACCAGCGGCCCGGCCAGCGTTTCACGGTGAGACAAGGCACGGCGCTCGGCCGCGATGGCCGCGTCAGCATCGAATACGACGATGCGGCGGACGGCGCACCGATCTGGATCGGCGGCGCCTCGGTAACTGTGATCGACGGCACATTCCGCATCTGAAACAATGACCTACGCGCTGCCCGACGCCGCGCGTATACCCCCAAGCGCGGCCCCTTTCTTAATCCCGGCGGCTTCGTTAATATCTGAACAATCGGGGATCGGAACGCAATGGCGGTTCACATCGGCGGGCGACAGGCGTCGTGAGGGTGAACCGCTCGCGCCGCAGCGCAAACGTATGCACTCGACGACACCGGATGCTCGCCGTCTCGCTCATGCCGGGCTTCGGGCGCTGCAGCGGCAAACGGCTCGCCGAACGGCCGTCGCGCGCGGACCTGAGGTGGATCGAGATGTGGATCGGGTCTCGGAGAAAATATCCGCCGATCATCCGCTGTGCGCCGCGCGCGGTATATTCACTCGTTTCGGTCGAACGCCTCAGAACATGCATCGCTTCATCCACCTCGCGCAGTCCGCAGCACGCAAGGCGCCACGCGACAGAGCGCCGACGGACACCCCATGAAGCGCACGCGCTCCCACGCCTTTTCCGACACCGTCCTCGGCGCGCCGTCGGCGCGGCGTCGGCGCGCGCTTCTCGCGATTCCCGTGCTCGGCACCTTCGTGCTCGTGCTGCTGTGGGCGGTGATCTTCGCCCGGCTGTCGGTCGAGCGCGAAGCGACCACGCATGAGTCGATGTCGTCCGCCGCCATTCTTTCGTCGGCGCTCGAACAGCACACCATCAAGGCGATTCACCAGGTCGACCAGATCACGCGCTTCGTCAAATACGAGTACGAGAAGTCGCCCGACAACTTCGATCTGATCGCCACCGTCGAAAAAGGCGTCGTGCAAAGCGACACGCTCGTGCAGGTTTCGCTGATCGACGAATACGGGACGCTGATCGCCAATACATCCGATCCGCATCCGAAACCGATCGATCTCTCCGACCGCGAACACTTCAAGGTCCACGCGCATTCGAACGACGATCTGCTCTACATCAGCCGCCCGGTGCGCGGGCGGGTATCCGGGCTCTGGACGCTGCAGATCACGCGGCGGCTCAATCATCCGGACGGCTCGTTCGCGGGCGTCGTGGTCGTGTCGGAAGACCCGGCGTATTTCACGAACGACTTCTACAACGTCGCGTCGATCGGGCACGAAGGCGTGATCGCGGTCGTGTCGGACAACGGCTCCGTGCTCGCGCGCAGCACGGGCGGCAGCCTGGCCGAGAGCGCCGCCGCGAATGCCGCCGCGAGCGCCCCGGCGAAAGGCAGCGCGCGCAGCGGCCCGGCCGATCGCTCGCACGCCGCGTTCAGCGCGACCGGCGTGTATCCGACGACCGATCACGCGTCGGGCATCTACGTCGATCCGATCGATCACGTGAAGCGCATCGTGTCGTACCGGCATATCGACGGCTATCCGCTCGGCGTGCTCGTCGGCCTGTCCGAGCGCGAGGAGATGGTCGACTACAACCACACGCGCAATGTCTATCTGCTGATGGCGAGCTTCATTTCGCTCGCGATGCTCGGCTTCTTCGCGGTCGCGACGGGCCTCATCGGCAAGCTGCTCGGGCGCGAGCGCGAGATGACGCATCTCGTCGAATACGACCTGCTCACCGGCCTGCGCAACCGGTATTCGACGCTGCGCGCGCTCAGGCTCGACGTGGCGCAGCCGGAAAACATCGGGCGCCTGGCGCTGCTCTTCATCGATCTCGACAACTTCAAGACCGTCAACGACACGCTCGGCCACAACGCCGGCGACATCGTCCTGCAGATGACCGCGTCGCGGCTCGCCGAAACGGTCGGGCAAAGCGGCACGCTGTCGCGCATCGGCGGCGACGAGTTCGTGGTCGTCGTGAAGGGCGACGACGTCGAGCAACGCGCCGTCACGCTCGCCGACGACATCTCGACGATGTTCGCCACGCCCTTCGACGTGCGCGGCAGCGCGTTCGTGCTGCATGCGAGCATCGGCATCGCGCTCTTTTCCGTGTCGAACGAGAGCGAAATCGATCTGCTGAAGAAGGCCGATCTCGCGATGTACAGCGCGAAGGACGCGGGCCGGAACTGCTATCAGTTCTATTCGCCGCAGTTGTCGCATCGCGCGGACCATCTGATGAAGTGGGAGCAGCAACTGCGCGTCGCGTTGACGGAGCAGCAGCTTTTCCTCGTCTATCAGCCGAAGATCGATCTGACGCGCCGTTGCATCACCGGTTTCGAGGCGCTCGTGCGCTGGAACCATCCGCAGCACGGGCTCATTCCGGCGAACGAGTTCATTCCGGTGGCGGAATCGACAGGACTGATCGTCGCGGTCGGCGATTTCGTGATTCACACCGCGTGCATGGAGCTCGCGCAATGGCAGCGCGACGGCTATACGGGACTGTCGCTCGCCGTGAACATTTCGGCCGTGCAGTTCTGGCGCGGCGATTTGCTGGAGACGGTCGCGCGCGCGATCGAGGCGAGCGGCATTCCGCCCGACAAGCTGGAGCTCGAAATCACCGAGACCGTGATGGTGGAGTATCCGGAGCTCGTGCAGGAGAAGATCGTCGCGCTGAAGCGGCTGGGCGTGCGTATCGCACTCGACGACTTCGGCACGGGATATTCGTCGCTGTCGTATCTGAACCGCTTTTCGGTCGATACGCTGAAGGTGGATCGCTCGTTCATCCAGGCGATTCCGGAAGATCGCAGCGTCTGCGTGATGGTGTCGGCGATCGTCAATCTGGCGCGCTCGCTCGGGTTGACGGTGATTGTCGAAGGCACGGAGCGCGAGGAGCAGATTGCGTGGCTCGCCGCGCTCGGGCCGGTGGAAGCGCAAGGCTTCCTGTTCTCTCGCCCGGTGCCGGCGGATGGCGTGCAGGCGCTGCTCGACCGTTTCGGCGTATGCGGATGGCCGCGCGGACACGCCCCGCGATCGCGCAAGGACGCCGGCCACGAATCGAGCACCGCGCTCAGCGACGAGCGCGGCGTTTAAGCGACGGGTCGAATCAGAAGCCGCGCGAAAGAACCGCCGTGCCGATCGTCACGACGCCCAGCACGAGATTGATCACGACGAGCCTTCTCACGGTGCCGACCGCCCTCGCGCCATCGGGCCAGTTCTGCGCCTGCACCGCGCGGCGGATGCGCGGAAAAACGGCGAAGCGGATGTGACCGAAGATCAGCATCATCACGATGCCGAGACCGGCCATCGCATGCAGCGGCCACGCCGCATGACCGCCGCCGAATTGCATGAGCAGGAAACCGCCGGTGAGCAGGATGACGATCACCGAGGCGCCCACCCAGTTGAAGAAGCGCGCGAATACCGACTCCCAAAGCGGAAGACGCAGTTGCGGCGTGAGATCGCCGAGCGCGGGACGCAGGCAGAAATGCGCGAAGATCATTCCGCCTATCCAAACGGCGACGCCGAGCAAATGCAGAAAGAGCGCCGCTTCGATGGCTTTGTTCATTGTGAATTCCGGGGCTGATTTGAGTTGTTGAGTACGTGCAGGCACAAGGCATAGGAATACGCGCGGAGTGTGGAGTTCCCCGCCCGGCCGATTTTGTTCGACGATGACAGCGTGGCACGCGAAAGAATCAGATTATTCGTGACCCTAAGGATTGCGCGAATGGGATATGTTTTGCCGATGCCCCATGCCAGTCCGAGGCTTGCCTTAGTGACGGATATCGGCCGCCGGGCAGCTTTCCCGCCCCGGCTTCGCCGAGCGCCGCGGTGGACCGACGACGATCTGCACATTGCGACCAAGGCGCGCGAGCAGTTCGAGCATCTTCGCCTCGCCGAGCCCGCGAAACTGGCCACGCATCAGCTGCGAGAGCTTGGGCTGACTGATGCCAAGAAGCGTTGAAATGATTGATGTCTGAATCTCGCGAACGACAGACGATAAAAAGCCCGCACTGAGCGGGCTTCATGCTGTCATGGAGCGCGCGCGGCGCCCCATTGAAACATCACCCCTCGAACACCGGCCGCAGCTCCGTCACCTTCAACGACGAATCCGGCGCCCTTCCCTTTCTCGATCGCTTGCCGAGATGCAGTTGCAACTGCGATCCGCTGAGCTTCTCGTCCCTCACCTTCCCGCCGCGCCCGGTGCCGATCATCATCACGCCGCGCGCATCGATGGCGAGCGCCTGGCGCAGCGTTTCCTTCGGATCGAGGCCCATCAGAATGACGCCGCGACCCCCGCCCGACAACGTCTTCATCTCGTCCATGCCGAAGACGAGCAGTTTGCCCGCGCTCGACAAGCACGCGACATAGATCGCGCCCGGAATGACGGGCATCGGCGCGAGCGGTGCCGCGCCTTCGTCGATCGTCATGAACGCCTTGCCGGCCTTCTGGCGGCTCACCATGTCGCCGAGCTTCGCGATGAAGCCGAAGCCGTTACTCGATGCCAGCAGCAGTTGTTGTTCAGCATTCGCCGCGAAGTAATGCAGCAGATGCGTGCCCGATTCGAGCTCGATCAGCGACGTCACCGGCACGCCATCGCCGCGTCCGCCCGGCAACGCCGAAACCGGCACCGAATACACGCGACCCTTGCTGCCCCACGCGACGAGCGAATCCGGCGTGCGCGCCTGGAACGCGGCGTACAGCCCGTCGCCCTGCTTGAACGTGAAGCCCGCCGGATCGAGCCCGTGGCCCTTCAGCGCGCGCACCCAGCCCTTCTGCGACACGACCACCGTCACCGGTTCGTCGACGACACGCGCCTCGAACGTCGCGCGCTTCTCCTGCTGAATCAGCGTGCGGCGCTCGTCGCCGTACTGCTTCGCGTCCGCTTCGATTTCCTTGATCAGCACGCGCTTCATCGCGGCGTCGCTGTTGAGCAGTTCTTCGAGCTTCGTCTTTTCGTCGCGCAAGTCGGACAACTCTTGTTCGATCTTGATCGCCTCCAGCCGCGCCAACTGACGCAGGCGGATTTCGAGAATGTCTTCGGCCTGCCGGTCGGAGAGATTGAAGCGCGCGATCAGCGCCTGCTTCGGTTCCTCCGACTCGCGGATGATGCGGATGACTTCATCGATATTCAGGAAGACGATCATTCGTCCTTCGAGAATATGGATGCGGTCGTTGACCTTGCCCAAACGATGCTGCGTGCGCCGCGTCACCGTGACGAAGCGAAAGCCGATCCACTCGTGCAGGATCTCGACGATGCCCTTCTGACGCGGCCGGCCATCCGAACCGATCATCACGAGGTTGATCGACGCGTTCGATTCGAGGCTCGTGTACGCGAGCAGCGTGTTGACGAACTCGGTCTGATCGATACGGCTCGACTTCGGCTCGAATACGAGCCGCACGGGCGCGTCCTTGCCCGACTCGTCGCGCACGGCGTCGAGCAGCGCGAGCATCGACTGCTTGGTCTGCACCTGCTCGGGCGTGAGCGTCTTCTTGCCGAGCTTGATCTTCGGATTCGTGAGTTCCTCGATTTCCTCGAGCACTTTCTGGCTCGACACGCCCGGCGGCAATTCCGTGATGACGACCTGCCACTGGCCGCGCGCGAGATCCTCGATCTTCCAGCGCGCACGCACCTTCAGGCTGCCGCGTCCGGTTTCGTAGGCCGTCGAGATTTCCGTCGGCGATGAAATGATTTGCCCGCCGCCGGGGAAATCCGGTCCGGGCAGTTTCTCCATCAAGCCCGCGTGGCCGATCTTCGGATCGCGGATCATCGCGACAGCGGCTTGCGCGACTTCGCGCAGATTGTGCGACGGAATTTCCGTCGCCAGCCCGACCGCGATGCCCGATGCGCCGTTCAGCAACAGGAACGGCAAGCGCGCGGGCAATAGCTTCGGCTCTTCGAACGAGCCGTCGTAGTTCGGCATGAAATCGACCGTGCCCTGATCGATTTCATCGAGCAGCAAGCGCGCGATCGGCGTCAGACGCGCTTCGGTGTATCGCATGGCCGCTGCGCCGTCGCCGTCGCGCGAGCCGAAATTGCCCTGACCGTCGATGAGCGGATAGCGCATCGAAAAGTCCTGCGCGAGACGCACGAGCGCGTCGTACGCCGATTGATCGCCGTGCGGGTGATATTTACCCAGCACGTCGCCGACCACGCGCGCCGACTTCACCGGCTTGGCGTTGGCCGCGAGGCCCATCTCGCTCATCGCGTAGAGAATGCGGCGCTGCACGGGCTTCTGTCCATCGCACACGTCGGGCAGCGCGCGGCCCTTCACCACGCTCACCGCGTAGTCGAGATAAGCACGTTCGGCGTAATCGCCGAGCGTCAGTTGTTCGCCGTCCGGTGCAGTCTGTTCGGCGAAGAGATCGTCTGTGATTCCCATCGAATGTCCGTGTTAATGCGTTCGCGTCAGATGTCCGCTTCGACTTCGTTGCCCTTTTCTTCGAGCCAGCTTCGGCGCGAGGCCGCTTCGCCCTTGCCCATCAGCATCGTCATGCGCGAAACGGTGAGATCGAAGCCGAGATCGCCGAGCGCGACCGGCAGAAGACGGCGCGTGTCCGGGTTCATCGTCGTGTCCCAGAGCTGTTCGGCGCTCATTTCGCCGAGGCCCTTGAAGCGGCTGATGGTCCACGCCGTTTCGCGTACGCCGTCCTTGCGCAGCTTGTCGAGGATCGCTTCGAGTTCGCCTTCGTCGAGCGCGTAGAGCTTCTGTGCGGGCTTCTTGCCTCGCGCGGGCGCATCGACTCGGAACAACGGCGGACGCGCGACGCACACATGGCCGCGCTCGATCAGTTGCGGGAAATGCTTGAAGAAGAGCGTGAGCAGCAGAACCTGAATGTGCGCGCCGTCGACGTCCGCATCGGAGAGAATGCAGATCTTGCCGTAGCGCAGATTCGACAGATCGATCTGATCGTCGGGACCGTGCGGATCGACGCCGATCGCCACCGCGATGTCATGCACTTCGTTGTTCGCGAAGAGCCGGTCGCGTTCCGTTTCCCACGTATTCAGCACCTTGCCGCGCAACGGGAGAATCGCCTGGAACTCCTTGTCGCGGCCCATTTTCGCGGAGCCGCCCGCCGAATCGCCCTCGACGAGAAAGAGTTCGTTGCGGGAGATATCCGTCGATTCGCAATCGGTGAGCTTGCCCGGCAACACGGCGACGCCCGAACTCTTCTTCTTCTCGATCTTCTGGCCCGCGCGCGTGCGCGCCTGCGCCTGGCGAATCACGAGCTCCGCGAGCTTCTTGCCGTATTCGACGTGCTGATTGAGCCACAACTCCAGCGCCGGCCGCGAGAACGACGACACGAGCTTCACGGCATCGCGGCTATTGAGGCGTTCCTTGATCTGCCCCTGGAACTGCGGATCGAGCACCTTCGCCGACAGCACGAACGACACGCGCGCGAACACGTCTTCCGCGAGCAGCTTGACGCCCTTCGGCTGGAGATTGTGAATCTCGACGAAGTTCTTCACCGCCTGAAAGAGACCGTCGCGCAGACCGGATTCATGCGTGCCGCCCGCGGGCGTCGGAATGAGGTTGACATACGATTCGCGCAGCAGCGGCCCTTCCTCGGTCCACGCGACGACCCACGACGCGCCCTCGCCTTCCGCGAAGGTTTCCTCGGTGTTCTTCGAGCTTTCCGCGTAGCGTTCGCCTTCGAACAACGGAATCAGCAGTTCGCTGCCGCCCATGCCTTCGAGCAGATAACCGCGCAGACCGTCTTCGTATTTCCACGTCTGACGCTCGCCCGTTTTCTCGATGACGAGCACCACTTCGACACCCGGCAACAGCACGGCTTTCGAACGCAGGAGGCGCTGCAATTCGCCGAGCGGCAGATTCGGCGAGTCGAAATACTTCGGATTCGGCCATGCACGCACGCGCGTGCCGCTCTTCTTCGCGCCGCGTTCGGCCGGGCGCGTCGTCAGCTCTTCGATGACGTCGCCATTGGAAAACGCAAGCTGCGCGACCTTGTTGTCGCGCCAGACGGTGACTTCGAGACGGGTTGCGAGCGCGTTCGTCACCGAGACGCCGACGCCGTGCAGACCGCCCGAGAACGTATAGGCGCCGCCCGCCGCCTTATCGAACTTGCCGCCCGCATGCAGCCGCGTATAGACGATCTCGACGACCGGCACGCCTTCTTCCGGATGCAGCCCGAAAGGAATGCCGCGGCCGTCGTCCTCGACGGTCACGGAGTTGTCCTGATGCACGGTGACGGTGATTTGCTTGCCGAAGCCGCCGAGCGCTTCGTCGGAGGCGTTGTCGATCACCTCCTGAATGATGTGCAGCGGATTCTCGGTCCGCGTGTACATGCCGGGCCGCTGCTTGACCGGCTCCAGGCCCTTGAGCACCTTGATCGATGCTTCGCTGTAGCCGGCTGCCTTGGCGTTCATGACCTGGCGCTTGCCTCGTTCAGTGCCTGTCGCCATTGCGCTGGATTTTTTCGTGGACATAGTTGAACGTTGATCCGGCTCTCGAACGCCTGACGGAATGTCACGACATGACGCCCGATCTGCCGGCAAATGCTTGATGTTGTGCCTGGCCGGATGCGTTGAAAGCGAGGCAAAAAAACGCCCGCCGATCCGAGCCGCGCTAGGAGAATAGCGGTTTTCGCCCGCCGCGCCCACCTCGGCGCGATAAAACGCGCCTCGTTCGCGTACATGCGTTCAGCACACGCACAGCGGGCGCGAGCCGCTATTTGCGCTTCGCTTCGAGCTCTTCCCAGCGCTCGAGGGCGACGAGCAACTCCTCTTCGATCGCCGCGTGTCGCTCGGAAAGACGCGCGCCTTCCTTCGCGTCCTTCGCGAAGATCGAGCCGTCTTCGAGTTGGGCGCCGATAACCTTCTGCTCGTCTTCGAGTTCGGCGATGCGCCCCGGCAGCGCTTCGAGTTCGCGCTGTTCCTTGAACGACAGCTTCACCGTGCGCTGCGCATTGCGGCCGGCGGCGCTGTCTTTCGGCGCATCGTCTTTCGGCGTGTCCTTCGCGGTCTGACGCGCCGCTTCTTCGGCAATGCGCTCCGAACGTTCGCGCTGAACCTGCCAGTCGGAGAAACCGCCGACATATTCGCGCCACTTGCCGCCGCCTTCCGCGGCGAACACCGACGTCACGACGTTGTCGAGGAACGCGCGGTCGTGGCTCACGAGCAACACGGTGCCGTCGTAATCCGCCAGCAGTTCTTCGAGCAGTTCGAGCGTCGGGATGTCGAGATCGTTGGTCGGCTCGTCGAGCACCAGCACGTTCGCCGGCCGCGCGAAAAGGCGCGCGAGCAGCAGGCGATTGCGCTCGCCGCCGGACAGCGACTGCACCGGCGAGCGCGCGCGTTCGGGCGCGAACAGGAAGTCGCCGAGATAGCTCATGACATGCTTCTTCACGCCGTTCACTTCGACCCATTCGCTGCCGGGACTGATGGTGTCGGCAAGCGATTTGTCGAGATCGAGCTGCGCGCGCATCTGATCGAAATACGCGACCTGAATGTTGGTGCCGGTCCGCACGCGGCCTTCGTCGGGCTGCAGTTCGCCGAGGATGAGCTTGAGCAGCGTGGTCTTGCCCGCGCCGTTCGGGCCGACGAGACCGATCTTGTCGCCGCGCATGACAGTTGCCGTGAACCGGTCGACGATCGTGCGTTCGCCGTAGCGCTTGGTCACATCGGTCAGTTCGGCGACGATCTTGCCGGACTTCTCGCCCTGCCCGACATCGAGCCTGACATTGCCCTGCACGTTGCGGCGCTCGGCGCGTTCCTTGCGCATTTCGACGAGCCGCGCGATGCGTCCGACGCTGCGCGTGCGCCGCGCCTCGACGCCTTTGCGGATCCACACTTCTTCCTGCGCGAGCAGCTTGTCGAACTTCGCCTGTTCGATCTGCTCGACTTCGAGCTGTTGCGCCTTCCTCGTCTGATACGCGCTGAAATTGCCGGGATACGACAGCAACCGACCGCGATCCAGTTCGACGATGCGCGTCGCCACGCGATCCAGAAACGCGCGATCGTGCGTGATGAAGAGCAGGCCCGTGCGCAACGTGACGAGCAGTTCCTCCAGCCAGCGGATGCCGTCGAAGTCGAGGTGGTTGGTCGGCTCGTCGAGCAGCAGCACGTCGGGCTGAACGACGAGCGCGCGCGCCAGCGCCACGCGCTTTTTCATGCCGCCGGACAGATCGCCTGCGCGGGCATCGCCATCGAGACCGATCTGCGCGAGTGTCGTCGCGACGCGCGTGCGCCAGTTCCACGCGTCGCGGGTATCGAGCGCCGACTGCAGCGCGTTCATGCGCGCGAGCAGCTCGTCGTGCTTCGCGCCTTCGGGCGTATCGGCGAGCGCGTGCGCGACGGCGTCGTACTCGTCGAGCAACGCGCGCGCTTCGGTGAGGCCGGACGCGACGACATCGAACACGGATGCGTCGAGATCGAACTCGGGCTCCTGCGGCACGTAGACGGTCGTGAGCTCGCTCTGACGCGTGACGAGCCCGTCGTCGGGCGCGGCGAGCCCCGCGACGATCTTGAGAAGCGACGACTTGCCCGCGCCGTTGCGGCCGATCAGCCCGACACGCTCGCCCGCTTCGAGCGAGAAGTCGGCGTGGTCGAGCAATGCGACGTGGCCGAACGCGAGCTGCGCGTCCGAGATGGAATAAAGCGACATGGGAAAACCGGATGAATGGCGAAGAATCGGCGCCGAACACGCGAGCAACCGATGGAAGCGGCCATTGTACCGGGCGCGGCGCGCGATCACGCACGCTGCATCCGCCATTGGCCGAACGGACGAGGCGCGCAGCGCCAGCAAGCGCGAAAGGCCGCCCGGATGCGCTCCGTGGCGGCCTTTCCTCGCGTCGTGCCGAAACAACTTACTGCACGTGCACCTTGATCGTCTGGCTCATTTCGGGGCCGTACGAGCGGTGCGCGCCGTCGCCGAACTGCATTGTCAGCGTGTGATCGCCGGGCGGCAGCTTCACGTCGGCTTCGGTCTGGCCCTTGCCGAAGTGCAGCGACGTGTCGTTCGCGGGAATCACGGTGCCTTTGGGCAGCGGCTTGCTATCGATCAGCAGGTGGTGATGGCCGGTTCCATCGGTCATCGTGCCCGCCGGAGCGACCGACATGCCGTCGACGCCGAATCTGACGTGCACGGGGCTCGTGACGGTCGCGCCATCCTTCGGTTCGACGAAATAGACGCGCGCCTGCGCATGCGCCGCGCCGGCGTACTGGGTGAGCAGGACCGCGCCCGTCAGCATCGCGCCCAAGAGCTTTTTCTTCATCGTTTTCTCCACGTTGTGAAACCGGTCGATGGCGCGAGTCGGCGCCGGAGCCTCGAAAAGCATACACCGGGCTTTCGGCACGCCGGAATCGGGACCATCCTGCCTACGGCGATCGGGGAACGATCGCGCCGATTACGGTAAGATGCCGGCTCGCTGCGCCGCGCATCGTCTTCGAACGCACGCGGTCCGTTTATTTCTTTCGAATCAAGAGTCTGTCGTGAGCGAAGTCATCGAATTCAAAAGCTGGGTCTGCCTGATTTGCGGCTGGATCTACAACGAGGAAGAAGGTCTGCCGGACGATGGCATCGCTGCCGGAACCCGTTTCGACGACATCCCCGCCGACTGGCGCTGCCCGCTGTGCGACGTGGGCAAGGCCGATTTCGTCGTCGTCGAGTTTTGATGCTGGCGCCGCGCCTAATTGGCGGCGCGGCGCAGGCCCTGTCAATCGCAAAGTTTTAGCATCGCGACAAGGTGGCGGGTGCGCCATCTGGTTGTGACCAATCTACTTTGCAGATATGACGCTACGATGCGCGCGGCATGAAGCAGTCGGTCATGGCGCAATTCTAGCGCCGCCAGCCTGCTACTCAACATCACCGCATCGCCTTCTGCTTTCTCGCGCAACGCGACTTCCGTTGCTTTCTGCGCGTTGATGTTTGCAAATTCCTCCCTTAAACGCTCGTGTTCTTGCTTTTCAATTTCCCGCGCTTCCTTCGACTCCGCCAACTCCAGCCGTAACACTTCGGCTTCTGCCGACAGCCGATCAAGCGCAACGTTGCGGTCATTCAGCGCGAGTTCGTCGGCAGCGCTTCGGCCATCCGGTCTTTCCGAACTTGCGTTGTGCTCGATGCCGCAGGTTTCCAGCACCCGAATTCTGGCGTCTCGCTCCTCGATCCACTGATCACGCTCTTTTATCCAGCCGTCCCTATCGCTTATCCAGCGATCACGGTCGAGAATGAACGTTTGCAGTTGTGAGATACGGGTATTTTGCTCAGCGCACTGACGTCTCAGATTGAAGAGCTCATCAAGGAGTTTATTTGGAGCATCAACCTCCAGCGTTCGGCCGCTAGTTTCCGGAACTGGCTTTTTGTCCACGAGCCGTTCACCGCGCCGTTGATTCTGAAACGAAACGAAGTGTTTTTCTGCGATGTCCGCAACTGAAGGGTTCGATAACCGCCATAAGTAGTATTCAGACGAAAACAACAGCGAATACGGTATCAAATAAGTCAGGAAGAACCATATCCGAAATAACCGTGACGACTCGCCGGACTCGTCGAAAAAAGTCTGAATAGGGGTGCTACCGAAGAATCGAACCTTTTTGCGCCACAGTACCGCCTCGATCCCGAGGCTCGAATTGATGGTCCATAATTCCTGAATCGCGCCAAGGAATTTCAATGGCGAGCTTCCCAGGTCGACCTTGCCGGGATAAAGCGCCTTTCCGTTCGGATGATATCGGACAAGCGGAGTGTGTTCGGAGGTTGATCTCGACGCGAATTCGAGCAGCGAGAGATTGTTCCATCCTTTGCTGAAGGCGAGCGCGTTAGAGTCCGTTTCCACCTGCAGCGCGACGCCGATCGTATGCGAGTCTTCCGAAGAACGATACATCTCGCGCGCTGCATCCGAGATCAGTACCGATTCGAGAGTCTCGGAAATCGCGGCGTCACCTCGATCGCCGACCCAATCGCGAAATGCGGCTTTCTCGCGCTGCCACCGGATGCCGACTTCAGTATCTCCGTTGACTCCGCTCGTGTCCCAGTAGGCGCATTGTGCGTAATACGGTTTTCGCAGTGGTCCGATCTCATTGAAAACAAGCGCGCAACCGGACTCTTGGGCCGCGCGTCGCATTGACGGACAATTGAGCCATGTGACCGCGACAACTTCTTGATGCAGCGCTTTCAAGCGCGAAAAGGCGTCTGCGAAATATCGATGCAATTCCGAAGAGTCTCGTGTCACGTAAGAGATGAACCGCTCAAGCGGTGCTTTGTCAAGTGACCAGTCCGTCAAACCGTCTTCATAGCAAACCAGCCGGACCCTTTCAGAATCCAAATTCCCCACGTTATACTCGTGAAACTGCTTTGACCAGTCCGACAGTTCCCAACGAGAAAGGTCGGATTCGATATTCAAGTAGTACCGCGGTAAAAGAATGGTCGACTGCTTTGCTCTGAACGCGTGAAGCCATTTCAGGATTACCCAATAGTAATGAGCAGTTCCTTCCACCGGAGCGACGAGTGGAACGAACAGGACGAAATGCGTCATACGATTTGCCGGTCTGATGCTTCGTTATTTTCGATGGGACTTGAACGAAGCGTGCAATGCGTCCTCGCGTCGTGCGCGAGCCATTTGCGGCGCTTCTTCCTCTCAGCAATCCAGCTACTTGTTTTAAGTTAGCGCATTCAATACATCAAAACCAGCCTTCCAGAAAGAGCGAGCTCTGCTGAGCGCGATTTCCTCGTTGCTCGGCCGGCCATTTTTGACGTCAAGCCGTTCGGCGAGGCTCGTTCGTGCGCTGGTGTCGCCTGCAGAATCCGAGTGCGTGAGCGCGCCGAATAACGCCGCCTCGCTCTTGCTCGGACGCTCGACCAGTCGGCTGAACGGCTGCGCCCATGCCGGCGAGATGAATTTCTCGTAGCCGAAAGCCAGGATCGTCGGCAAGACCGTATGCACATATTCGAGCGCGCCAGCTTGAACCTCCGCCGCAAGCTTTTGCACGGCGATGTCTTCGTTGTTCTCCTCGAGTATGGGAACGATCTCCTCTCCTTCACGACGGTATCCCAATGTCGTGCCGTGCGGTGCTACCGTCGCAAACTCCAGAATTTCGACGCCCCCCGCTTGCAAAAGCTCCGTTTCGTGACGGGGATCGCTGTTCTGAACCATGAAACCGAAGTAGGCGTCACTCGGTAGCTGATTGATTCTCACCGATTCGAAAGTCCCGAAATAATAGCCAAACGTACGGAAGTCGCTTCGAGACGTCTGGAGGATACGTGAGAGGCCCCCTTGCATGTTTCCTCCCCAGCCAATGTCAGACACGGCGATTCTCTTGCATCCGATAACTGTCTTCGACAAGTACGCAGATACCAGCGCACGCTGCTCGGCTGCGACGTCCATGAGTTGCGAAAGAAGAATACTGATCAGCCGGTGCATTCGCATGTCGCCGCCTACTACTCGCTCGTCTTCGCTTGCGAAGCCGACCGCCTTTATCGCGGCACGATTACGCGAAACGTCGAGCCCCAGACGTTTGAAATGCTGCTTGACCGTTCTCTCCGTTTTTCCACCGAAAAGATGCCACACACGATCGGGCGGAAAATCGACGAAGCTCGGCAGGAGCGTGGCGGCGCGCGAAATGTAAACGTACTCGCTCGGAATTTTGACACCCATTTGCTCCGCGTACTGCTCATACAGCTTATGGAACAGGTAACTGTCACGCGCGAAGAACAGAACCTTGTCAACGTTGTCCAGCTTCAACTGATGCATCATCCAGATGAAGTAGCCGAGGAACAACGGTCCAAACACCTGTGCGCCGATGTCGAACCATGGCTCCGCCACCTCGCGCTTTCTCTGCATAAGTACTGCCCGCGTCCCGCCGGCGATGAGACTGGCGGTGTGCGGCATGTCCACTGACGACACTATCGGATTCCGTAAGAAATCGGACTCGATGCGGGCGAGATAATCGAAATGCACGCCCTTCACGCCAGCGCGCTTCGCCATTTCTACATCTGCGTGGAGGTTGTCACCGAAGTGCAGCATGCCCCGCGTCGTGCCGCCTGCCCTTTTTGCAGCGATCGCGAAAAGAGAGCCTTCGTGCTTGCTGGCTCCCTCCTCGCAGGACACCACCAGTTCTATCTTTCCGTATCCGCATGCCTGAATGAGTTCGAGAATGACCGTCGACGGGAGATACATGTCGGAGCAAAGCACCACGGGCTTGCCAATGGCTTGCGCGTATTGCACTAGCTCCCGCATGACCGGGTTGCAATAGACGATTGCCCGCTCCACCTGGAGTTCTACCACCTTGAACCGGTCAACCAGGCGATCCGCTCCCAGTTGCGATGCCAACTCTTCATAGATCTCGTCGTAAGTCACTTCGTAGGAGTTGCGGAGCCTGTAGTACTTCTCGCGCGTCTGAATTTCTGCGAGAAGTCGATTCGCCGGAAACGAGTCGACCATCCCGTAATCCAATTCAGTGTACTCATCGTGCCGCAATTGAGCCGCCACCAAGTCGAAAACGTCAGCAGGTCTTGCAACCAGACGATGAATGAGCGTATCGAACACGTCGAACGACACGATTCCTGCTTCGTCGATCAGACGTTTTGCGTCCTCAAAACTGCAATTCTTGTTTATGCGCCACATATCTATCGCTGCAGGAGTAACCAGGTTTTTGTTCGGTCCACGGCTTGCCGCAAGCCGACCGAATTCGCCATCCGCAAGAACTGAAGCAAGTAATGAAGTGCGCGGCCAGAGCGCAGCCAGAAATAGCCGAGCTTGAACACGTTTCGCACTGGACGACGCGAGACTCTGCCGGACACGTTCGACAGTTCCGCCCCCAAGGCCCCTATGTCGCCGTGTAATCGTTCGAGCATCGCTCGGGACGCGTTGCTGCTTTGCGTCGCGTACCACGACAAGTGCTCAAGAACCGGTCGAATGCTGTTCAGAAACCCAAGGCCGACTGTTCCCGATGAAATGTCGGCTCTAAGCCAGGCATTTCCCAAAATCGTTGCTTCTGCGACGGTCCCGGCAAATGCACGAGCGGCGGAACGGTTCGCATAGGGGCCGCGTACGGAGCTTCGGACGTGAGAAAGCGCCAGCACCTGCGGAATAACATAGATATCTCCTGCCATGAGCAGACGAAGGTGAAAATCCCAGTCTGACATTCCGCCGAATTGCGAATTGAAGCGAATTTTGGCAATTGCACTTTTCTTGACGAGTAGCTGAATGTTCTTGAACTGATTTTCGACCACCATCGCATTAAGCGAAATAAATCCCGCGCTCATATGCGGCCGCATCAGCTCCGTGCTTTTGGCACGCACCACGTTACCGTCGATTTCCTCATCGACGCGTTTTCCCAAAGCTATCACGGCCACCGTTGCCGGATATATTTCCGATAATGTTTCTAATTGCCTAACGCAGATTCCCAGAAAATCCGGGGCCCAGCTATCGTCATCGTCGTGAAATGCGATATGCTCTGCGCCGCTCAGACGCTCCAGCGCCGCGTTCGTTGCATCTTCCGCGCTGAGCTCCTTGTCCAGATGCACTATCTCGATAGCTAGACCGTCGGTGGCTCCCAAGCTTTCCAACACGCGTTGAACGACTCGCGGATCACCGGTATTAGCAATGACGACGTGCCATTTTTTCCACGATTGCCGCATGACGCTTTTCAGCGCTCTACGCAGAAGGACTGGCCGGTCCTTCGTACGCATCACAATCCCGATCATGACGATTCCTTGACCGCTGACTTGTCGAGGTTTCGCGACATCGAGAAATCCGATGCCGAGATGCGACGGGTTAAATTCATAAAGTGCGAACCATTTGCTTTTATGCGCCTCAAGGCCCGAACCAGCCGGATGTCTAACTGGGTCTCAAATTTACGATCCGAGCCATGCGCGATAATTGCCGAAAATCAACAGACGCTTGCCCTTCAGCCGACCTTCGGAATTAACCTTCGCATCTTCCGCTAAGGCCTGAACACTATAAGTGTAATCGCCGATGCTCACAGGTCGATCATGATGCGCTGAATACAACGATGATTTAGGAAATTTCGGCGTTTATTCTGTGATAAATTGTTTTCCGATGTACAGGTTTAGATGCGCAACTGCTATTTTTATAAAGCCTATTATCAGGATAATATCGCGAATTAGATTGCAAACGTCCGAGGTTTTCGGCGCGTCAACTTATCGATCTCGGCGAAAGGCATAGGATTCGCGCATGACACCGCGCGCCGAGGTTCAAACAATGCGAAGAACATTGATCCGCTGGACAGAATGCCAACGCGTTAAGTCAGGGGATTGAACTTGATCCAGTCAGCGCGCCACCGCGATCAACTCGCGGCTCACTTCATCGACCGGCGCGCGGTTCCAGTCTCCGAACCAGTCGATTTTTGCGAAACCCGCATCGGTCAGCAAGCGCGCAAGTTCGTCACGCGTGCGAAAGCGCAGCTCGCTCACGGCGCTCAGCGTTTCCTCCGGCGCATCGGGCGTCGGCATGAAGCGGTAATGCGTCGTGAACGCGACGCGTCCCGTCGAAAGCGGATCGGGCTCGGCGTGCCGCTCCTGCCACACTTCCACCGCGCGTCCATCGGGCGCGTTCACGCATCTCGACGAACGCTCGCGCGTCCAGTTGTCCCACGCGCGCGCCGCCGGATGGCGGCTCTCGAACGCGATCGCGCCGCCCGGCCGGATCGCCCGGCGCGCGGCTTTGAGCGTCGCGAGAAACGCGTCATCGTCGAGAAAGACTTGCGCGACGTGGCCCGTCATCACGAGCAGATCGGCCGCGCCGACGAACGGCAGCGCGCTCGCGTCGCCGTCGATCCACGTCACCTCGTCGCCGTCGGGACGCGAGCGCGCGACGCGCAGCATCTGCGGCGACGGATCGATGCCCGTCACGCGATGGCCGCGCTTGGCCAGCTCGCAAGCCAGCAACCCCGTGCCGCAACCCAGATCGACGACGTGCCGCGCCGATTGCGCCAGCGCGAGATAAAACGCCGTGTCGGCGGCGAACGGATTGAGGACGTCGTAGAGCGCGACGAGGCGCGGATCGTCGTAGAGCATCAGCGGGATTCGTAGGAGAGCGCGTCGCGCATCGGCTGGCTGCCGACCATGATCGGCCCGGTGAACGGCGTATCGAGATCGAGGATCACGAGCACCGCCGACGCGATCGACAGCGCGCCGAGCATGATCGTCACGAGCGAGAGCGCGTTGCGCGGCGCGATCAGCCCGAAGCACAGAAAGATGATGAGCAGCCAGCCGACGAGAATCCGGTCGAACGGATACGAAATCGATCCGTGCGCCTCCTCGATCAGCTTCCAGCGCAGCGCGATCAGCTGCTCGAAGCGCGCGGCGGCTTCGACCGCGAGCTGGCGATGATAGTCATCGCGCGGAACCAGCAAGCGCACTTCGCGCTGCGCCTCGCTCAGCATGGCGCCGAGCGTGCTGCTCGCGAGACTGTCGTTCTTGTTCGGTGCCTCGACCGCCGGATATTCGCCGGGCGGCCGCGGCTCGCTCGGCCACGTGCTCGCCACCGCCGCCGCCGTGTATTTGCGCAGGAGTTGCCGCGCGTGACCGAGTTCGGCGCCGTAGTCGCGCATCGTGCGATCGAGTTCGATGATCGAGGACGCGTAGCTGCGCATGTCGTTGTTGGTCGTGTCGAAAACCGTTTTCGCCGATGCGGTCAGAAGGCCGAGCACGAGCGCCGCGAACGTGACCAGCATGCCGACGAGCAACTGGACCAGTTGCACCGTCTCCTGCGCCTTGTGTTCCTCGGGCAGAAGCGGCCGCACGATCGCGCCGATGCCCGTGCTGGCCAGAAGGAGAACGAAGACGAGCACCGCGGATTGAATTTCCGTCATGAGCGCGCGAGCCGTGATGGCGTGACCGGAGTGGACGCATTATCGACGGGAAAGCGCGCGCGGTCCAATGCGGACCGGATACGGCGAAGAAAAAGAAGGGGGAAAAACGGCGTGCGGGAATCGTGGTCCCCCCGGCAGGCTTCGATTTACGAATTTCGGGGGAGTCAGTCTGAGGGGCGCATGGGGCCGAGACCGAATCGTATCAAGGCTCTCCAACCGCTGGCAAGTATCGCACGGAGACTGCCGTCCCTGGTCCTGTAGTACCTCAAAGACCTCATTTGTAGTACCGGAATTCTAGTGACCAGAGTCCGCTGAGATGTAGTGGCGTTCAGCGAGACGTACTTTGCAAGTACCGGGTAAACAATCAGATTGGACGACTGGGACAAGTTTCCGCACAATCGCGCGGGTCAAGCCAATATCAAATTCGACCATGAGCGCTGAGCTTTCCATCATCAAGTCTTACGGTCCATGGGTGTTCGTGGCCTTGCTTATCATCGGACTCGCGGCATACGGAATTAGAAGCCTCATTTCCGTGGGAATGAACTGGCTATCCAAGATAATCGGACGCAGGCTCGAAGAAACCGCCGAGCACTACCGGCATCAGTTAGGCAAGGATCTGGAGGCATACAAGAGTGATCTGTCCCGCGCTCTCAACCGTCAGAACATCAAGGCGGAAGTGCGCCGTGCGGTCGCGGAGAAGCTATTAGATCGAAGACTTGAAGCGCTCCACGAGGTGCATCTTGAAATCTACAAGCATCCGTCTTGGGTGAACGCGGTCGTCGGGCAGCCCTATTCTGCCGAAGTACACTCAGCGTTCTCGAAACGCATGGACGAATTTTCAAGTGCGATTGACCGTAACGCACTTTATTTCTCGAACGAGTTTGGCAGGGATTATCGAGCGGTCGGACTGCAGATGCTCACGCTCATTGGGGCATGGTCGGCAGGTACAGTCTTCGCACGAGATGACGTTCGGCTGAACACGCTCATAGAAAGCTGTGCGAGGCTGCAGATGCAGATTGAAGCGAAGCATCGCGTCCTGCCGGATGATATAGCGGCGCTGATCGTGGAAGACGATCCCTTCCCGCGCCCCTAACGAATCCGCCTGCGCAGTAGGAGGTGCAGCAATACCTCCGCAAACGCTTTGCAGCCCGATCTACGGACGGCCCCAGCCCCTGCCTGGGGTCGCGCTTTCAGGAAAATGGACACTGTTTCTGCGAGACCCCGGGGGTAAAGAAACGATACAGGGAAGCGCCTAAAAGCGCCTCGCTAATCCCTGTCGCCACGCCCGCTGTTGCAGGCATGACAGAGCGTGCGCAGGTTTGTAAGCTCGGCGCTGCCCTTCTTGCTTGCCGCGACGATGTGGTCAACCTCGAGCTTGACTTCAGGGGCGGCACTTCCGCAGAGAACGCAGCGGAACCCATCTCGTGTCAATACTTCAAAGCGTAGCCGCTGACCAATGGGGGCACGGGACCTTACCGGCTTTGCTTCCAGAAGTAGCGTCTCCTTGCTTATTACCCCTCTCTTATATTCCGAGAATAACCGTTGGAAGTCCTTGTACGGGCCGAAGCGCCGCCGAATTACATCGAAGTGAACGCCTTTGCCTGTAGCCTCCTTGAACTTGCGGAAGTCTCCCAATGCTGGCTTGTGGCCCCGCCAGCGCCACACCGCTTCAAACGTGGCGAGCAACTCATCGTCCGAGTAATAGTCCACCTTTCCGCCAGACTCAATCCCGAAGGCGGCGCAAGCGTTCGTAAACGAGCCGAACATTCGAACGATCACGTCGGCTGAGATCGTCTTGCTTTTCCAAGCTTGGTAGTTGCCCCGCGTTCGGTCGCTCACATCGAACGCCGCCGCGAAACGCTTGAGTTCACGTTCAACCTGTTCGCGGGATGAGTGAAAACGCCTCCTGTCAATCGAGAACAAGACATCGTCGTCCATTTGGGTCTCCCGTTTTCAGTGAGTCTGCAAATTATCCGAGGGGGCCTACTCGCGCTCGGTGCGGTTAGCCCCTTTTTTGCGCATCGAACGCCCATACGAGACCCGAACTCTCAGGACGGCCCGGCCCCCTACCGAGGGTCACTCTTTCAGGAAAACAGGCCCCCGGGTTCTGCGGACCCGGTGGGGGGGCGTAGGGGGTCTTCCGTGCCGACTTTCCGAATTTCTGACGGGCCGCTCTCATGCACGTATCTCAACAACAACACGGCGCGAAAGCCTTTACCGGCTTTTTTGAAACGCCTGAATCCGAGGCGTGGGGGTACCTTGGAAATCCCGAAGCGAGATAAACTCAGATGGAAACACGCGCGAGTCAATACGCGCCGCCAACGACCAAGACCAGCACTTCAACGGGAAGGGCATGAAACAGCAGCAGCGCGAAGCGTACGTTCAGATGCGCGAAAAGAAGTGTACGGACGGCGCGAGCCTGATCAGCCCGCACCGAGGTCGCAGCCGAGCGAGCACAGGATAGTGAGCGCCGCCACTTTTGCTCAGAACGTGTCACAACCCGCGCCCATGCACATAACGCCAGAAAGGCTGGCTCGATAGTTCAATTGTGCGTGAGCCAGTCACGACCCTGATTCACAAAGAATCGGACCGGCTTCTGCACGTCTGGCGCTTACACGATTAAAACAAATCAGCGGTGGCTTCCTTAGCGTGCCGAGAGGGCAGACCGAGCTTCCAACGGAGCATATCCGCGATGATTGGGTAGATGTCGTTGTGCTTGGCCCCGAAGCGCATATAGCCGCCCTGGGTTGAACCGATGTCGCGATTTACACCGCCATTTTCTGCCGGTAGCCAATCCTTCAATTCGCCGAGGTTATTGGCCTCCCTTTCCTCAGGCCCCAGATTATAGTAGTTCCACATTGGGTTCTCGTGGCTGAAGTCGGTCTCAGTGATGCCGCCGAAGAATTTCTCGAGCAGCGCATCCCCATTCTTGGGCCGTCGATTACTGAACGCCAAATCGTAGACCAGTTTCGCCATCGCCTTGAGCACCACCGGCTGAGCCGCGACTGTCTTTTCTTTTGCCCGTTCCTCGCCAAACCCTGGGATTTGAGGAACAGTCTCCCAGAACCTGTAAGCCACCTCTTGCTTGGGCGAGACCATGGCTGGAGTCGCGTCACCGATGTTCGACTTGTTGAGAAACAGAACGGCGTTGACCGCAGTGATTTCCTTTCGCGAAAGGGCACCACTGTCATTGTGCCAATCCTTCTGGTCCGTCTCTTCCACCTTGAGCCCCAAATGGTCAATCAGGCGCTCTTTGATAAACACATTAACCGCATTCGAACTATCGAAGTTCAAGGCGAGACTTGTGTCGACCTTCTTACCCAAACGGTTAAGGTCATGAAACAACTGTCGCTCCTGCGAGACGGAAAGTCCGAGGTGAACCTCTACCGCTACCGTACAAAAGCTTCGGGCGACAGCAAAGCATTCCTCCCAAAGAGCAAACTCGTCCGGTGTGACCTCGCCCTCCTTCGGAAACAAACTACCCTTCTTCGCGTAAGCGCGCTTCGTGCGCACCGTGTCCAAAAAATCGAACACCAACTCCATCGCCTTTCGGCGATGTTGGCCATCAACGACCCAGAGCACATGGCGTTGGGAAATGAAAACCTTGAAAGCCGCAGTTTCGTTCTCAGGTGTTACCAGGCGGCTGCCCCGAATATTCTGCCCGGCCGGATCGCATTCGCGTATGTTTACCACGAGCGGCTGAAGAGAAAGCTACGGCTGCCTTCCTAGAAGCTCTTGCACCTCAAGGTATCCGTCCGGAATCCCCTTCTGTTCGATCTCGCGGCGCTTGATGGCGGCGCTGACCAAGCCTTTCAAGACGTAAATCCCGAGCCTGTTTGCGTGCCCCGGGTCAAGCTTTCGTTGTGCCACTTGGGCCCCATCATGGCCGGGATCATTCGCTACCTCAGACATCTCGTAAAACTCGTGCATCGGGATGTACATCATGAAAGTGCGGAAACCAAGGTTATGGCCAATGAACACTTTCAAGGGCTTTTCAGAGGCATCTCCGAGTTCGAGAAGAGAGTCGAGTGACGCGATAGGCGTAGGCATTTGTTCTGCGGTAGCGGGGTACATGCGAACTCCGAGGTGTTGTTTGTATATGTCGGACTGCGGATAACATGATAATAGCCCTGGAATTACATCACAACCCTCCTGGGATGTTTTTTTATGCGTTCTTGACGGTGCTCGCTCCCTCCAGGCCAAAGATTGTCGGCCCGGAATCTCCGAGACGGCGGACCACTGTCAAAAGTAATAAGTCCTGACAGCCCTTGTCGGACCCTGAGATACCCCTGTCAAAAGTCCTGTTGACTAGTTCTGATGGTACCGTCATAATCCACCTCAACTTTTGACAAGATCTCACGGGGGAAACACACATGGCACGCATCGCATACTTTCGAGTCTCGACCCGAGACCAGTCCATCGAGTCCCAACGCGCCGCCATGGGCGGAGATTTTGACAAAGAGTTCAGCGACCACGGCATTAGCGGAACCGTCGCAGCCATGGACCGCCCGGGGTTCAAGGCATGCGCCGACTACCTCCGCGAAGGCGACATCCTCCAGGTCTACGCGGTCGACCGCCTGGGCCGTGACAGCATCGACGTGCAAACCACGGTGCGTGACCTGCGATCCAAAGGGGTGATTGTCGACGTTCACGGACTGGGACCGATTGTCGGAGACGCTGGCGAGCTAATCCTTGCCCTCCTCGCCCAAGTCGCTCAGATGGAGCGGAACCGGATAGCATCCCGCACTGACGCCGGTCGAGAGCTTGCCAAGCAATCCCTCGCGGCCACTGGGAAGACCCACCGCGGCAAGGCGAGCCTGGGTCGACCGGTCCAGCACGATGCAGCCGCAATCGCCGCGTGGTCCTGGGAGAACGGCAGCATCACCAAGGCTGCGGGGCACTTCGGGGTCAGCGAGGCGACCGTCAGCAGAGCACGCAGGGCCTTCCCCAAGGCCGCGTGAGAGATACAGAAGGACCGTACGCCCAATGCCCAATGCGGTCTACGACAAGACTCCAGAAGAACTGCGAGTTGCCAACAGGCTGCAAACACCAACCCGCCGTGCCAAGCAGAGGGCGGACGCCATCAAGCAGCGAGTCAGATCGGCAATAACGCAATCGCATACGTGATCGACCAGGGCAGCGGGCGGGAGCAGGACGCAGATGTGGTCAGGATCATCGACGCGGCCAATAGGCCGAATGGGAGAGCCAGGTGCCGTACGTCCTCGACCGCGGTGCCACGAAATCCGCACCCATTGGAGAACGGCTACCACGGGCGGTTTCGTGCCGCCTGCTCAGCACCAGAACCAATAGTTGCAGTATCTTTTGCGCAACACTTTTTGTCATGCGGACGGAGGTTTCTTGACTTCCTCTGAGGTCGCTTCGGGCAAGGCTCAGGAATTACTGACTCCTATAGAAAGAGGGGGGCGGCGAATTAGTCGCCACGTATGAAAGAAATACCGCGAAAACCCGGGACCCTTCCGCCCCTCAGCCAGACGGGCGAAGCAGTGCGACCCGAGTTAGTCGACAAGTACCAAAGAACGGCCTGACAGCGGACGCGAATTAGTCCGTACGTGGGGAAGAGACCTCTCTTCTCGGATCCCGCGCGACGCTGTAGCGCAGAAACTCATTCCCCGAAAGCGGCAATTCGGAGAAAGTCCTGGTTTCTTCTGGCTTCTCCCGTTTCTCCTTTTGAATCAAGGCTCTCGAATTAGTCGACACGTAAGGAAGAGAGCGCGCTTGTCACGGAAGGAAAATTTTCTTTCTCGCGACACCCGAGCGTCCGACGTGCCCGCTCACTGCTGATGGCCTGCGGTATGCTCGTCTTGAAAGCAAAGGAGCGAACCATGGACCTCGCCCGGCAAGAGCAGGCGCTGGCTGTCGCCATCCGAGACATTGCGGATGCCGAGCAGCGCATTCGACATCAAACCGAACTCGTCGCGGAGTTGGCGAGAGACGGTCACGACATCAAAGCAGCCCTCGAATTGTTGGATGCGCTGCAACGAACTCTACGGGCCATGATCGAGCATCGAAACTTGATCGCGGAGGTCATTGAAAAGATCAGGCAAGGCAAGCTCTAACGGCCCCTGACTGGACTCGACACCATCCTACGAAGATGCCGGGTGCCGCACTCCAGTCGGGTAGGTAATCTCTTGCTCGTTCTGTGTGATTTCAATGCGTTAGCATTTAGGCCGCACTTTAGAAAGAACCGCTGTACAACGCAACACCGCACAGCACCGCGCATCACCCTCCCGCAACACCGTTTTAGCCGTTCCGGCCATTCCAGGCTACCAACCCCTTAGCCACCGTGCGCCAGGCCGTTCCAGGCCCCCATACGGGCCTTGGCGGAAGCACTCGCGCGTCCATCAACCAACCAGCACAGCATCATCTCCATTTTTTGTTGAATCTCAGACGTTAAGGAATCCAAATGAACATCTCACAAATCACCGCCTACATCGTCCGGCCGTACGCGAAACGAGGGACCAAGACAGCCGCCCGTGAGGCGGCCCGCGAGGCCGGGCAGAAGACGTTCCTGTTCTCCTGCAACACCCACGGTCTCACGGTCTTCGGGACCGCAGGGGGCGGTCACTGCCGGGAATGCACCGCAGCCCGGAAATGCGCCGCCTACGAACGCCAGAAGCGAGCCGAGCTTGTGACGGCAGCCGCAGACCCCCTCCGCGCGGACTGCGCGTGATCCCTCACCGATCATCAGTTACCGAACATGACCACCAAGAAGCAACTTGCAGCAGAGGCTGGAGGGCGACAATCATGTTGGCCGGTGTAGCGGCGAAGGTTTTGGCCGGTGATGAGGAG
>Ga0182736_1001114_pt1 | contig 29549 bp, 22 predicted proteins | sample eDN5th30CKraftBY_FD_128882 | JGI IMG/M metagenome (GOLD analysis project Ga0182736, IMG submission 128882) | Enriched backyard soil microbial communities from Emeryville, California, USA - eDNA 5th pass 30_C Kraft BY (version 2) (version 2) | ecosystem: Environmental > Terrestrial > Soil >...
CGTGGCGTCAGAGCCCACAGGTTGCCGGGCCGCCAGTGAACCCCTGGCGGAAGCGGGCGACGCGGTCGAACCCGTGGTCCGCGGGATCGACCGTGCCGGCACCGTCGGTCTCGGCCCAGTCCTGGTCGAGGAGGATGCCGACGGCCTCGTCGAGGTCGCCGGGGGAGAGACCGAACCCGCCGGTCGGGTCGACCAGCCGGGCGGTGTAGGCGCCGGTCAGGCACAGCGCGGATCGTCCCGCGTCGAATCCCGTCGTCGACAGGCCCGCGCCGGCCCGCGCCGCGAGCGCGTACCGGGAGGCGAGCAACGTCGCGCCGGCGAAGTCGCCCGACGTGTCCTCCAGATCGGCGAGCCGGCTCAGGTCGGTGACGATCGCGCCGTCGGCGCAGAACGTCACGGGACCCTGGTCGCCCCCACCACCCGGGCAGGGCGGGGCCGACCGCGGCTCCGGCGCGCGCCAGCCCTGCACCCCGCGGGCCGCCACGAGCTGCTCGTACCAGCCGCGCGCGTCGCCGGAGACCGCCGCGACGAGACGGTTCAGCGGGAGGTTGCCACCGCGGGCCCGGTCGGCGGCCGATCCGAAGCGCCGCTGGGTGAACTGGCGGTTCTCGACGGTCATCCGCGCACACAGCGACGGCCCGCCGGAGTACCCGTCCTCGACGGCGGAGATCCGGTCGAAGGAGTTGCCGTGCGCGCTGGTGTCCGCGGCCAGGGTGCCGAGCGGGTCGCGGAAGGTCATCAACGCACGCAGGGCCGCGTCGCGCTCGACGGTGCCCAGTGGCAGCGCGGAGCCGCCGGCGGCGGTCGCGTCCACGAAGTGCCGGATCGCAGCTCCCGCATAGCAGTCGGCCATGGCCTCGAGCAGGATCGTCGGGTGACCGGCGGGGTCGGACCGCTGGAGCGCGTCGACACCGAGGCGGGTCTCGACGGCGTGCCCGAACTCGTGCGCGAGCACGACGACGACCCCGGCCGGCCCGAACCTGTCCCGCAGGCCGGGCACGAGGACGTCGTCGTCCCAGACGATCGCGTCGGCGCCTGGGCAGTAGAAGGCGTTTCCCCGCAGGTCGGAGGCCTTGGCCACGCAGGGGGGCGGTGGCGCGTCCGCGGCGTCGACGTGGACGGGGGCGATGGTCCGCACGTCCTGCCACGACGTGCCGAACGCCCGTGGGAACTCCTGGCGCCAGTAGTCCTGCAGGGCGTCGACCGTCAGGCGGGTCACGTCGTCGGCACCGAGGCCCGGGAGCGCGGGATCGACCGACGTGGCGGGTGCGGGCGACGGCGTCGACACCGCAGCCGTGGTGGGCGGCGCGGGACCGACGCACGAGCCCGCTGCCAGCAGCAGCGCTAGCCCCGCGACGACCTGCACGCCTCGGCGCGCGCCTCGCCGCGCGCCCTCCGCGGGGGTCCGGCGGCGAGGGGCACGGACGGCTGCTCCCCAGCGCTCGATCCGCGCGGGTGCCCCCCACCGTGCCCGGTCCACCCGTTCATTGTGATCGTCGACGAGGCGTCGTGGGGGAGTGGTGCGCGAGGTCGTCCCGGTGCCCCGCTACCGTCGGGAGTCGTGTCGGACGTCAGCTCCCGCCGCACCCCGGCGGCGTCGCCCCTTCGCGGCCGGATCCCCCTGGGCCGTGCGGTGGCGGCCGTCCTCGTGCTCGTGGCGCTGGGCACCGCGATCGCGCTGACCGTCATCCATCCCGACGTGCTGCTGCGGCTCGTCCCGTCACCGGACATGCGCGAGCTGCACCCGGACTTCGACACGTTCTGGCATTCCGCCGTCGCGCTGTTGCAGGGCAGCGACATCTACCACACCCCGGCGAAGCTCACGAACCTCAACCCGCCGGTGTTGTCGGTGCTGCTCGCGCCGTTCGCGCTGCTCGAGGCGCTGACCGCGTACCGGCTGTGGGCGCTGCTGACGTTGCTGATGATCGTCGCGGCGGTGCTCGCCGTGGCTCGCGAGCTGCGGCTGGGAAAGGGCTGGACCGCGGTCGCGGTCGTCGCGCTGCTGCTGTCCTCGCCGCTGCACGGAACCCTGGTGCTGGGGCAGATCTACGGGCTGCTGCTGGTCGCGCTCGTGGCGGGCTGGATCGCCGAGCGCCGTGGACACCCGCTGCTCGCGGGCGTGCTGTACGGCGTGGCGGTCGCGTTCAAGCCCTCGCTGGCGCCGATCCTGCTGTTGCCCTTCGTGCAGCGACGCTGGCGGCCGGGCGTCGCCGGGGTCGTCGGTGCGGGCGTCGCGACGCTGATCGGGGTCGTGCCGGCGGGCTGGTCGAGCGGCCTGGAGTGGCTGCGGATCGGCCTGACCGCCCCCGTGCCCGACGTCGTCGACAACGCCGCGCTGCCCGGGGTCGCGGTGCGGATGGGCGTGCCGTCCGAGGTCGGCACCCTCGCCGGGGTCCTGGTACTGGTCCTCACGCTCGTCGTGCTCGCGCGCCGGGCCGGGCGCGGCGCCGCGGATCCGGCGGGCACGGCGCCCTGGGCGGTGGTCGCCGCGGGTCTGCTGACCGCGCCGATCGCCTGGCACAACTACCTGCTGCTGCTGTGGCCGGGCCTGCTCGTCCTGATCGCGCTCGGCCGTGAGCGGGCGTGGACGCGGCCGGTGTCGGCGGTGCTCCTCGCGTTCCCGATCATCCCGGTCTCCTGGGGCGCGCTGTGGGCCGACGACGACCCGTGGTCCCCGCTCGGCCGCTCCCTCTACTGCGCGATCCTGCTGAGCTACTGGGTGGCGCTGCTCGCCGGGTCGTCGGCGTCCCCGGCCCGGCGCGCGCACACATCCCTGCCTCCCGGGGGCGCGGCGAACCCCGCAGCAGTGGTACCGCCGCCGGACGCCGTCGCACCGGCGCCCGATCCCGCCGAGCGGTCCTCCGCCTCGCCGACGAGCTGATCCGCCCCTGGCTCGATTCCCGTCGGAGCCGAGCTCCTGCGGTCCGGCCGCCGGGCACCCCGCCCGCGTACGCGACAGTCCGCGCCGGCTGCCGGGGGCCCGCGTGCGAGTGCGGGTGCCCGGGGCGCACGGTTGTGCAGCCGGCGCGCGGCCGGCGGACCGGTCGGCACACCCCGGGCCGCCGGGCACGCGGCGACATCGCCATCGTGCCGTCGCGCGGCCCTCGTGCGGTCGGCCGGGGGCCGGCGCGGCGCGCCCACCGGCCACATGGCGCTGTCGGGTCGCCGTCGTCGCGCGGTGGGCAGGAGGCGCCGGTCCCGGCCGGACGTGCCGTTGCGCGGCCCTCGTGCGGTCGGCCGGGTGCCGGCGCGCCTGCGCCCGCCAGGCGACCCTGCCCGGTCGGCTGTCCCTGCGCGCGCGGGTTCCGGCCGGGACGAACTGCGTGGCCCTCGCGCGCGATCGGCCCGCGCCCGCCGGCCACCCCGTGCCGTCGGGTCGGACTACCCCTGCGGGGGTGGGCCGGACGCGCCGGTGCCCGCGCGTCCGCCGTTCGCCTCGGCCGGGCCGGGGGCCGGAGGCTCGATGTCGCGGGCCTCGCTGACCGCCTCGGGATCGGCGGCGGGCAGCGGGGCCGGACGGCTGGAGGACGGCGGCGCGACGACCGCGGGCTCGCGGACCGGTGTCGGCGCGGGCGGGGCCCCGGCCGTGAGCGACCCGCGGTGCACGGGGCCGCCGGAGTTGTCGGGGACGAGCCAGAGCACGCCGGACGGGGGCAGCCGCAGCACCGCGGAGGCGGGTCGGCCGTGCCAGCTGCGCTGCTCCGCCTCGACGAACCCCAGGTTGCCCACGCCGGACCCGCCGTAGGCCTCGGCGTCGGTGTTGACGAGCTCCCGCCAGCGGCCTGCGAACGGCAGCCCGACGCGGTAGTTCTCGTTGGGCGTGCCCGAGAAGTTGGCGATGCAGGCCAGCACGTTGGGGGTGCCGTCGTCGCCGGTCTCGGTGCCGCTCATCCGCAGGAAGCTCAGGACGTTGCCGGAGGCGTCGTTGGCGTCGATCCAGGAGAACCCGGCGGGCGTGGTGTCGAGTGCCCACAGCGCGGGCTGGCTGCGGTAGGCGCGGTTGAGGTCGCCCAGGAGCGTGCGGATGCCGCCGTGCAGCGGGTCCTCGAGCAGGTGCCAGTCGAGCGGCCGCTGCTCCGACCATTCCCGGACCTGCCCGAACTCCCCGCCCATGAACAGCAGCTGCTTGCCGGGGTGGGCCCACATGAACGCCAGCAGCGCGCGCACGCCCGCGGCCTTGTTCCAGTCGTCACCGGGCATCCGCGTCCACAGCGATCCCTTGCCGTGCACGACCTCGTCGTGGCTGAGCGGGAGCACGTAGTTCTCGCTGAAGGCGTACATCAGCGAGAACGTCATCTGGTTGTGGTGGTAGCTGCGGTGTATCGGATCGCGCCCCGTGTAGTCGAGCGTGTCGTGCATCCAGCCCATGTTCCACTTGAACCCGAATCCCAGGCCGCCGAGGTGGGTGGGGCGGGTGACGCCGGGCCACGCCGTCGACTCCTCGGCGATGGTGACGACGCCCGGGTGGTTGCGGTAGACCGTCGCGTTCATCTCCTGCAGGAACGCGACGGCGTCGAGATTCTCCCGGCCGCCGTGGATGTTGGGCAGCCACTGGCCGTCGGCGCGGGAGTAGTCGAGGTAGAGCATCGAGGCGACGGCGTCGACGCGCAGGCCGTCGATGTGGAACTCCTCGCACCAGAACAGCGCGTTGGCGACGAGGAAGTTGCGGACCTCGCGGCGCCCGAAGTCGAACACGAGCGTGCCCCAGTCGGGCTGCTCGCCGCGGCGCGGGTCGGCGTGCTCGTAGAGGGGACCGCCGTCGAACCGGGCGAGCGCCCACTCGTCGCGCGGGAAGTGGGCGGGCACCCAGTCGACGATGACGCCGTAGCCGGCCTGGTGCAGCGTGTCGACGAAGTAGCGGAAGTCGTCGGGGCTGCCGAAGCGCGCGGTCGGCGCGTAGTACGACGTCACCTGGTAGCCCCACGACCCGCCGAACGGGTGCTCGGCGACGGGCAGCAGCTCGACGTGGGTGAAGCCCGTCTCGGACAGGTACTCGACGAGCTCCTGGGCCAGCTCGCGGTAGCCGAGCCCGGGCCGCCAGGAACCGAGGTGCATCTCGTAGACGCTCATCGGCTCGGCGTGCGGGCGCCGACCTGCGCGCGCGGTCATCCAGTCGGTGTCGCCCCACTCGTGCGTCGTGGCGGTGACGACGGACGCGGTCGCCGGCGGGATCTCGGTGGCGAAGGCCATCGGGTCGGCCTTGTCGCGCCAGCGGCCGTCCTGGCCGAGGATGCGGTACTTGTACCGGGTCCCGACCCCGACGCCCGGGACGAACAGCTCCCAGACCCCGGAGCTGCCCAGCGAGCGCATGGGATGCGCCCAGCCGGCCCAGCCGTCGAAGTCGCCGGTGACGCGCACGCCCTGCGCCGTCGGCGCCCACACGGCGAAGCTGGTGCCGGTGACCTGGCCCGACGCGGTGTCGTAGGTGCGCACGTGCGAGCCCAGGACGTCCCAGAGGCGCTCGTGCCGGCCCTCGGCGATGAGGTGCAGGTCGACCTCGCCGAGAGTGGGGAGCCAGCGGTACGGCTCGTCGACGACGTGGGTGTCCTCGCCGTAGCGGACGGCGAGGCGGTAGTCGTCGGGTTCGCCGGGCACGATGCCGGAGAAGAGCCCGGCCTCGTGGACCCTGGTCAGCGGGAAGGACCGGTCGGTGTCGCCGTGCAGGAGCACGGACACCTCGTCGGCGTGCGGGCGCAGGGTGCGCACGATGGTGCCGTCGCGACCCTGGTGCGCGCCGAGCACGCCGTGCGGGTTGTGGTGGGCGCCGCCGAGCAGGCGGTCGACGGTGCGGGGGTCCGGGGCGTGGGAGTCGGCGGTGCCGGCGCCGATCGTCCGGGTGTTGGTGTCCTCGCGATCCACCCGTGAACCGTAGTGCCCCACGGGCGGTCACGCTGGCCGGGGAGGGGCCGCCGTTCGGGTGGCCGTACCGCGGTCGGGGGGCGTCCGCGGTACGGCCACGTCTCGCCGTCCAGGCACGGACGGCGACCGGCACGGGGTAGGTCCCACCGGGAAGGGGTCCGGGGGCGCCCGTGCGATCGAGGGGTCACGGGGAGTGCTGCGCCTGCTGTCCCGTGGCCGGTGCGGCGGGCGCGTTGTGCGGTGCGCCCGCCGGTCGGGAGGAGGTCGTGCGGTTGTCGGAGGTGGCACCGGCCCCACCCGTCGACGACTGCGCGCCTTCGGGCTTCGACTTGCCGTTGCCGTTGCCGTTGCCGTTGCCGCGCCCACCTGAGGTGCCGGAACCGCTGCGGGGCGTGGGCGCGGACGGGTCGGTCGACGTCGGCGGGGTGGGCGGCGCCGTGGTCGAGGGGGGCGGGGTCGACGGCGGCCGGGTTGCCGGCGGTGCGGTCGACGGCGGTGTCCCCGGCGTGCCGGGGCGGGCCGCGGCCGGCGGCACGCCGCCCGCCCGCTCGGGTGTCCAGGCCCGCAGGTCGATGCCGGGGGAGTCGACGCCGTCGTCGCCCGCGTCACCCGGCCCGTCGTGGTCGTCGCCCACGGAGGGGTCGGCGCAGCCGGGGCCGAGCTCCGCGATGGCCGCGCCCGTCACGGGCCGGCAGGCGGTGTCGGTGACGGTCGGGCCACCGTGTCCCGCGGCCGGCGGGCGTCCGGCCGCCTGCGGGCTCGGTGGCGCGTCCGCGGGTGCGGCGGCGTAGGCGTCGTCGTCACCGGCCCAGCCTCCGGACGGCCCGGTGGCGGCGACGGCCACCCCGCCCGCGGTCAGGGTCAGCGCCGCGACGCCGACGAGCTTGGCGGTCACCATGGTGCGGAGCCGTGCCCGCCGGTGCCGGCCGGGACGGGTCGGGTCGTGCAGGGCGACGGGCGTCGCGATCGGGGACGCGTCGGCGAACGCGCGCCGGGCCGCGGCCTCGCCGGCCAGCTCACGAGCGGTGCCCGGGCGTCGGGCGGCGGCGAGCAGGGGCGCGAGGGGGTGCGCGACCGGCTCTCCGTCGAGGAGCAGCTCGGCCACGTCGGGGGGCAGCAGGGGTGTCGTCTCGGGCATGGCGGGGCGTTCAGCGCCGCCGCCGCGGGAAGTGTTACTCCCGCGCACCGCGTGCCGGCCGTCCCTGCCGCCCGGGTACCGGCTCAGCTGGTCAACCACGCGACACCCGCCCGTCGTCGAGGCAACGCGGCGACTGCCCGTCGTCGAGCATCCGGGCCAGCCGGCGCAGGCCGCGGTGGGCGGCGACGCGCACCGCGCCGGGGCGCTTGCCGAGCACCATCGCGACGGAGGGCGCGTCGAGTCCGACGACGGTGCGCAGCAGCACCGCCTCGGCCTGGTCCTGGGGGAGCTCGCTGATCAGCGCGATGGCCTCACGGGTGGACATGGCCTCGAGCGCGGAGCCGGCGGCGTCGTCCGGGCCGGCCCGCTCGGCGAGGACGTCGATGTCGGTCGGGGTCACCGGTCGTCGCGACCGTGACCGTGCCACGTCCATCGCGCGGTTGCGGCAGATGGCGCTGGCCCAGCCGCGGAACCCGTCGACGTCGCCGGTGAAGCGCGGGAGGTCGCGGGCGATCTGCAGCCACGTCTCGGCGGTGACGTCCTCGGCGTCGTTGCCGACCAACGCCGTCGCGTAACGCAGCAGCCGCGGCTGCAGGTCGCGGTACAGCGTCACGAAGCCGCTCTCGTCGCCCGCGCGGGCCGCCGCCAGGGCGTCGGTCAGGTCGCCGTGGCGACCCGATGGGGAGCCGTCCGCCCCGGCGGCGGGCTGCGGCGCGCGGGCGTGCGGCAGCGCGACGTCGGCGCCGACGACGTCGGCGGCAACAGCGTGCACACGTCCTCCTACTGCATGGCGGCCGGACGGTGGGGAGCTCCGTCCGGACATCCGGGCCCTTCAGCGCCGAAGGCCCACGCAGTGTTACACCCCTTGCGGAGATAGGTGTGCGGCACTGCCGTAAGAGTGACGAACAGCCGAGATCCGCTACGGAACGGAATCAATCCGCGGCGTCGACGGCGCAAGGATGCGCACGATCGCGTTCAGCGGGATGGGCGCCCACGTCGGGCGGTTGCGCGTCTCGTACACCACCTCGTAGACCGCCTTGTCCAGCTCGTACGCGCGCAGCACCAGCGCCTGCGCCCGTGGGTCGGTCTCGGAGCGGGCCGCGTAGCCGTCGAGAAAGGCGGACCGGTTGCGCTCGGCCCACTCCGCCGCGCGCCACTGGCGCTGCGGGTCGGGCTCGGTCGCGTCGGCGTCGAGCAGCTGGTGGTTCGCGGCGTAGTCGAAGGACCGGAGCATCCCGGCGACGTCGCGCAGGGGCGAGTCCGGCCGCACCCGCAGCTCCAGCGGTGTCGCGGGCTCGCCCTCGAAGTCGATGACGAGCCAGCCGAGCGGGGTGCGCAGCACCTGCCCGAGATGCAGGTCGCCGTGGACCCGCTGGGCGGGCAGGAGACCGGGCAGTGTCGCGAACTCGTCGTAGACGGCCCGGATGGCGGCGGTGTGCGGCGCCAGCGCCGGGACGTCGGTGGCGGCGACGGTCAGCCGTGCCCTCATCGCGGCGGCGACCTCGGCGGTGTCGCGCTCGGCCGTCCCGAGCGCACGGGCGAGATCGCCGTGCAGCACGGCGATCGTCTGACCGAGCCGGTTGGCCTCCGCGGCGAAGTCCCCACCGACCTCGTCGGCGCGCAGGTCCGCCTCCGCGAGCAGGTCGCGGACGCTCGCCAGCGCCATCGCCCACCCCTCCGCGGAGTTCGACGCGTAGTCCTGCAGCATCCCGAGCACGGCCACCTCGCCGTGCAGCACGCCCTCGACCGCCCCCTGCAGCGTCGCGACCTCGGTCCCGCCCGCGGCCCGCAGCGCGCGGTGCAGCTCGAGGTCGGGGTTGCCGCCGGCGGCGACGCGCCGGAACAGCTTGAGGATCGACCGCTCGCCGTAGACGACGGAGGTGTTGGACTGCTCGACCCCGAGGACCCGCCCCGGCGGCCCCGGCGCCAGCTCGACGCCGGGCTCCGGCACGAAGCGCAGGTCGCCGACCGTGCATCCGTTCCGGACCGCCTCGTACAGCCACTTCGTGACCGCCGGGTCCCACAGCCCGTCGTAGACGATGCGGCCGCCGAGCGCCCCGATGGTGGCGTGCTCCAGCTCGCCGCCGACGTCGGTGCGGTAGGCGGCCAGTACCTGGAAGTGCGCGGCGGGCCCGCCGTCGGTGAACTCGACCTCGGCGACCACGTGGTCGACGTCGAGTCCCTCGATCGGCAACGGCGTCGACGCGACGACGGACACGGAGCCGACCTCACGGCCCTTCGCGCCGGACCAGCGCTGCTGCGGAATCCAGTCCGCCAGCAAGGCCGCCAGGTCGGCGGACGGTGAGCTCGCGAGCTCGGTCACGAGGGTTCCTCCTCGGGGGTGATCGAGAACCAGTAGAAGCCGTGCCCGGGCAGTGTCAGCAGGTACGGCAGCTCGCCGATCCGCGGGAACGGGACCCCGCCGGTCAGCTCGTGCGGCCGACAACCCTGCCATGCCGACAGGTCCAGCTCGACCGGCTGGGGGAACCGCGACATGTTGTTGACGCAGAGCACCACGTCGTCGGTGCCGTCCTGGGAGCCGCCCCGGTGGGTCCGCACGTAGGCCAGCACCGAGGGGTTCGAGCCGCCGAGCTCGTGGTAGTCGCCGAGGCCGAAGGCGCTGTGCCGTTTGCGGATCTCGATCATGTGCCGGTTCCAGTGCAGCAGCGACGTCGTCGAGTTCAGCTGCGCCTCGACGTTCACGGCCTGGTACCCGTAGAGCGGGTCCATGATCGGCGGCAGGTACAGCCTGCCGGGATCGGCCGTCGAGAAGCCGGCGTTGCGGTCGGGAGTCCACTGCATCGGGCTGCGGACGGCGTCGCGGTCGCCCAGCCAGATGTTGTCGCCCATGCCGATCTCGTCGCCGTAGTACAGGACGGGCGACCCCGGCAGCGACAGCAGCAGCGCGGTGAACAGCTCCAGCTGGTTGCGGTCGTTCTCCAGCAGCGGCGCCAGTCGCCTGCGGATGCCGATGTTGGCCTTCATCCGCGGGTCCTTGGCGTACTCGGAGTACATGTAGTCGCGCTCTTCGTCGGTGACCATCTCGAGCGTCAGCTCGTCGTGGTTGCGCAGGAAGATCCCCCACTGCGCGCCCGACGGGATCGCCGGTGTCTGCGCGAGGATCTCCGAGATCGGGAAGCGGTTCTCCCGGCGGACGGCCATGAAGATGCGCGGCATCAGCGGGAAGTGGAAGGCCATGTGGCACTCGTCGCCGCCGACGGCCGGGTCGCCGAAGTACTCGACGACGTCGCTCGGCCACTGGTTGGCCTCGGCGAGCATGACGCGGCCGGGGTACTCGTCGTCGAGGACCTTGCGGCAGCGCCTGAGGAACGCGTGGGTCTCGGCGAGGTTCTCGCAGTTGGTGCCCTCGCGCTCGTACAGGTAGGGGACCGCGTCGAGGCGGAAGCCGTCGATGCCCAGGTCCAGCCAGAACCGCAGGACGTCGAGCATCGCCTCCTGCACGGCCGGGTTGTCGTAGTTCAGGTCGGGCTGGTGGGCGAAGAAGCGGTGCCAGTAGAACTGCCCGCGCACCGGGTCGTAGGTCCAGTTCGACGACTCGGTGTCGACGAAGATGATCCGCGCGTCGGCGTAGCGGGTGTCGTCGTCGGACCAGACGAAGAAGTCCCCGTAGGGCCCGTCGGGGTTGCGCCGGGACTCCTCGAACCAGGGGTGCTGGTCGGAGCAGTGGTTCATGACGAGGTCGGTGATGACCCGGATCCCGCGCTTGTGGGCCTCGTCGAGCAGCACGACGAGGTCCTCCACGGTGCCGAACTCCGGCAGCACCGCGCGGAAGTCGCGGATGTCGTAACCGCCGTCGCGCAGCGGGGAGTCGTAGAACGGCGGCAGCCACAGGCAGTCGACGCCGAGCCACTGGATGTAGTCCAGCTTGTCGGTGAGCCCGCGCAGGTCGCCGGTGCCGTCGCGGTTGGAGTCGGCGAACGCGCGGACGAGCACCTCGTAGAAGACGGCGCGCTTGAACCAGTCGTGGTCGACCGCCAGCGTCCGGGCATGGTCGAACTCGTCGGACGAGGCCTCGTCGAGCTCGGTGTCGGCGCCCGTGGGCCGGGGATTCGTGGCGGTCATGGGCGTCCTCCCGGTCGGCGGCGGGGTCGGCGGAAGCATCGCCCCAATTGGTACCGCGAGGGGCGGGCTCGCGCAGGCCGGACGGCCGGCGACGCGCCGCCGCCGCTGCGCGCGCGTACCGGTACCCGACGGTCTCACCCGGCACCGCCGGGGCGCCACCACGGAATGCCCGCACGCCGCGTGCCCGGCTCGTACCCGCCGCGGCCGGATGTCACACGGGCCGGCCGGGACGGGCGCCCGCGGCCCTCAGCCGGGCGTCAGCGGACGATCCGGAAGATGTGGGCGACGTGGGCCCACGGCTCGAGCCGCACGTAGTTGAACTGGCCCCACTCGTAGGTGTCGCCGGTGACCTCGTCGACGACGAAGAACCGGTCGCCCCAGTTCAGCCCGAGTGCCGGCATGTCCAGTGCGGTCGTGCCGACGCGCGCCTCGTGCGAGTCGAGCGTGCAGACGACGAGGACGGTGTCGCCCGTCGCGGGGTCGGTGCGCGAGTAGGCGATGATCGCGTCGTTGTCGACGTCGTGGAAGTGGATGTCGCGCAGCTGCTGCAGCGCGGGGTGCGCCTTGCGGATCTCGTTGAGCCGGGTGATGTAGGGCTCGAGCGACTCGCCCCGGTTGAGCGCGGCCTGGAAGTCGCGCGGCCGCAGCTCGTACTTCTCGGAGTCCTTGTACTCCTCGCTGCCCGGCTTGACGGGCTCACCCTCGTAGAGCTCGAACCCGGAGTAGACGCCCCAGGTCGGCGACATCGTCGCGGCCAGGGTGGCGCGGATGGCGAACATCGCCGGGCCCCCGGTCTGCAGGGACTCGTGGAGGATGTCCGGGGTGTTGACGAACAGGTTGGGCCGGGCCTCGTCGGCGCGCTCGGCGTGCATGAGCGCGAACTCGGTCAGCTCCTCCTTGGTCGTGCGCCAGGTGAAGTAGGTGTAGGACTGCGTGAACCCGAGCCGGGCCAGGCCGAACAGGCGCGCGGGGCGGGTGAAGGCCTCGGCGAGGAAGAGCACCTCGGGGTGGCGGGCCTTGACCTGCCAGATCAGCCAGTGCCAGAAGTTCGGCGGCTTGGTGTGCGGGTTGTCGACCCGGAAGATCGTCACCCCGTGGGAGATCCAGAGCAGCACGACGCGCAGGCACTCCGCGTACAGCCCCGCCGGGTCGTTGTCGAAGTTCAGCGGGTAGATGTCCTGGTACTTCTTCGGCGGGTTCTCCGCGTAGGCGATCGTCCCGTCGGGGCGGGCGGTGAACCACTCGGGGTGCTCGGTGACCCACGGGTGGTCGGGCGCGCACTGCAGCGCGAGGTCGAGCGCGACCTCCATGCCCAGGTCCTCGCAGCGGGCGACGAAGGCGTCGAAGTCCTCGAACGTGCCGAGCTCGGGGTCGATGGCGTCGTGCCCGCCCGCGGCCGACCCGATGGCCCACGGCGACCCGACGTCGCCGGGCTCGGCGTTGACGGAGTTGTTGCGGCCCTTGCGGTGCACCGTGCCGACGGGGTGGATCGGCGGCAGGTAGACGATGTCGAACCCCATGCCGGCGATGCGGTCGAGCTCCTTCGCGGCCGTGACGAACGAGCCGTGCACGGCGCGGCCGGTCTCGTCGCGACCACCGGTGGAGCGCGGGAAGAACTCGTACCACGACCCGTAGAGCGCGCGGGGCCGGTCGACGTAGACCTGCTGCGCGCGGCCGCGGGTGATGAGCTCCCGGACCGGGCGTTCGGTCATGATCGTGTGCACCGCGGGGAACATGGCGGGCGCGACGCGGGCGTGCAGCGGCAGGGCGTGGTCGCGCAGCGCGTTCGCCGCCCCGAAGAGCAGGTCGCGGTTGGCGCGCTCGGACGGGCGGCGGCCGACCCGCTGCAGCAGCCGGGCGCCGATCTCGAGGTCGTTGGCCATCTCGTCGGCGGTCTGCCCGGCGGCCATCTTGGCCTGCACGCCGTGCCGCCACGTGGCCCACGGGTCCGACCACGCGTCGACGCGGAACGTCCACAGCCCGGGCTCGTCGGGGACCACGGTGCCGACGAACCGGTCGTTGCCGACGCCGTCGGGCACCATCCGCACGTGCACCGCGTCGTCGGTCGACCCGAGCTTCTTCCACACGACGTTGGCCGCCACCGCGTCGTGACCCTCGCGCCACACCGAGGCGCGGACCGGGATCACCTCGCCGACGACGGCCTTGGACGGATGGCGTCCGTCGCCGACCGCCGGGCTCACGTCGTCGATACCGAGACGACCGGTCATCGGTGCCACCCCCAGGTCTGGCCGAGATCCGTACGTCGCAGGGGCCGGGGAGCCGGTGGGTCCTGCGCTCGATGGTCAGTGCCCCGCCGGGGACCGCGGACCGGGTTCGCACCCACCCGATCACCACCCGTCGCGTGTGTCACAACGGTACCTACCCCGTCCAGCCGTGGCGGTAACGGGGTTGACCGCGATGCAAGGTGTTACACGCAGTTCATCGACGTTGTCGGTCCGTTCACCGACGCGCCCCGCGCCGACCGGTCCTGGCCCGGGGCCCAGCGGTCGGGATCAATCCGGTTCCGGGTGATGACGGCGCGCAGGCGGGCTGCGCAACCCCACCCGATCGGGCGCGGACCATCCGGACGTCCGCGACGCCGGACGCGGCGCGCCGACGGCATCAGTACGCTGCGTCCGCGTGAGAGCCCTGCGTCGCTTCACCGTCCGTGCCCAGCTGCCCGAGCAGCTCGCCCCGTTGCAGAAACTGGCGACGAACCTGCGCTGGAGCTGGCACCCGCCGACCCAGGAGCTGTTCGCACGCCTCGACCACGACGCCTGGGAACGTGCCGGCCACGACCCCGTGCGCCTGCTGGGCGAGATCAGCACCGCCCGGTTCGCCGAGCTGGCCGCCGACGCCGAGACCGTGGTGACCGTCCGCGAGCTGTCCGACGAGCTCGACGCCTACCTGAACGAGCCGCGCTGGTACCAGCTCGCGGCCGAGGACGGCCAGGACCTGCCCGCGGCCATCGGCTACTTCTCGATGGAGTTCGGCGTCAGCGAGGTGCTGCCCAACTACTCCGGCGGGCTCGGGGTCCTCGCGGGCGACCATCTCAAGGCCGCGTCCGACCTGGGCGTCCCGCTGATCGGCGTCGGGCTGCTCTACCGCTCCGGCTACTTCCGCCAGTCGCTCTCGCTCGACGGCTGGCAGCTCGAGCACTACCCGCAGCTCGACCCGCAGGGCCTGCCGCTGCAGCTGCTCGTCGACGGGGCGGGCGACCCGGTGCTCGTCGAGGTCGGCATGCCGGAGGGCCGCACCCTCACGGTGCGGGTCTGGCAGGCGGCGGTCGGCCGGGTGCCGCTGCTGCTGCTCGACTCCGACATCGAGGCCAACGACGCCGACCTGCGCGGCGTCACCGACCGGCTCTACGGCGGCGACCAGGACCACCGCATCAAGCAGGAGCTGCTCATCGGCGTCGGCGGGGTCCGCGCGGTGCGCGCCTTCTGCGCCGCGACGGGCCATGTCGCGCCGGAGATCTTCCACACCAACGAGGGCCACGCGGGCTACCTGGGCCTCGAGCGCATCCGCGAGCTGCTCGCGGGCGAGGGGCACGACGCCGCCGGCCTGGACTTCGACGAGGCCGTCGCCGCGGTGCGCGCGGGCACGGTCTTCACCACGCACACCCCGGTGCCCGCGGGCATCGACCGGTTCCCGCTCGACCTGGTGCGCAGGCACTTCTCCGACGAGGTGCTGCCCGGCGTCCCGCTCGACCGCGTCCTCGCGCTCGGCGCCGAGGAGGACCCGGAGATGTTCAACATGGCGCACATGGGGCTGCGGCTGGCCCAGCGCGCCAACGGCGTCTCCCGCCTGCACGGCATCGTCTCGCGCGGCATGTTCTCCACGATCTGGCGCGGGTTCGACGCCGACGAGGTGCCGATCGGCTCGGTCACCAACGGCGTGCACGGGCACACGTGGGAGGCCCGCGAGGTCACCGACCTGCTGGGTGAGCCGGGCGTCGGTGGTGGGGACGACGCCGTCGGCGACATCCCGGACGCGGCGCTGTGGGGGCTGCGCGCCTCGCTGCGGGCGCGGCTGGTCGAGGAGGTGCGCCGGCGGGTCCGCGCGGCGTGGCTGGAGCGCGGCGCGTCGGCCCCCGAGCTGGGCTGGACCGACCACGTCTTCGACCCCGAGGTGCTGACCGTCGGCTTCGCGCGCCGCGTCCCCACCTACAAGCGGCTCACGCTGATGCTGCGCGACCCCGACCGGCTGCGCGACCTGCTGCTCGACCCGCACCGGCCGGTGCAGCTGATCGTCGCGGGCAAGTCGCACCCGGCCGACGACGGCGGCAAGGCGCTCATCCAGCAGATCGTCCGCTTCGCCGACGACCCCGCGGTGCGCCACCGCATCGTCTTCCTGCCCGACTACGACATGTCGATGGCCCGCTACCTGTATTGGGGCTGCGACGTCTGGCTCAACAACCCGCTGCGCCCCTTGGAGGCCTGCGGCACGTCGGGCATGAAGTCCGCGCTCAACGGCGGGCTCAACCTGTCCATCCGCGACGGGTGGTGGGACGAGCTCTACGACGGCGCGAACGGCTGGGCCATCCCCACCGCCGACGGCATCGAGGACCCGGTCAAGCGCGACGACCTCGAGGCCAACGCCCTCTACGAGCTGCTCGCGACGCAGGTCGCCCCGGCGTTCTACGAGCGCACCGACGGCGTGCCCACCCGGTGGGTCGAGCTCGTCCGGCACACGCTGGAGACGCTGCGTCCCCAGGTGCAGGCCAGCAGGATGGTGCGCGAGTACGTCGAGGACTGGTACGCCCCGGCCGCCCTCGCGGCGCGCGAGATCGCCCGGGACGACTTCGCGGGCGCCCGCGCGCTCGCCGGGTACCGGTCGCGGCTGAACGACGCGTGGCCGCGGGTGCAGATCTCGGGCGTCGACGCCTCCGGGCTGCCGGACACCCCCGTCGTCGGTGCCCCGATGACGGTGCGCGCCGCGGTCTCGCTCGCCGGCCTCGACCCGCAGGACGTGTCCGTCCAGGCCGTCGTCGGGCGGGTCTCGGACAGCGACGAGCTCGACGCGCCGATGATGTCGGTGATGAAGCACGTCGGCGCGGTCGACGGGCTGGACCGCTTCGAGGCCGTCGTCCCGCTGCCGCACGCGGGCCTGACCGGCTACACGGTCCGGGTCCTGCCGGCGCACCCGCTGCTCGCGACGCCGGCGGAGCTGGGCAAGGTCGTCCTCGCAGGCTGACCGTGAGTGGCGATGGTCGACACGGCGACCATCGCCACTCACGAGGGCCGGGACTCTCAGCCGCAGCAGCCGCCGCCGCAGCACCCGCCGCCCGCGGCGGGGGCGGGCCGGGGCGCGGCGCCGCCGCGTCCGCCGACCCCGGCGAGCGCGACGGTGCTCAGCAGCTTGACGGTGTCGGCGTGCCCGCCGGGGCAGGACGCGGGCTCGCCGGACTCGCTCATCGGCCGGTTGACCTCGAAGGTCGTGTCGCACTGCCGGCAGCGGTACTCGTAACGGGGCACGGGCGGATCCTAAGCGATGGATCCGCCGTCCGGCGGGGTTCGCCCACGCGGAGCGAACCCGTCAGTCGCCCACCTGTGCGGGCCCGCGCAGCAGCAGCACCGACCGCGGCGGCAGCGTGATCGTCGTGCCCCCCGGCAGCAGCCTGCCCGACACCGGACGGCCCGTCGCCCGGGTCGAGTCGAGCACCGGCCGGAACGGGCCCACCTTCGGCAGCGTGCACGCCATCGCGGCGCCACCGGCGTGCAGGAGCAGCAGGCTGTCGCCGACGTGCACACCGATCGTGCAGGCACCGAAGTCGTGCCAGTCCTGCTCGGTCATCAGCCGTCCCGACGGGTGCCACCACGCGGCCTCCTCGTCGGCCAGCCAGCGGTCACGGCGCAGGTCCGCGTGCGCCCGGCGCAGCGCGGTCACGCGCGAGGTGAACTCGGTGAGGTTCTCGGCGTCGGGGTCCGGCGTCCAGTCGACCCACGACGTCTCGTCGTCGAGGCAGTAGGCGTTGTTGTTGCCGCGCTGGGTGCGCCAGCGCTCGTCGCCGGCGACGAGCATCGGGGTCCCGATGGACAGCAGCGTCGTCGCGAGCATCGCCCGCGCCGTCGACAGCCGGCGTTCCGCGATCACCGGGGAGGTCGTCGGGCCCTCGACGCCGAAGTTCTGCGAGCGGTTGTCGTCGGTGCCGTCGCGGTTGGCCTCGCCGTTGGCCTCGTTGTGCTTGCGTTCGTAGGAGACCAGGTCGCGCAGGGTGAACCCGTCGTGGGCGGTGACGAAGTTGACCGACGCCCACGGCCGCCGCCCCGACAGCGCGTAGATGTCCGAGCTGCCCGTCAGCCGCGACGCCACCTCGCCGATCAGGCCGTGGCCGCGCCAGAAGTCGCGCACGGCGTCGCGGTAGCGGCCGTTCCACTCCGACCAGGCCACGCCGAACCCGCCGACGCGGTACCCCTCGCCGGTCGCGTCCCACGGCTCGGCGATCAGCTTCGTCGTGGACAGCACGGGATCGACGGCGATGGCGGTGAGCAGCGAGGCGTTGGGGTCGAAGCCGCCCGAGCGCGGCCGGCCGAGCACCGAGGCGAGGTCGATGCGGAAGCCGTCGACGCCGTAGGCGGTCACCCAGTGCCGCAACGCGTCGCACACGAGCCGGATGACGGTCGGCGACCCGGAGTCCAGGGTGTTGCCGGTGCCGGTGATGTCGGCGTCGTGCCCGTTGCCGCCGAGGGAGTAGTAGGCCCGGGCGTCGAGACCGCGGTAGGACAGCGTGCTGCCGCCGACCCCGCCCTCGCAGGTGTGGTTGGGGACCATGTCGAGGATGACCTCGATGCCCGCCGCGTGCAGCGCGTCGACCATCGTGACGAACTCGGTGACCTCCGCGCCCGGGACGCTCGCGTAGCCCGCGTGCGGGGCCATGAAACCGAGCGTCGAGTAGCCCCAGTAGTTGGGCGCGCCGCGCTCCAGCAGCGGCGGCTCGTCGGCGATCGAGGCGACGGGCAGCAGCTCGACGGCCGTGGTCCCGATCCGCTTGAGGTGCGCGATCACGGCCGGGTGAGCCAGCCCGAGGTAGGTGCCGCGCTGCTCCGGCGGCACCTCGGGGTGCAGCCGGGTGAACCCGCGGACGTGCAGCTCGGTGATCACCGTGTCCGACCACGGCAGGTCGGGCCGCGGCCGGGACGGTCCCTCCGGCGGCGCGGTGACGACCGACAGCGGGACGTGGCCCAGCGAGTCGACGGTGTCGGGCGGGCCCGTCATCGGGTCGCCCGCCCAGCCCCGCGCCGCCCGCACGTCGGTCACCCGGCCGGTGATCTGCCGCGAGTAGGGGTCGACGAGGATCTTCGCCGGGTTCGACCGGGTGCCCTCCCAGGGCCGGTACGGGCCGTGCACCCGGTAGCCGTAGCGCTGGCCGGGCCGCACGCCCGGGATCGTGCCGTGCCAGACCCCGAAGGTCCGTTCGGTGAGCTCGACGCGCCGCTCGGTCAGCGCGTCGTCGGGCCCGTCGACGAGGCACACCTCGACGACCTCCGCGCTGGTCGACGCGACCGCGAAGCGGACGGCGTCGCCGTCGACATGGGCACCCAACGGGAAGACCGGCACGATCGGCGAGGATAGGGCCCGTGGACCGGTCCGGAACGTTGCCTGAGTCGTCCGTCACCGACCCCGGGGAGGCGCGCACGCCCGAACGCGACCTCACCGACGTGGTCGTCGCGATGGACGGGGTCACGGTGCGCCGCAACGGGACGACGCTCGTCTCGGCGATCGACTGGACGGTCGAGCTCGACGAGCGCTGGGTCGTGCTGGGTCCCAACGGCGCCGGGAAGACGACCTTGCTGCGCATGGCCTCGGCGGAGCTGCACCCCACCGAGGGAGTGGTGCACGTCCTCGGCGAACGGCTCGGGCGTGTCAACGTGTTCGAGCTGCGGCCGCGGATCGGGGTCTCGTCGGCGACACTGGGCCTGCAGGTGCCGGGCGACGAGGTGCTGCGCGACGTCGTCGTCAGCGCCGGGTACGGCGTGTTCGGCCGCTGGCGCGAGACCTACGACGGCATGGACACCGAGCGGGCGGACGCGCTGCTCGACGCGCTGGGCGTCGGGAAGCTCGCCGACCGCGAGTGGCGGACGCTGTCCGAGGGCGAGCGCAAGCGCACGCTGATCGCCCGCGCGCTCATGACCGACCCCGAGCTGCTGCTGCTCGACGAGCCCGCCGCGGGTCTCGACCTCGGCGGCCGGGAGGACCTCGTCGGCCGGCTCGCGACGCTGGCCGCCGACCCCGACGCGCCGACGTCGATCCTGGTCACCCACCACGTCGAGGAGATCCCCCGCGGCTACAGCCACGGCCTGCTGCTGCGGGAGGGCCGGGTCGTGGCCGCCGGGCTGCTCGACGACGTGCTCACCGACGAGAACCTCACCGAGACCTTCGGCCTGCCGCTCGCGGTCCAGCGTCGTCGCGGGCGGTACACGGCCTGGCTGCGGTGACCCCCGGCCCTGGCCCGTGGCGTGCGTCTCCAGCCGGATGACCGTGACCCGGGTTAGGGTCCCGGGCGTGACGGAGTTCGTGAGCCTCGAGGTCGACAACGGTGTGGGCACGATCCGGCTGGCGCGGCCGCCGATGAACGCCCTGAGCAGGCAGGTCCAGGAAGAGCTGCTGCAGGTCTCCACGGAGGCCGCGACGCGCGACGACGTGCGCGCCGTCGTCGTCTACGGCGGTGAGAAGACCTTCGCGGCGGGTGCCGACGTCAAGGAGATGGCGGCGATGTCCTACTCGGACATGGCCCCGGTGGCGCGGCGGCTCTCCGCGGGCCTCGGCTCGATCTCGACGATCCCCAAGCCGACGGTCGCGGCCGTCACCGGCTACGCGCTGGGCGGCGGGCTGGAGGTCGTCCTCGGTGCCGACCGGCGCATCGCGGGCGACAACGCCAAGCTCGGCTTCCCCGAGATCCTGCTCGGCATCTTCCCCGGCGGCGGCGGCACCCAGCGGCTCGCGCGGCTGATCGGTCCGGCGCGTGCCAAGGACCTGATCTACACGGGCCGGTTCGTCGACGCCCAGGAGGCGTTGTCGATCGGGCTGGTCGACGAGGTCGTCCCCGCCGACGACGTCTACACCCGTGCCGTCGAGTACGCCGCGCAGTTCGCGAACGGCCCGGCGCTGGCCTACGCGGCGGCGAAGAAGGCCATCGACGGCGGCCTCGACACCGACCTACGCACCGGCCTCGACATCGAGTCCGAGCTGTTCGCGAGCCTGTTCGCCAGCGAGGACCGGACGGCGGGCATGCAGTCGTTCATCGAGAACGGCCCCGGCAAGGCGACGTTCACGGGCCGCTGACCCCACTCACGAGGTTTCTCTACGCTCGGTTCCCATGAGCCCGGATCCCGAGCCCCGCCCGCACCCGACGGCCGCGGAGGTCGAGGCCGCGCGTCGCGATCCCAAGCTCGCCAACGTGCTCTACCACGACTGGGAGGCCGGCTCCTACGACGAGAAGTGGTCGATCTCCTACGACGAGCGCTGCATCGACTACGCCGCGGGGCGGTTCCGGCACGCCGCGGGAGACGCGGACTGGCCGTACGAGCGCGCGCTCGAGCTCGGCTGCGGCACCGGCTTCTTCCTGCTCAACCTGATGCAGGCCGGGCTCGCCACCCACGGCTCGGTCACCGACCTCTCGCCGGGCATGGTCGAGGCCGCGCTGCGCAACGCCGAGGGCCTGGGCCTGCCCGTCGACGGCCGCGTCGCCGACGCCGAACGCATCCCCTACGACGACGCGACGTTCGACGTCGTCGTCGGGCACGCCGTACTGCACCACATCCCGGACGTCGGGACGGCGCTGCGCGAGGTGCTGCGGGTCCTGAGGCCGGGTGGGCGGTTCGTGTTCGCGGGGGAACCGACGAAGATCGGCGACTTCTACGCCCGCCGCCTCGGGATGCTCACGTGGAAGGCGACGACGACGCTGACCCGGCTGCCGGGGCTGCAGGGGTGGCGGCGGCCGCAGGCCGAGCTCGACGAGTCGTCGCGCGCCGCGGCGCTGGAGGCCGTCGTCGACCAGCACGTCTTCGACCCGTCCGAGCTGGAGCGCGTCGCGAACGCGGCCGGCGCCGCCGACGTGCGCGTCGTGACCGAGGAGTTCACCGCCGCCATGCTCGGCTGGCCGGTGCGCACGTTCGAGGCCGCGGTGCCCACCGAGAGACTGGGCTGGGGGTGGGCGATGTTCGCCTACCGTGGCTGGCAGCGGCTGTCCTGGCTCGACGAGAACGTCCTCTCCCGGGTCGTGCCGCGCGCCTGGTTCTACAACGCGCTGGTGACGGGGACCCGGCCTGCGTAGACGTACGGATCCGGGCGCCCGGTCGCACCGGGCAGGATGGCGGCATGGATCGCCCGCTCGAGCCGCTGTGGCGGGGCCTGCTGGTCTACCGCGTGCTGACGCTCGTCAGCACGTCGGTGTTCGTCCTGGTGTCGTTGCGCGAGTACGCACATCCCCTCGGCGCGGGTCTCGTCGTCGCGGTCATGGTGGTGTGGACGGTCGTCACCGGGTTCGCGTACTTCCCGCGCCGTGACGGTCCCGACCGGCGCGGCACCGTCGCGGCGGTCGACCTGGTCGTCACCGCCGGGGTGATGCTGACGACGCCGGTCGTGCAGAGCCCGGCCCAGCTCGCGGGCGACACCCCGCTGATGGGCTCGATCTGGACGCCCGGTGCCGCGCTGGCGCTGGCCATCGCGTTCGGGCTGCGGGGCGGGCTGGTCGGGGCGCTCGTCGTCGCGGCGGCCCTGGTGGCGGTCACGCTGACGTCGGGCCCGATGACGCTGGTCGACCTCGCCGACGTCCAGCTGCTGGTCCTCGCCGGGCTGACCGTCGGGTTCTGCTCGGGTGTGCTGCGCCGCTCGGCGGAGCGGGTCCGGGCCGCGGTCGCCGAGCAGGCGGCGGCGACCGAGCGGGAACGCCTGGCGCGCAGCATCCACGACGGTGTCCTGCAGGTCCTCGCGCACGTCCGCAGGCGGGGTGCCGAGCTCGGCGGGGGCGCCGGTGAGCTCGGGACGCTGGCGGGGGAGCAGGAGGTCGCGCTGCGGACGCTGCTCACCAGCGGGACCGCGGCCGTCGACGGCGGTGGCCGTCGCGACCTGGCCGCCGCGCTGCGGACGCTGGCGTCGACGCGGGTGAGCGTCTCCGCGCCCGCGCACCCCCTCGACCTGCCGGCCCGCGTCGTCGACGACCTCCTCGGCGTGGTCGGGGCGGCACTCGCGAACACTGCCGTCCACGTCGGGGTCGACGCGCCCGCCTGGGTGTTCGTCGAGGACCTGGGCGACGAGGTGGAGATCAGCGTCCGTGACGAGGGCCCCGGCATCCCCGACGGCAGGCTCGCCGAGGCCGAGGCGCAGGGCCGGCTGGGGGTCGCCGCGTCGATGCGGGGGCGGGTGCGCGACCTGGGCGGCACGATCGCCTGCGACACGGCCGTCGACCGGGGCACGGAGTGGATCATCAGGGTGCCCAGGGAGGTGGCGACCGCATGACGGTGTCCGTGATGGTGGTCGACGACCACCCCATCTGGCGTGAAGGGGTGGCCCGTGATCTGGACGAACGCGGTCTCGACGTCGTCGCCACCGCCGCCGACGCCGATGCCGCCGTGCGCATCGCCCGCGCGGTCCGCCCGCAGGTGGTGCTCATGGATCTCAACCTCGGCGGGACCTCGGGCGTCGACGCCATCCGCGGGATCGTCGACGCCCTGCCCGACACCCGGATCCTGGTCCTGTCGGCCAGCGGTGAGCACACCGACGTGCTGGAGGCGGTCAAGGCGGGCGCGACCGGGTACCTGGTGAAGTCCGCGGGCGCCGATGAGCTGCTCGACGCCGTGCGCCGCACCGCCGACGGCTATCCGGTCTTCACGCCGGGACTCGCGGGCCTCGTGCTGGGGGAGTACCGCAGGCTGGCCGACGAGCCGGCCCGGCGCCCGGCGGGCGATCCGGCCGTGCCCGCGCTGACCGAGCGGGAGACCGGCGTCCTGAGGCTGGTCGCGAAGGGGCTCACGGCTTGCGCGATCGGCGAGCGGCTCGGCCTCTCGCACCGCACCGTCGAGAGCCACGTGCAGAACACGCTGCGCAAGCTCCAGCTGCACAACCGCGCCCAGCTCGTCCGGTACGCCATCGAGCAGGGTCTCGACGAGGCGTGACGCTCGGTGGCCGGTGGCCGCCGCCCGGGTGATCGTGCGCGCCGTCGGGTGATCGGGCGCCGAACGGTCCGGGTGCCCGTGCAGCGGATGCGAAGATCCGGCGGAGCACCGCGGCGTCGGCAGGCTGGTGCGAGCTGGTAGGGGGCGGGATGTCGGCGCGTGTGGTGGTCGTCGCGCCCGTCGACGTCGCGGCCCGGCTGGCCGCGGCACTCGGAGGGGCCGGCCTGCCCGTCGAGGGCTGTGGACCCGATCCGGCGACCGTGCCGCCCCGCGGCGACGTGGTCGTGGTCGTCGACGTCGGTCTCGACGACGCCGCGCCCGTCGGCGCACCACCCGTCGTCGACACGGTGCTGGAGGCCGCGCCCGGGGCGGCGGTGCTCGCCGTCGCCGCCGACGTCGTGCCCGGGCAGGTGCTCGCGGCGCTGCGCGCGGGGGCGTCGGGGTTCCTGCGCCGCGACACCGACGGGTTCGCCCTGGCCGACGCGGTCCGCCGGGTCGCCGCCGGTGACGTCGTCTTCGGCCCCGGTATCGCCGACCTCGTCCTCGACGCCCACGGCGCGGGCGCGTCCGGCGGGCCCGTGGTGCTCACCGAGCGCGAGGCCGACGTCGTGCGGCTCGTCGTGGACGGCCTGACGGCCAGGCAGATCGGGGTGCGGCTGGTGCTGTCGCCGCGGACGGTCGAGAACCACGTGCAGCGCATCCAGCGCAAGCTCGGCGTCAGCGGCCGGGCGGCGATGGTGCGCTTCGCGATCGAGAACGGGCTCGCCTGACCGCGGCGCCGGCGGTGCCGGTCCCGACGGCGTGTGCGATCCGGCTCACTCCGACCGCGTCGGCTCGCTCGCGGCCTCGTCGGCGACCTCCCGGCTCGCCGCCCCGCTCGTGCCCTCGTCGCCGTCCCCGCCGCCGACGACCGTGGTGACCGAGTCGTCGCCGTCGGAATGGGCGCCGGGGTCGACGACCGAGCCGTGCGGGCCCTCGTCGCCCGGGGCGTCGCCGGTGCGGGATCCGTTGTCCACCATGTCGCCGGCCTACCCCGGCCGGTGCCGCGGCACACTCCGTCCGTCGGACGCGCGCAACCGCACTGCTCGCGCCGGGGCCGCGGGCGACCATCAGGTTGCGCTCGGGCTCCGGTGTGCTCGCGCAATAGGGTCCCGGGCATGACCAGCATGTGGGGGGCGCCGGTGTGGCGGCGCTGGGCCCGGCGCGGCGGCGACGACGAACAGGCGCGCTTCCTCACCCTGGCCTCGCTGCGCTGGGTCGTCCGGCACCGGGCATGGACGCCGTGGTACCTCGTCCGCTACGCGCGGCTGCTGCGCTTCCGGCTGGCCAACCCGCACGTCGTGCTGCGGGGCATGGTGTTCCTGGGGCGCCGGGTCGAGCTGCACGCGCGACCCGGGTACGGACGCCTCGAGATCGGCCGCTGGGTGCACATCGGCGACGGCAACTCCATCCGCTGTCACGAGGGTTCGCTGCGCATCGGCGACAAGGTCGTCCTCGGCAAGGACAACACCGTCAACTGCTACCTCGACGTCGAGATCGGGGCGGCGACGATCGTCGCCGACTGGGTCTACGTCACCGACTTCGACCATCGCACCGACGACGTCCACGTCCCGATCAAGGACCAGGGGATCGTCAAGTCGCCGGTGCGGATCGGGCCGGACTGCTGGCTCGGGGTGAAGTCGACGGTGTTGCGCGGCACCAGGATCGGCCGCGGCAGCGTGCTCGGGGCGCACGCCGTGGCGCGCGGGGAGATCCCGGCGTTCTCGGTCGCCGTCGGGACCCCGGCGCGGGTCGTGCGCGACCGCGTCGCCGACTACGAGGCCGCCGCCGCGCAGCGTGCCGCACTGGCCGACATCGCGCGCAAGACCGAGGCCGCGGTCCGCGAGCAGCTCGCGCAGACCCCCGAGCTGTCGCCGCCGACCGAGCCGTAGCCGCCGTCGACGCCCCACCCGAACCCGGTACGAGCGGGGGCCTGCGCGTGTCACGTCGGACCGAGCACGTTCCCCGTGGGGATCTTCGGCCGGCCCACGTCGATCGGGCCGCCCGCCGGCGCGGCAGCGTAGATCTCGGCGGTCCGGACCGCGATGACCGGCCAGCCGAAGTCGGGGCCGAGCCGGGCCCGCGCCCGGTGGGCCCGTTCGGCCGCGGCGGCGGGGTCGGCGAGCACCGCATCGACGGCGGCCGCGATCCCCGCGACGTCGCCGGGCGCGAACGACAGTCCGGTCTCGCCGTCGACGACGACCTCACCCAGCCCGCCCGCCGTCGACGCGACGAGCGGCGCCCCGGCCGCGGCGGCCTCCAGCGCGACGATGCCGAAGGGCTCGTAGCGGCTGGGCAGGACGACGGCCGACGCGGCCGTGAGCAGCGCGGCGAGCTCGTCGTCGGGGAGGTGTCCGGCGAAGGTGACCGAACGGCGGACCCGGAACCGGCGCGCCTGCTCGACCAGCATCTCGCGCTGGGTCCCGGTGCCCGCGACGACCAGCCGCGTCCCGGGGTAGGCCCGTCGCACCCGCGGCAGCGCCGCGATCAGGTCCTGGACGCCCTTCTCGTACTCGAGGCGTCCGAAGCTCGCCAGCAGCGGCACCCCGCCCGGCGCCCAGCGGCGGCGGGCCGCCTCCCGCGCGGTCGGCGGCACGCTCCACCGTCGGGGGGCGATCCCGTTGTGCACCACGGAGATCTCAGAGGGATCGAGGTCGAACAGGGTGGCGACCTCGGCGCGCATCGCCCGTGAGCAGGTGACGACGGCGTCGGCGCGGCGCGCGAGCCACCACTCGACGGAGTGCACCTGCCGGCTCAGCGGCGTCGTCAGCCAGCCGGCGTGCCGGCCCGCCTCGGTCGCGTGGATCGTCGCGACGAGCGGGACGCCGAGGACGTCGGCCAGCGCGATCGCGGGGTGCGCGACGAGCCAGTCGTGGGCGTGCACGACGTCGGGGCGCCAGCCGGCCAGCCGGGTCAGCGCGGCACGCAGCATCGCGTGCCCCATCGCGAGCGCCCAGGCGACGAGGTCGTCGGAGAAGCGCAGGTGGGCAGGGTCCTCGGCGACGTGCAGGACCCGGATCCGGGGATCGTCGGGATCGGGGCCGTCGGTGGTCGGGTGGGTCGCGGCGTCGGTGCCCGTCTGTCGGCGCGACACGACGACGACCTCGTGGCCCGCTGCGGCGAGCTCGCGCACGAGGGCGTGCACGTGCCGCCCGAGGCCGCCGACGACGACCGGCGGGTACTCCCAGCTCAGCACCAGTACACGCATCCGCGCCATGGTGGCAGGCCGGTCAGCCCGCGACGTCGAGGACCTGCCTGATCGAGCGCGCGGCCTCGACGGCGAGCTCCCTGCGCAGCCCGCGCCGGGAGCGGACGGCCAGCGCGATGGGTTCGGCGACGGGCAGGTCGTCGCGCTCGACGAGTCCCTCCGGCGTGCGCCCGACGGTGGCCAGCAGGGCCACGCCCAACCCCGCCCTGGCGGCGGCCAGCACCCCGCCGAGGTAGGCCGCGTCGCACACGACGGCGGCGGGTGTGTGGTGCGCGGCAAGGGTTTCCAGGGCCCGGTTGCGGATGGCGCACGGCTCGTCGAAGGCGACGAGCGGGATGGCGGTCCCGTCGGTCGGGGGAGCCCAGCCGGGTGCGGAGTACCAGCGCAGGGTCAGCCGGCCCGAGCCGGTGGAGCGGTCGTCGTCGGGGGCGCCGAACAGCAGCGCGAGATCGACGTCGCCCCTGTCCAGGGCCGTCCGCAGCACCGCGCCGCGGTCGAGCCGGAACCGGATGCGGGCGACGCCCAGCGAGGCCTGCAGCGCCGAGGCCAGCTCGGGCAGCAGCTGGTCGGCGGCGTGCTCGGTCGAGCCGACGACGACCTCGTCGGTCTCGGGTGCGTTGCCGATGCGGCGCATGGCCTCGTCGTGGATCTCCAGCATCCGCCGGGCGTCGGCCAGCAGCATCTCGCCCGCCGCCGTCAGGCGGGAGGTCCGGCCCTCCCGGACCATCAGGGGCTGCCCGATCGTCGCCTCCAGCCTGCGGATGTGGTGGCTCACCGTCGGCTGGCTGACGTGCAGTGCATTGGCGGCACGATGGAACCCGCCGCAGTCGGCGACGGCGACGAAGCTGCGCAGCTGCGTGAGCTCGAGGGTCCTGGCCATAGGGGGAGCGAAGCACAGACCGATCAACGTTCTCTATCGGATGTGATCGGAACCGCGAGTTGGACCGGGCCGATCCCCTCGTGACACCATCGGGTCATGGCAGACCGCCCGGCTTCCGCCCGCACCGCACGGTGCGTGGCCGCCGGCGCCGTCATGCTCACCCGACGCCGTGCCGTCGATCTCGGCCGGACGTCCACCGCGACGTGTCGTCGCCACACCGCCTGACCGGCCGCGCCCGCTGAGCGCCGCCGGGGCACCCGTGTGCCCCGTGCCGGCCGGTCGTCCCATCCCGTGCCTCCGACAGTCCTCGCACCGCTCCCGCGCGCCGCCGCGTCCGGAGCGGCCTCCTCCTGCGCAGAAAGGCGGACACATGGTCCGGCAGTTGAAGCTCGGCGCCGTCCTGATGGGGGTCGGCGGCCCCGGCCAGCACGACACCTGGACCCACCCCGAGATCCCCGGCGACGCCAGCATCGACATCCGCTGGTACATCGAGCGGGCGCGGCAGGCCGAGGCCGCACTGTTCGACCTGGTGTTCATCGTGGACAGCCAGTTCATCACCCCCGACTCGCCGCCGCACTACCTCAACCGGCTCGAGCCGCTGACGCTGCTGTCGGCCCTCGCGGTCTCGACCAGCCACATCGGACTCGTCGGCACGCTCACGACGTCGTACAACACGCCGTTCAACCTGGCGAGGCGGCTCGCGTCGCTGGACCTGATCTCGGGCGGCCGGGCGGGCTGGAACGTCGTCGCGACCGGCGACGGCGGCACCGCGGCGAACTACAGCCGCGACGAGCACTTCGACTACCCCTCGCGCTACGGCCGGGCGCTGGAGTCGGTGCGGGTCTGCCAGGGGCTGTGGGACTCCTACGAGGACGACGCGTTCCCGCGCGACGTCGCGACCGGCGTGTTCCTCGACCCGAGCCGCCAGCACCGCCTCGACCACGTCGGCGAGCACTTCTCGGTGCGCGGGCCGCTCAACATCTCGCGGTCGCCGCAGGGCCGGCCGGTGATCTTCCAGGCCGGCGACTCCGACGAGGGCCGCGACCTCGGCGCGGCCGTCGGCGAGGGGATCTTCACGCACTCGCCGACGCTGGAGAAGGCGCAGGCGTTCTACCGCGACATCAAGTCCCGGGCCGCGGCCAAGGGGCGCAACCCCGACCACGTCGTGATCATGCCCGGCGTCACGCCGGTCATCGCCGACACCGACGACGAGGCCCGCGAGATCGAGCGCGCGACCCGGCTCGGGAAGGACTTCGACAAGAACCTCGCCCAGTTCGGCAGGCCCTTCGGCTGGCACGACTTCTCGGGCTACGACCTCGACGCGCCCTTCCCGGAGCTGGGCGACCTCGGCGCCGACTCCTTCCGCACCCAGGCCGAGCAGATCAAGAAGGTGGCCAGGGAGAACGGCTTCACGCTGCGCCAGACCGTGGAGCACTTCATGTCGTCGACACCCGCGCCGTTCGTCGGCTCGGCCCCGACCGTCGCCGCCGAGATCGAGCGCTGGTTCACCGGCCGCGGTCTCGACGGGCTCAACGTGCACGTCACCGTGCCCAGCGAGTTCGCCCGGTTCACCGACGAGGTGCTCCCGATCCTGCGCGAGCGCGGCGTCGTGCGCGCCGACTACGAGGCCACGACCCTGCGCGGCAACCTCGGGCTGCCGATCCCGCGCAACGTCCACACCGTGGAGCGGGAGGCCCGCGAGGCGCGCGACGCCCGCGTCCCGGCACCCGCGCACGCCTGACCGACCCGAGTCCCCGGAGGACCAACCCTCATGGCCCGCCCCCGCACCCTGCTCAGACTGGCCGCGCTCGCCGCGGCCGCCGCCGTCGCCCTCGCCGGTTGCGGCGCCGGCGCCGGCTCGGCGACCGGATCGACCCTGAAGTGGGGCTTCTCCCTGCCCACGTCGTGGGACCCGGTCACGTCCAGCACCGGCAACGACATCAACACGATCAGCCTCGTCTACGCCTCGCTCACCCAGCTCGACGAGAAGGCCACCGCCATCCCGGGCCTGGCCCGGTCGTGGGACTACAACGCCGACGGCACCGCCGTCACGTTCCACCTGCGGCCCGGCCTGACCTTCACCGACGGCACCCCGCTCGACGCCGACGCGGTGAAGCAGAGCCTGCTGCGCGGCAAGACCCAGCAGAACTCGCTGCTCAAGGACCAGCTGGCGACGATCTCCGACATCACCACCTCCGGTGACCTCGACGTCACCCTGCACCTGGC
>Ga0182736_1001116_pt1 | contig 29516 bp, 25 predicted proteins | sample eDN5th30CKraftBY_FD_128882 | JGI IMG/M metagenome (GOLD analysis project Ga0182736, IMG submission 128882) | Enriched backyard soil microbial communities from Emeryville, California, USA - eDNA 5th pass 30_C Kraft BY (version 2) (version 2) | ecosystem: Environmental > Terrestrial > Soil >...
CGACACGCTGGTGAAGGGCGCCGTCTACACGGACGCCACCCGCTACCCGTTCCAGTCCGACTCGGCGCCGGGCCTCGACTTCAGCGGCGAGGGTCGGGGCTGCAACAACCTGTCCGGTTGGTACGCCATCGACGACGTCACCTACCAGGCCGGCAAGGTGGCCACGCTGAAGATGCGGTTCGAGCAGCGGTGCGAGTCCAGCTCCGCGGCCCCGCTCCGCGGCCAGGTCGCCTACGACGCCAGCGCGCCGATCCCGGGTGCACCGACGCCCACGCTGGTCGTGCCCGCCCTGTGGTCGCCGCCGGCCGGGGCCGTGCCGGCGATCGGCAGCTCCTTCTACATGGCGAGCCAGGCCGGCGACTACATCGGCAAGGGCAAGACGTACCTCTACACGGACCCGTCCATCACCTGGGACGGCGGCGGTGCGACCCTCAGCGTCCGCGTCGACGACGACGTCGACTGGTGGTACCTCGACCTGGTCGCGTCCAACCGCGCCGACGCGCTGACCGCCGGCTACTACGCCAACCTCGGCCCGTACCCGTTCCACAACCGCGTCCGAGGCGGGTTCGACGTGGAGGGCAACGGGTCCGGGTGCAGTCCGACCTCGTGGGTGGTCATCGACGAGATCGACCAGCGCGGCGGCACCGTCAACGACCTCACGCTGCGCTACGAGCAGAAGTGCGACAACGCCACGGCCGCGCTGCGCGGGCGGATGCACATCGAGCCTGCGCCGGCGTCCGGCGCCCCGGGGGTGCCCACCGGGGTCGCCGCCGAAGCCGTGGCCAAGGGGGCGACGGTGACTTGGACGGCGCCGGCCGCCACCGGCCCCAACCCGATCACGGGCTACGAGGTGTACGCCTACGACAGGGGGAACATCATCGGTGCACCCCTCGAGGTCGGTGCGTCCGCTCGGTCCGCCACCGTGACCGACCTGCCGGTCGGGGTCCCGCACACGTTCAAGGTCCGCGCCGTGAACGCGCTCGGCGGGAGCTGGCGCTCGGCCGCGACCGCGCCGGTCAGCCCCCTCGACCCGAAGCCGGTCGTGACGTCGCTCTCACCCGCCAGCGGACCGCGCACCGGCGGCACCGCCGTCCAGGTCCTCGGCACCAACCTCGGGAGCGTGACCTCGGTGGAGGTGGGCGGCACCTCGGTCGAGTTCACGCCGGTGAGCAGCACCCGCCTCGACATCGTGGCGCCGAGCATCGCCGCCGGCCCGCACGACGTCGTCGTCGCCGGTCCCAGCGGCGCCTCGGCCACGGGTCCCAGCTCGGTGTGGACCGCCACCAAGCTGAAGCCCAGCGCGCCCACCGGCGTGGCCGGCACGCCCCGCTCCGGGGCGATCGACGTGGCCTGGACCGCCGCCTCCTCGGGCGACGATCCGCTCACGAGCTACACGGTGAGCGCCACCAAGTCCGGCGCCCTGAGCCCGCAGGTGACCGTCACGGCCGCCCCCTCGGCCACCGGCGCGGCCCTCACCGGGCTCAGCCCGAGCACCACCTACACCGTGAAGGTCGTGGCCACCAGCGCCACCGGGTCGAGCCCGGCGGCCTCGAGTGCACCGATCGCCACCCCGCCGATCGAGACCGGACCGTTCGCCGGCGTCGACGCGCTGGTGAAGCAGCAGTACCTCGACTTCGCCGGCCGCGCCGCGACCAGCGGCGAGGTGAGCGCCGCGGCCGCACCCATCAACGCCGGCACCTCGACGCCGGAGTCGTTCATCGCCGGGATGCGCTCCCGGACCGAGTGGGCCGGGTACCGGGCGCCGGTCATCCGGCTCTACGCCGCCTACTTCGACCGGCTGCCGGACTCGGGCGGGCTCACCTACTGGGCGAACAAGCTGAAGGCCGGGACGAAGCTGTCCAAGGCCTCCTCGACGTTCGCCGCGTCGAGCGAGTTCAAGCGGAAGTACGGGAACCTCTCGAACAAGGACTTCGTGCTGCTCATCTACGCCAACGTCCTGAAGCGCACGCCCGACACGACCGGCGTGAGCTACTGGACCAAGAAGCTGGACGCCGGGATGGCGCGCGGCGCGGTCATGACGAACTTCTCCGAGTCCTCGGAGAACAAGCGCAAGACCACCAACGCCGTCGACGTCGTGCTCGTCTACACCGGCATGCTGCGCCGGGTCCCCACCGGGCCCCAGCTGGCAGCCGAGGTGGCGCTGCTCGACGCCAGCACCCCGCTCACCGACCTCGTCGGGCGGCTCCTCGTCAGCCCCGCCTACGAAGCCCGCTTCTGACCGATCGGACCTGCGGCTCGGCCGGCCGCCTCGCGTCGGCCGAGCCGCTGGGTACCGTGAGGCCATGAGCGATCGGTGCGACTCCTGCGGTGACGACGGTCCCGACCTGCTGACGGTCCAGCGGATCTACGTCGTGTTCGACGAGCAGCACCAGCCGGCCGGCCACCGCCTGGCCGACGAGTTCGAGACCTGGTGCGCGATCTGCCGCGTCACCTACCCCCACCAAGAGGTCGCCGGCGACGCGTGACGCAGGACCGGTGGGTCAGGGGCCCTCTTGGCCCTGGGTCTGGCCCTGCCCCTTGCCCGGACCGGCACCCCCGACCGCCGGGGCCGTGGTGGCGGGCGTCGTGGGCGTGGTGGTGGGCGGCGCCGTGGTGGGCGGAGCGGTGGTGGCCGGCGCCGTGGTCTGCGGCACCGTCGACTGGGGCTGGGTGGTCTGCGGCTGCGTGGTGCGGGGCTGGGTCGACTGGGTCGTCCCGCCGCCCGACGTCTCGCCGGACGCGATGACGCCCGAGGTGCCGAGGTTCGGGTCGAGCGTCTCGCCCGCGCCGATCAGCTCGGGGTCGAACTCCTTGAAGTCACCCGTGTCGAAGTCGGCCGTGGCCGCGGTCATGAACTTGCGCCAGATCTCCGCGGGCAGGTTGCCGCCCTGCACCTTGAGGCCGTGGACGTCGTCCATCGGCTGGAGCTTGTCGACGTAGCCCATCCAGACCGCAGCGGTGAGCTTGGGTGTGTAGCCCACGAACCAGGCGTCGTTGTTGTTCTGGGTCGTGCCGGTCTTGCCGGCGGCCGGGCGGCCGATGGCGGCGGCCTTGCCGGTACCGCCGTCGATGACCTGCTGGAGGGCGTAGGTGACGCGGGCGGCCTGGATGTCGGTGAGGGCCTGCTTCGACTCGGGCGTGTAGGTCTTGACCGCGCCGTTGGGGAACTCGACGCGGGTCACGGCGATGGGCGACTTCGACACGCCCTGGTTGGCGAGCGTGGAGTAGCCGGCGGCCATGTCCATGACCGACACCTCGCCACCGCCGAGCACCAGGGCGCAGACCGGGTCGAGCTCGGCGGAGACGCCCATGTCGTTGGCCATCGTGACCACGTCGGGCGGCGTCATCTTCAACATGAGCTGGGCGTAGACGGTGTTGGTCGAGTTCTTGGTGGCCGACACGAGCGAGAGCGCCGAGCCGGGCCCGCCCCGCACCTTCCACGGCTCGCCGCCGCGGGTGCACTCCGGGTTGGGGATCTCGATGCTCGACGGTGCCGGCAGGACCGAGCGGATCGAGAAGCCCTTCTTCACCGCGTCGGCGAGGGCGAACATCTTGAACGTCGAGCCGGGCTGGCGGCCCGAGCCGCCGCCGGCCTTGCCGGTGGCCAGGTTCACCTGGTTGTTGGTGAAGTCGGTGCCGCCCATCATCGCCTTGATCTGGCCCTGGTCGTCGAGGGCGACGAGCGAGCCGGCGGGGTCGCCCGGCTGGTTCAGGGTGCTGGTGACGGCGTCGTACGCGTCCTTCTGCATGTCGAGGTCGAGGGTCGTGTACACCTTCAACCCGCCGGTGAGCACGGCGTCGCTGCCGAACTCGTCGACGAGCCAGCGCCGCACGTACTCGGCGAAGTACTCGCTGCCCCACTCCCGGCCCTTGACCTCCTCGCCCAGCACCGACGCCTTCGGGCGGGGGCGGATGAAGCGCTCGGCCTCGGGGACGCTCGGGTCGGCAGGGTCCATGGGCACGGCGAGGAGCAGCTTCTCCTCCGCCGGCTTCACGTAGCCCTCGACCACCATGCGCTCGAGCACGACCTTGCGGCGGCGGATGGCCTCCTTCAGCGAGTTGGGCCCGCTGTAGGGGTCGGCGCCGTTCGGGTTGCGCAGCAGGCCGGCGAGGAACGCGGCCTCGCCCGCGTCGAGCGCGGCGATGTCGTGGCCGAACCAGGCCCGCGACGCGGCCTGCACGCCGTAGGCGCCCCGGCCGAAGTACGCGGTGTTCAGGTAGCGCGTGAGGATCTCCTCCTTGGAGATCTGCTGCTCGAGCTTCACCGCCATGACCGCTTCCTTGATCTTGCGGGTGGCGGTCTGCTCGGACGTGAGGTACGTCTGCTTCACGTACTGCTGGGTGATGGTGGAACCGCCCTGGCGGACGCCCTCCCCCTTGAGGTCGCGGTAGGCGGCCCGGGCGATGCCCATCGGATCGACGCCGCCGTGCTTGAAGAAGTCCTTGTCCTCAGCCGAGATCACGGCCTCGCGGAGCACGTCGGGGATCTGGTCGTAGGTGACGAGCACCCGGTCCTCGGTGCCGTGCAGCGATGCCATGGCGTTCGAGGCGTTGCAGTTGACCTGTACCTCGCTCGAGCAGATGAACGAGGTCTGGGCCTCGACCGGGGCGACCGTGGGGTCCTCGGGCAGCTCGACGCGGCCGAGCACGTAGATGCCACCCGCGATGAGGACGGCCATGGCGAGCGCCGCCAGGTAGAAGACCCGGCGCATCCGCCACAGGATCGACCGCTTCTTGACCTTGCCCCGGCGCGTCACCTTGAGGTTGTGGACGGGGACGGGCTTGCGGGTGCGAGGCATCAGGGCGGAGGGGGGTTCGGGCCATCGACGCGACGAGCGGACGGCGCACAGCGACGGGCAACGCTACCAACGAGGCCCGCTCGATGGCAGTCGGGCCTGGTCAGTTGGCTGCGGCCCGCGCTCGGGCCGGGTTCAACAGGAACGTGCGGGCCAGGTGGTTCCACGAGCACTCGGGGCACACCTCGATGACGTACGCCGAGAACGATCCGGAGCGCTTGGCGATGGCCTGGAGCTCCTTCTTCGACGAGATGCAGCGGCCGAAGGCGGGCAGCCGCGGGCCGAAGACGTAGGTGACGAGCACGACGTTGGCGTCCTCGCACACCGGGCAGAGGAGCTTGGTGGGCTCGCCCAGCTCCCGGGCGGCGCGGGTCAGCTCGGGGTGCGCGTCGCAGATCTCGTGCTTGGCGATGCGGCCCTTCTTGAACTCCGACAGCACGGACTGCCGGGCCAGGCGGTAGTCGATCTCGCCCGGTCCCTCGGAGCCACGCACGGCGTCGGGTCGGAAGGCCATGGGCGGGAGGCTACCGACGATCGCCGGGCTTGGTGCGGGGAACGCCGACGGTGAGGCGAGGGGGCGTCGAGGCTCCCCCGGCCGGGTCAGCGAGGCGGCTCGGCCACCTCCAGGTCGACCACGAGGGCGGCGTGGTCGCTCATCGGCGTGGGCCGCACCTCGGCGCGCAGGACGGTGAGCTCGGGCGATGCGAGGACGTGGTCGATGGCCCGCTTGGGCTTGGTGACGGGGAAGGTCGCACCGTGCTCAGCCGCGCGGAGGCCGGCCTGCTGGGCATCCGCGCGCACCAGCCCGAGCGGCCGGTTCAGATCCCCCAGGACCACCTGCGGGCGAGGACGGCCGCGCACGTGGCGGAGGAGCCAGTCGAGCTGGACCTCGTTCTGGTCGATCGGCACCGACAGGTGGGTGGCGGCCACCCAGACGGCCTGGCCGTCGACGGTGACCGCGGCCTCCAGGGCCGTCCGCTGCTCCCGCCAGAACTGGCCCTCGGGCACCTTCGGGAGCTTCGTCACGGCGTGGTCGGTGATGGTGCCGCGGGCGAGGAGCGCGTTGCCGTAGCGGCCGCCCGGGTACCAGCGCGAGGCGCCGAACACGTGGGCCATGCCGCACGCCCCGGCCGCGACGGCGGCCAGGTCGGCCCGCTTCACCCGGTACGTGTCGCGGTCGACCTCCTGGAGCGCGATCACGTCGGCGTCGAACGACGCGCACACCTCGCCGAGCTGCTCGGGGTCCACCGGACCGCGCCGCCCGACCGTCCCGTGGTGGATGTTGAAGCTCACGAACCGCACGCCCCGAGCCTCGCGCGCCCGATGTCGCCCAGGTGCCCGAGCGGGCGGGTGCGGGGTGTGAGACTCGGGGCATGGCCGATGCCCTCTTCCCCACCGCCGTGCCCGCCGATGCCGGGTGGCACCGCTACACCACCGCCAGTCCCACCACCGGCGACACCGGCTCGGTGGTCGTGTACGGCACCGAGCTGCCCACCGAAGCCGACCTCAAGCTGCTCGGCACCGTCGAGGGGGCGCGCATCCTCGACCTCGGGTGCGGCACCGGCCGCAACGCCGTCGCGCTCGCCCAGGCCGGCGCCAAGGTGCTCGCCGTCGACCCGTCGGCCGACATGCTCGGCGCCGCCCGCGAGCGCGCCGAGGCCGCCGAGGTCCGCATCGAGCTCCACCAGGCCGAGCTGGCCGAGCTGGCGTTCCTGCGCTCGGACTCGGTCGACGCCGCCATCAGCGTGATGGCGCTCAACAGCACCGACGACCTGGCCCGCGTCTTCCGCCAGGTGCACCGCGTGCTCAAGCCCGAGGCCCCGCTCGTGTGCTCGGTCCCGCACCCGGCGTTCGCCATGCTCGACCCCACCGGCTCCGACCCGCTGCGCATCGTCCGCCCGTACGACGACACCGCCAGCCGCACGTGGGAGCTCGACGACCGCACGATCGTCGACCACCCGCGCACGTTCGCTGACCTGTTCACGACGTTCCAGCGCTCGAACTTCCGCGTCGACCAGGTGATCGAGCCCACCGCGTCGAGCTCGCCCAGCCGCGACGCCACCTACGCCGACGTCATGCGCACCGTCCCCGCCACCCTCCTCCTCCGGGCCCGCAAGCAGGGCAACTAGCGCGGCGCGCGGGGCCGCCAGGCGCCGCGCCACGGAGCCGGGCCGACGGCGGCCCAGAACGCGCTGGCGAGGCGGCGGTCGAGCTCGGTCGCCAGGGGCTCGCCGACGTCGCGGTCGACGTGACCTGCGGGGCCGTCGGTGCCGACCTCGAGCACGAGCCAGCCGTCCGGCGACGGGAGCAGGTCGACGCAGCCGAAGCTGCCGAGCAGACCGCAGGCCGCGAGTGCGCGGCGGGCCGCGGCGGTCGCTCCCGCGGGCGACGGGCCGAGGTGCACGTACCGGGCGCCGGTGGCGTGCGCGACCCACGGGCTGGCGGGCTGGTCGGGCCCGAAGCGGCGGACGTTCCACCCGAACAGGTCCCCGCCGGCGCCGTAGAGGCGGTACACCTCCGGTGGGTCGAGCTCGACGAACTCCTGGACCACGAACGGGCGCGGCCAGTCGGTGGGCACGGGCTCGCCGAGGAAGCGGTGGCCGCTCGCACCGCTGCTCGTCGGGTACTTCACGACCCATCGGCCCGACGCCGAGCCCGACGGCGGCGGGCCCTCGAGCGCATCGAGCAGGACGGTGCGCGGCGTGGGGACCCCGTGCTCGCGGAACCGCTCGACCTGGAGCCGCTTGTCGGCGGCGACCGCGGCCGCGGCCGGCGGGACGAACGACCGGCCGCCCGGCGGCTCGGTGCCGTCCCAGGCGAGCACCAGGTTCCAGTCGCCCGGCTCGTCGGACACGTCGACCCACAGCGCCCGCGCCAGCCGCTCGACGACCGCCTCGAACGCCCATGCACCCCCGCCCTGGTTCAGCACCACCGCCCGCATGCCGCCAGCATGCCCGGCGCCCCGGCTCGAGCCACCCGTCCGAGCCACCCGTCCGAGCATCCGGGAACGGCGAGCGCCCGGCCGCTGGTGCGGCCGGGCGCTCGTGGTGCGGGGTGGTCTGGGTCAGTCCGTCGTGGACTTGCGGTACACGCGGACCGCGAGGGGGGCGACGACCACGACGATCGCCACGATCCAGATCCAGGTGTAGAGGACCGGGTGCTGGATCGGGAACGGATCCGACGGGAGCGCCGGCGTGTTCGGGTTGCCGAAGAGCTCGCGGAGCGCATCGCTGAGCGACGTGGTCGGGTTCCACTGGGCGATGGTGCGCAGCGGCTCGGGCATCGTCACCACCGGCACGAAGGTCGAGGCGATGAACGTGATCGGGAACAGCACCGCGAAGGCGATGCCGGTGACGCCCTCGGGCGTGGCCACGAGGCTGCCGAGCAGCACGCCGATCCAGATCATGGCGAAGGAGAACGCGATCATCAGGATGTAGCCGTGGGCGGCGTCGAGGGCGCTGCTGTGGATGCGCCAGCCGACGACCAGGCCGGTCAGCGACATCAGCACGATGGGCAGGAACGCCTTGAGCAGGTTGGCCACGGCGTGGCCGCCGAGCACGGCGCCGTTGGCGATGGGCAGCGAGCGGAACCGGTCGACCGCCTGGTTCTTGCGGTCGTTGGCGATGCTCATGGCCACGCCGAAGGCGCTGAACACGATGGTCTGGGCGAAGATCCCGCCCATCAGGAACTCCTTGTAGGAGCCGCCGCCGGGCACCTTGATGGCACCGCCGAACACGAACGCGAACAGCAGCACGAACATGATCGGCTGGATGGTGGCGTCGCTCAGGGCCTCGGGCTGGCGCTTCATGTGCACCAGGCCACGGCGGGCGATGACCCAGACGTCGTGGAACACGCCACGGGAGGGGTGGGGCTCGGATCCGCCAGGGGTCACGAGCTCGTCGATGGAGGTGTCGGCGGGCGGGGGCGTGATCACGGTCATCGAACGGCCTCCTCGGCCTCGTCGTCGGAGATGGGGTTGCCGGTGAGGGTGAGGAACACCTCGTCGAGCGTCGGCTGCCGGAGGCCGAGGTCCTCGACCTCGACGCCGGCGTCGGAGAGCGCCCGGGCGACGTCGGCCAGGCCGGCGACGCCGTCGGTGGTGGGCGCGACGGCCGAACGGGACTGCGGGTCGATGACGGCGTCGGCGCCGGTGACCTTCGACAGCACCTCGGCGGCCTCGGTGAGGCGGTCGGCGTCGGAGACGATCAGGCCGATGTTGTCGCCGCCGACCTGGCGCTTCAGACTGCGGGCGTCGCCCTGGGCGATGATCCGCCCGTGGTCGATGACCACGATGTCGTCGGCGAGGCGGTCGGCCTCCTCGAGGTACTGCGTGGTGAGCAGGAGCGTGGTGCCCCGCTCGACCAGCACGTCGAGCACCTCCCAGAGCTCGTTGCGGGCCCGGGGGTCGAGGCCGGTGGTGGGCTCGTCGAGGAACAGCACCTGCGGGTCGGCCACCAGGGTGGCGGCCAGGTCGAGCCGGCGCCGCATGCCACCGGAGTAGCCGCTGGTGACGCGGTTGGCGGCGTCGGCGAGCGAGAACTCCTCGAGCAGCTCGCTGGCCCGGGCCTTGGCGGCCTTGCGGTCCAGCTGGTGGAGCTCGCTGATCATGACCAGGTTCTCGAACCCGGTGAGGAGCGGGTCGACGGTGGCGTCCTGGGCGGCCAGGCCGATGCGGCGGCGCACCTCGGTGGGGTGGGTGGCGACGTCGTACCCGGCGACGCGGGCCGTGCCCTCCGTGGCTCGCGACAGCGTGGTGAGGATGCGGACCGCCGTGGTCTTGCCGGCGCCGTTGGGCCCGAGGACCGCGGTGACGGTGCCCGCCGGCACGGCGAGGTCGACGCCGCCGAGGGCGGTCTTCTCGCCGAAGCGCTTCACCAGGCCGGTGGCTTCGATCGGATGGGAGGAGGTCATCGGTGCTCCGGGGTGGCTGAGCGTGGGACGGGGCGATCGCGCACGACGATCACGATGCGCTCACGATATATCGGAAGCGTATCGGAATGCAACCATCGAGGGTCGACGGACGAAGCGCGCGCCACCGCACCCCGACCGGTCGTCCATCGTGTCAGCAGGCAGACGGCGGCCCGCGCCGAATTTCATCGGCCGCGGGCGCGGCCGGTCAGGAGCGGGGCTGCGGCGCCTGCTGGTCCTGCTCGGCCCACCACGCGTCGAGGCGGGCGTAGGCCTCGGCCTCGGACAGCGGGCCCTCCTCGAGGCGGATCTCCAGCAGGTGCTCGAGCGCCTGGCCGATGTGGCGGCCCGGTCCCATCCCGAGGTGGTCCATGACCTGGCGGCCGTCGAGGTCGGGCCGGATGGCGTCGAGCTCCTCCTGCTCGCGCAGCTCGACGACGCGCACCTTGAAGTCGGCCATCCGCTGGGCGAGCTGGGCCGCCTTGCGCTTGTTGCGGGTGGTGCAGTCGCTGGCGGTCAGGTCGACCAGGCGCTCGTACTGGTCGCCGGCGTCGCGGACGAACCGGCGCACGGCGGAATCGGTCCAGCCGTCGCCGTAGCCGTGGAACCGCAGGTGCAGGTAGACGAGCTTGCGCACCGCCTCGACGTCGTCGGTCGAGTACTTGAGCGCCTGCATCCGGTCACGGGCCATCCGGGCACCGACGACCTCGTGGTGGTGGAACGTCACGCCGCCGTCGGTGAAGGCTCGGGTCCGGGGCTTGCCGACGTCGTGCAGGAGCGCAGCGAGGCGGACCAGGCGCTCGGGCTCGGTCTTGGCCACCACCGCGATGGTGTGGGCGAGGACGTCCTTGTGGTGGTGGATCGGGTCCTGCTCGAGGCGCATCTTGGTGAGCTCGGGGAGGAACTGGTCGGCCAGGCCGGTGTCGACGATGAACCACAGCCCGGCCGACGGGTCCGGGACCACGAGCAGCTTGTCGAGCTCGTCGCGGATGCGCTCGGCCGACACGATCTCCAGGCGGTGGGCGTTGGCCCGCACCGCCTGGACCAGTTCGGGCACCGGCTCGAGGCCGTAGCCCGCGATGAAGCGGGCGGCGCGCAGCATGCGCAGCGGATCGTCGGTGAACGACACGTCGGGCGCGAGCGGCGTGCGGAGCCGGCCGGCGGCCAGGTCGGCGGCCCCGTCGAACGGGTCGACCAGCACCGGCTCGGGCAGCTCGAGCGCCATGGCGTTGACGGTGAAGTCGCGCCGCGACAGGTCGTCGCGGATGTCGGTGCCGAACGCCACCTCGGGCTTGCGGGAGTCGGCGTCGTAGGACTCGGCGCGGTGCGTCGTGATCTCGAGCACCCGCTCGCCGACCTTCACGCCGATGGTCCCGAAGCGCTCGCCCTGCGTCCACAGCGCATCGGCCACCGGTCCGACGGCCGCCTTGATCTGCGGCGGCGTGGCGTCGGTGGTGAGGTCGATGTCGGACTCGGGCGCCAGCGGCTTGCCCAGCAGCTGGTCCCGGACGATCCCGCCCACCAGGTAGGCGCGGTGGCCCGAGCCGACGAGGGCCTCGGCCACGGGCCGGACCTCGTCGAGCACCGGCTGGAGACGGGCGGGGATCACGGCGACGACGCTAGGGGACGCCCCGCAGGTCGCTTGAGTCCGATGTGCTCCGCCGGCCGCCCGATGCTTCAGGAGGGACCGCGAGCGGCCGATGTCGAGGTCATGCGTCTGCGCCTCCTCACCGGTGCGGCCGGTCTCACGGCGGCTCTCGTCCTTCCGTCGGCCGTCGCCGCTGCACCGACCACGCCGCCCGCCGTGGCTCCCGCTGTCCCGTCAGCGCCGCAGTCGGCGACGACCACCCCCGGCCACGGCCAGGTGACGGTGACGTGGGCCGCCCCGTCCAGCACCGCCAACCCGCCGATCACCTCGTACCGGGTCCGCGTGGAACCCGGCCACCGGGTCGTGGCGGTGGCGGCCCCCGCCACCAGCGCCGTCGTCACCGGCCTGGCCGACGGCGCCGAGGTCACCGCCACGGTCGAGGCCGCCAACGCCCTCGGGACCAGCCCGGCCGCCGATGCCGGCTCCGCCATCCCCGCCCCGCCGATCACCGACCTCACCACCTTCCCCGGTGACCGCTCGGCCTGGGACCTCGCCGTCGCCGCAGACGGGACGAGCTACGTGGCCACCACCGGCGGCATCTTCGCGGTGAGCCCCGAGGGCGAACGGGTGACGAACCTCGGTGTCACGACGGACCACCCGGACGCGATCGCCATCGATGCGGAGGGCGGCATCATCTGGGCCGAGCAGGTCGCGAACGGGAACCACATCATCCGCCGGCTCCACGACGGGCAGGTCTCGACCATCGCCGGCGATGCCGAGCGCGAGTGGGACTACGAGTCTCCGACGGCACCGGTCCCGGCCACCGAGGCCGTCATCTGGTCCGTCTTCGACCTCGCGGTGAGCCCGGTCGACGGCTCGGTGCTCCTCACCGACAACCTGTGCGGTGTCGTCGAGCGCTTCACCATCGGAGGCGCCCTCGACGTGGTCGCCGGCACGCCCGGACCCTGCGCGGCGCCGTCCTTCGGAGGCGATGGCGGGGCCGCCACCGCGGCCACGTTCTCGTACCCGCTGGGGCTGGCGATCGACCCGTCGGGCGCCGTCTACGTCGGCGACACCGCCAACCACCGGGTCCGCCGCTTCACCGTGGGCGGGACGATCGACACGGTGGCGGGCAACGGCACGGAGACCATCGAGCTCGGCGCCGACCTCGACGCCACCGGAACCGGGGTCTACCGACCCGGGCGGATGACCTGGGCGCCCGGTCGCGGCCTCCTCATCGACTCAGCCGGCCGGTACCGCCTCCTCGTCGGCGATCGGCTCCGGCGCGTGGGCGACGATGCCTTCCACCGCACGCTGATCGAGACGGCCGCCGAGCCGAACGCGCCGGAACTGGCCAGCAACGACGACACCCGCGGCCTGGCGTGGGACGGCACGACGCTGCGGGCCCTCGTCGTCGACGAGGCATGGAACGGCCGCTCGTTCGTCCTGAAGGAGGTCGGGCCGTGGCTCCTCGCGGACGAGTCGAGCGACCACCCGGGGTTCGCGAGCTGGGCCGACCTGCTCACGCTCCACTTCCGCGCCATCGTGAACCGCGACCCCACCACCGCCGAGCGCGCCGACTGGGAGGCCGCGCTCGAGCTCGGCTCGAGCACCCCGGGCCAGTTCGACGACGCCCTGCGCCGCTCGCCGGAGAACCGGGCCAACGTCGACCCCGTGGTCCGGCTGTACCGCGCCTTCCTCGGCCGAGCGCCCGACGCCAACGGCCTGCGCTACTGGATCGCGAGGAAGCGCGCCGTCCCACCGGCGAGGACCTGGAGCCTCACGCAGCTCGCGAACCAGTTCACGGCGTCGAGCGAGTTCCAGCGCACGTACGGGGCCCTGTCGAACAAGGCGTTCGTGACCCGCATCTACACCGACGTCCTCGGCCGCCCGACCGATCCCTCGGGCGTGGCGTTCTGGACCAAGCAGCTCGACACCAAGCGCCGCACCCGCGCCACGGTCATGGTCGGCTTCTCCGAGTCGAACGAGTACCAGCGCAAGCAGGCCGCCAACACCGACGTCGCCATCGCCTACCTCAGCCTGGTCGGCCGCATGCCGACGGTGGCCGAGACGACCACGTGGACGACCGCGGCGGCCGGCGGTGCCACCAACGCCGAGCTCCTCGACGACCTCGTCGACGCCGCCCCCGGCCTCCTCGTGCACTCATCGCCCACGCCAGCGCGGAAGCTGCTTGAATCAGCGCCGAGCGGCTGTCGATCGGAGGGGTCATGCGGCTTCGCCTCGTCCTGAGCGCAGCGGGAATCACCGCGGCATCACTGGTCTCCTCGGGCGCCGTGACCGCGGCCCCGTCCACCCCGTCCGCGCCCGCGGCGGCGAGCACGGCACCCACCGCGCCCCGCACGCCGTCGATCACCCGGGGCAACGGCCGCGTCACCGTCACGTGGACGGCACCCGCCAGCACCGGCGGCTCGCCCATCACCTCGTACCGGGTCCGCGTGCAGCCCGGCCACGGCGCCGTCACCGTCGCTGCCCCGGCCACCACGGCAACCGTCACCGGCCTCGCCGACGGCACCCAGGTCACGGCCACCGTCGAGGCGGTGAACGCCCTCGGCACCAGCCCCGTCGCCGCCGCCGGCACCGCCATCCCCTCGCCGCCCATCGCCAAGGGCCTGGTGTCCCCGTACATCGAGCGCCAGCTCCAGGACCTCGCCGTGGCGCCCGACCAGACCCTGTACGCCACGCGGGCCGACGGCATCTACGAGCGGCCGTTCGGTTCCACGACGTTCACGAAGCTCGATCTCGGTCCCACCACGCCCTGGGCCCTCGCCGTGGGCGCCGGTGGCCAGCTCTACTGGGCCGACCAGGTCAGCGGCCGCAACGTGATCCGCGAGTACGCCAACGGACAGGTGAGGACGGTCGCCGGGTCCACCTCGAGCGACCCGGCCCCCGCGCCGTCGACCACCCCGATCGCCGCCACCTCGGCATCGCTCCCCTCGGTGCTGGAGCTCGCCGTGAACCACTCGGACGGGAGCGTGTTCATCCTCGACCACGTCCGGCACACCGTGGCCCGCTTCACGGTGGGCGGCACCATCGCCGTGGTCGCCGGCGTGCCGACCATCGGCCCCACCGGTTCCTTCAGCGGCGACGGGGGTCCCGCGGTCGACGCCCACTTCGACCGTCCCCAGGGCCTGGCCATCAGCGAGTACGGAACGGTCTACGTGGGCGACACCGGCAACGACCGGGTCCGGGCCTTCACCGTCGGCGGCACGATCCAGACCGTGGCCGGCAACGGCACCGAGACCATCGACCCGGCGGCCGACCTGGACGCGACCGCGACCGGCGTCCCGCACCCGGCTCGGATGGTGTGGATGCCGACCCGGGGCCTGCTCGTCGACTCCGACGGGCGCAAGCGCCTCCTGCCCGGAGACCAGACCTTGACCGGCCGGCTGCAGCGCATCGGCGACGACGCGTTCGACCGGGCGCTGCTCGACTCCACCGCCGCACCGGGCAACGGGCCGGCCGGCACCAGCGAGAACACGGCCTCGCTCGCTTGGGACGGCACGACGCTGTGGGGCATCTACGTGGTGCCCGACGGGCAGGGCTGGCGCAACGAGCTCCGAGCTGCCGGACCGTGGCTGCCGTCCGGCGCGCCGACGGCACATCCGGGCTTCGGGTCGTGGGCCGATCTGGTGACGCTGCACTTCCGGGCGTTCGTCAACCGGCCCCCCACCGCCGCCGAGCGGAGCACCTGGGTCACGCCGCTCACCAACGGCACCAAGGCGCCCGGCGACCTCGACGGCTTCCTCCGCACGTCCAAGGAGAACCTCACCAACGTCGACCCGGTCGTCCGCCTCTACCGCGCCTTCCTCGGCCGAGCCCCCGATGCCAACGGCCTCCGCTACTGGATCGCCAAGAAGCGCGCGGTCGCCCCGGCCAAGACGTGGACCGTCACCCAGCTGGCCAACCAGTTCACGGCGTCGAGCGAGTTCCAGCGCAAGTACGGGGCCCTGTCGAACAAGGCGTTCGTGACCCGCATCTACACCGACGTCCTCGGCCGCCCCGCCGACCCGAACGGCGTCACGTTCTGGACCAAGCAGCTCGACACCAAGCGCCGCACCCGCGCCACGGTCATGGTCGGCTTCTCCGAGTCGCCCGAGTACAAGCGCAAGCAGGCCGCCAACACCGACGTCGCCATCGCCTACCTCAGCCTGGTCGGCCGCATGCCGACCACCGAGGAGACGGCGACGTGGAACACGGCCGTCACCAACGGCAAGACCAACGTCGAGCTCCTCGACCAACTCGTCAAGGCCGCCCCGACGCTGATCTGAGCCCCGGCTCGACCCGCCGACGCACCAACGCCGACCCGAGCCACGAGAGGGCAAGCCAGACGGGCGCGAGTCCGGGCGGTGAGCGCAGGAGCCAGCTCCCTGGGACGAAGCGGGCCGAAGCGAGCTCCGGGCCTCGACGACCCGGAGAGGCGGAGACAGCGGCGGTGCGCTGGGACGCCGCGAGGCCCCGGCCGAGCGAGGTTCAGCGCAACGTCGCGAGGCCGGCCTGCTGGACGGCGATGCGGAAGTCCTCGGGGTGGGCGGCGCGGTCGAGGGCCTCGTCGAGGCTGATCAGGTCGTCGCTGAACAGGTTGAAGAGGGCCTGGTCGAACGTGGCCATGCCGTGGTAGTCGCCCTCGCTCATGAGGCGCTCGATCAGCGCCGGGTCCGCGCCCGACGAGATGGCGTCGCGGACCTTGACCGTGGCCGTCACCGACTCGACCACCGCCACGCGACCCCGGCCGTCGGACCGGTCGACGAGGCGCTGGCAGATGATGCCGCGCAGCACGCGGGCGAGCAGCTGGCGGACGTGCTCCTGGGCGTGCTGCTCCTGGCGGTCGATCAGCCAGCTCAGGGTGTCGATGACCGACAGCGTGTTCATCACGCCGATCACGAGCCGACCCGCGGCGGCGACCGAGAGGGCCTCGTTGACCGCGAGCGGGTCGGACAGGTCGCTGATGAAGATGACGTCGGCGTCCTGGCGGGCGACGCGGCGGAGGGCGTCGACCACGTCGGCCGTGTCGGCGCCGACCTCGCGCTGGCTGACGATGGCCTGGCGGTCGGCGTGCAGGACCTCGATCGGATCCTCGATCGTGACGATGTGCCGCGACTGCGAGGCGTTGATGTGGTCGATCATCGCTGCGGCCGTCGTCGTCTTCCCGGACGCGGCGGGCCCGCTGATGATCACCAGGCCGTCACGGCTGCTCGCCAGGTCGGCCACGACCGGCGGCACGCCGAGGTCCGAGATGGCGGGCGCACCGGGCACGACCCGCCGGATGGCGAGGCTCACCGAGCCGCGCTGGCGGTACACGTTGACCCGGAAGCGGCCGAGGCCGGGGACGCTGTGGGCGAGGTCGGTCTCGCCGGTCTCCTGGAACTCCGCCGCCTTGATCGGGGTGAGCAGCTCGGTGGCGAGCGCCTCGATCTCCTCGGGGCCGAGCGCCTCCAACGGCGTGCGCTCGAGCTTGCCGTTGCGGCGCAGGCACGGGGGTGAGCCGACCTTCACGAGCAGATCCGAACCCCGCTCCTCGAGCAGGTACTGCAGCAGTTCGACGACCTGCGTCACGGGAACCCTCCGGTCAGGACACGCGCCTCCTCATGGAGACTGCAGGTATCCGTCGGCCAGCTCACCCCGGATCTTGAGGGCTGCGTCGCACACATCCGCGCCGGGACCCCCGCTGGTGGCCGCCTCCGGGCGGTAGGCGCCGTCGTCGATGAGCGCCGACAGGACGGCCCCGGCGCTCCGCGACAGGGCGTCGAGGTCGTAGCCGCCCTCGAGGAACAGCAGCCGACGGCCCGCGGGCACCAGGTCCAGCAGCGCCACCGTGAGGTCGGCGTAGTCGCCCGACGTGAGCCCGAGGTCGGTGATCGGATCGGCGCGGTGGGCGTCGAACCCGGCGGAGATGAGCAGCCAGGTCGGCCGCCACGCGGCGAGCGCCGGGATCACGACGTCGTCGAACGCCCGCCGGTACACGTCGCCCGTGGTGTGGCTCGGGAACGGCAGGTTGAGGGTGGTGCCGGCACCGGCGCCGACGCCGACCTCGCGGATGCCGCCCGTGCCCGGGTACTGCGGCCACTCGTGCGTGGACACGTAGAAGACGTCGGGGTCGTCCCAGAACAGGTCCTGGGTGCCGTTGCCGTGGTGGGCGTCGTAGTCGACGATCGCCACCCGCTCGCCCTGGTCGCGCAGCTGCGCGGCGGCGACGGCCACGTTGTTGAACAGGCAGAAGCCCATCGCCTGGCTGGCGAGCGCGTGGTGCCCGGGCGGGCGGACGGCGCAGAACCCGGCATCGCCCCGGCCGGCCTGGAGCTGGCGGATCACCTCGAGCCCGGCACCGGCCGCCAGCAGCGCGGCCTCCCAGGACTCGGTGACCACGGCGGTGTCCCCGTCGAGCTGACCGCCGCCCGCGGCGCAGAACGACCGCAGGGCGCGCCGGTACGCCTCCGGGTGGATGCGCTCGAGCTCGGCGTCGCTCGCCTCCACCGGCTCCACCGACACGAGCGCCTCCGTGAGGCCCGCCTGCTGGATGCCGAGCTGGACGGCGCGCAGGCGCGCGGGCGACTCGGGGTGCCCCCGTCCGGCCGAGTGGTCCAGGTACCGGGGATGGGTGGCGTAGAGGACCGGCATGGCCACCAGGGTACGGGCGGACCGGCCTCCGCACCCCTGCCGACGAGCGGGTGCGGCGTCCTGCACCACCTAAGGTCCGACCAGTGCTCGACACCCCTCGACCCCGGGTCTGGCGTGATGGCCGCCGATGACCGGTGGTGGGGCGCCCGCGCCCACCTGCAGGTGTCGGCCTGGCGGGGCACCGACCACACGGTGGTGATGAGCCCGGTCCCCGACCGCCCGTCGCCCGGACCGGCCGACATCATGCGCGAGCTGGACCTGCTCGCCGACCGCGGCGTCCAGCGCGTGCTCACCGGTGCGCTGCACCACGGCGAGGTCGCGCCCTTCCGCGCCGCCGGGTTCGTCGAGCACGAGCGCCTCCACCTGCTGCGCCACGACCTGCGAGACCTCCCGACCGCCTCGTCGAGCGTGCGCCTGCGCCGGGCCTGGCGCCGCGACCAGTCCGCCATCCTCGCGATCGACGAGCGGGCGTTCGACGAGTTCTGGGCCCTCGACCGCGGCGGCCTCGACGACGCCGTCCGCGCCACCCCGGCCAGCCGGTTCCGCGTCGCCGCGGCCGACCGCGCCATCTCCGGCTACGCCATCACGGGCCGGGCCGCGGACCGCGGCTACCTCCAGCGCCTCGCCGTCGACCCCGACCGCCACCGCGAGGGGATCGGCCGGACCCTCGTGGCCGACTGCCTGCGCTGGTTGCGCCGGACCGGTGCGCGCGTCGCGGTGGTCAACACGCAGGAGCACAACGAGGGCGCGCTCCAGCTGTACCTGGCCACCGGCTTCGTGCTCGAGCCCCACGGCCTCACGGTGCTCACCTACCCCCTCGGGGGCCCGCGCCCGTGATCCGCCGCACCCTGGTCGCGGCGAGCCTCCTGGGCGCGGCGCTCGTCGCCGCAGCGCCCGTCCCGGCAACCGGCCAGGAGACGCCCGGCGACGCCGGGGCGCGGCTCACCCTCCTCGACCAGCCCATCGCGGTCGCACCCGACGGCGACTTCACGGTGCTCCTCGAGATCGACGACGCGCCGTCGGCCACCCAGATCGCGGTCGACATCTACGACGCCGTCCAGCCCAACGAGGTCGTCGGCGCCCAGCCCGAGGGCGGCTCCGAGGCCACGTTCGGCCCGATCGACCTGCCGCCGGCCCGGGGCACAGCCGCCCGCCAGACCGGCTTCGCCATCCAGCTCCACCCCAGCGACGAACCCAACCCGGATCCCGCGTGGGGCTGGGAGATCGACGAGCCCGGCGTCTACCCCGTCCGGGTCCGCCTGCGTGACGACGACGGCAACGTGCTGCAGGTGCTGATGACCTCGCTCATCCGCCTGCCCGAGGCCGACCAGGAGGTGCCGCAGACCAACGCCGCCCTCCTCGTCGGGGTCCACCGGGGGCCGCCCGAGGACCCTGAGGCGCGCTCGACCGCAGACAGGGCCGACCGCGAGCTCCTCGACGACCTCGAGCCGGTGCTCGACGCGCTCGGCGACCGGCCCACGCTGCCCGCCACCTTCTCGATCACGCCCGACACCCTCGCCCGCATCGCCGCCGACGAGGGGGCCACCGCTGACCTCGCGCAGCTGCGCACCGAGCTCGCGTCCGACGACCGCTCGCTGCTCGACGCCCCCTACGTCGACGTCGACGCCGCGAGCCTCGTGAGCGCCGACCTGGCCGACAACCTCGCGCTCCAGCGCGACGTCGGCCGCCGCACCCTGTCGGACCTGCTCGAGCCGCCCGAGGTCGGCACCTGGCAGCTCCGCAACCGCATCGACCCGGACACCCTCGCCGAGCTCCGCACGCGCGGCATCACCCGCACGCTCCTGCCGGCCGACGCGCTCGGCGGCGGCGCGGGCGTGCTGGCCCCCGTCGACCTGCCGTCGGGTGGCGCCACGACGCGCGCCGTGGCGGTGTCGCCCAGCTACGCCCTCGGCCTCGACCCGGTGGAGGACCCGGTGCTCGCGGCCCACCGGCTCCTCGGCCGCCTGGCCTCCACCGGCCCCGGCCCCACCGGCAGCCCGTCGGTCGTCATCCCGGTGGACCCGGCGCTCGCCTCCCCCGCCTCCCTCCAGATCGTCAGCGATGCCCTCCTCCTGGGCACGCCCTTCTTCACCGCCACGGACCTGGGCTCGGTGCTCGACGCGCAGCCCGCTCCCGCCGGTGCGGTCATGACCACGCCGTCGCTCCCCGAGCTCGGCACCTACCCGGTCACGTACCGCCAGGCGCAGGGCTCGCTCGACAGCTACCAGTCGATGGTCGGCGGCCGCAACGAGCTCATCGACCCGTACAACCTCACCCTGGCGGTCAGCGCGTCGCAGGACCTCCCGCTCGAGCAGCGACGCAACGACGCCGCTTCGGTCACGGAGTCGCTGCAGGTCCCCTTCACCTCGATCGAGGTCCCCGCGAAGGACAAGGTCACGCTCGGCGCCGACAACGCCAAGTTCCCGCTCCCGGTCGACTCGTCGCTCGACTACCCGGTGAAGGTCGTCATCGAGCTCGAGGCCAACGACCGCGTCCAGTTCCCGCAGAACCGCATCGAGCAGGTCCTGGATCCGGGCAGCACCGTCGTCGACATCCCGGTCGAGACCCGCGCCGCCGGCGACACCCCCGTCCGCATCACGGTCCGCTCGCCCGACGACGGCGTCATCCTCGCCGAGAGCCAGTACACGATCCGGTCCACCGCGGTGTCCGGCGTCGGCCTCGTCCTCACCGGCGGCGCCGCCCTGTTCCTGGCGGTCTGGTGGGGCCGCCACTGGCGTCGCACCCGGGCCGAACGGCGGGCCGCCGACGCCGTGACCAGCGAGTTGTAACCCACGCGGGTCGCCGCCGGTCCAAGCACCGATCGCCCGCCCCTCGAACCAACCCGGAGCCAACCCATGCCCGTCAAGATCGTCACCGACAGCGCCGCCGACATCCCGCCGGAGCAGGCCGCTGCCCACGACATCCGGGTCGTGCCGCTCACGATCCGGTTCGGTGACGACGAGTACGTCGACGGCGTCGACCTCACCCCCGAGGCCTTCTACGAGAAGATGGCCCAGCTCGACGTCCTCCCCGCCACCGCGGCGCCGTCGCCCGGCGCGTTCGAGGCGGCGTTCCGCGAGGCCGGAGCGAACGGCGACCCGGTCGTGTGCATCAACCTGTCGAGCGAGCTGTCCGCCACGATGCAGTCCGCCCAGACCGCAGCCAAGGCCATCGGCGACGACCTCGACCTCACCGTGATCGACTCCAAGTCGATCACCGCGGGCCTCGGCATGCAGGTCCTCGCAGCGGCCGAACTGGCCGAGCAGGGCGGGTCGCCCGCCGACATCGTCGCCCTCATCGAAGACCTCAGCAGCCGCACCCACGTGTTCGGCGCCCTCGACACCCTGGAGAACCTCAAGAAGGGCGGTCGCATCGGCGGCGCCCAGGCCATGCTCGGCTCGATCCTCTCGATCAAGCCCATCATCGACATCTCCACCGGCGTGGTGACCGAGGCCGCCAAGCAGCGCACCCGCAAGAAGTCGATGACCTGGCTGCGCGACAAGGTGCTCGAGAAGCCCGGCGTGGAACTGGTGGCCGTCTGCCACGGCTGCTCCCCCGACGTCCAGGAGCTGCACGACGTCTTGGCGCCGCACTTCTCCGAGGACCAGCTCACGACGTGGACCATCGGCCCGGTCATCGGCGCCCACGGCGGGCCCCGCATGGTCGGCCTCGTGTGGCAGGACCCGAAGTAGCACCTCGCCCCGGCGCTGGGCGCCAGAAGCGGCGGGTCAGCGGGCAACTAGCGTGACCAGGCCGTGTCCGTGTCCGATCCTCCCCCGACCGAGCCGACGGAGGCTCCCCGCGCCGGCCGACTCCTGGTCGGTCGCTACCGCCTGAACCGCCCGATCGCGTCGGGTGGCATGGCCGAGGTCTGGGAGGCCACCGACGAGACGCTGGCCCGCCGGGTCGCGGTGAAGCTGCTCCACCCGCACCTCGCTCGCGACGACTCGTTCGTGCGCCGCTTCCGGGCCGAAGCGGTCGCCGCGGCCCGCCTCGCGCACCCGTCGATCGTGTCGGTCTACGACACCTTCTCGGCCGGCGGCCTCGAAGCCATCGTGATGGAGCTCGTGGTCGGCACCACCATGCGCGCCGACCTCGACGAGCACGGGCCCATGCGGCTCGACGCGGTCCTGGCCATCGGCACCCAGGTGGCCGATGCGCTCGGCGCCGCCCACGCCAGCGGCCTCGTCCACCGCGACGTGAAGCCCGCCAACATCCTCCTGTCAGCCGACGGCCGCGTGCTCGTCGCCGACTTCGGCATCGCCAAGGCCGCCGAGGGCAACGACCTCACCAGCGCCGGCGCCATGGTGGGCACGGCCAAGTACCTGGCCCCCGAGCAGGTCGAGGGCGGGGCCATCGACGGGCGCGCCGACCTGTACTCGCTCGGGGTCGTGCTCTACGAGGCGCTCACCGGCGTGGCCCCCTTCGCCGAGGACACCGACACCGCCACGGCACTGGCCCGCCTGCACCGCTACCCCACCGAGCCCCGCCAGCTCCGACCCGAGATCCCCTCGGCCACGGAGGCGGTCGTGATGCGCGCCATGTCGCGAGCCGCCGACGACCGCTACACCTCCGCCGCCGCCATGCGCACCGCCCTGCTCGGTGCCGGCGCCGATCCGCGCCGCGCCCCCGCCGCCGCGGTGGCCGCGGCCTCGGCGAACCCAGCCGCGCCCGCGCCTTCGACCGCCCCGGTCGCGACACCCCCGCCGCGAGCGGCGACACCCCCGCCACCGCCCCGTCCCTCCGGGCCCGTGGCCCCCGCCGGCTACGCCGAGCCGCCGTCCGACGCCGTCGCGGTGTCGACCCTCGAGTCGCCGCCCCCGCGCCGCCGGTCGCGCCGCTGGATGGTGATCGTGGCCGTCATCCTCCTCGCCGCGATGGCCGGCGTGTTCGCGCTCCAGGGCGGCGAGGACCCCACCGACCCTCCCACCGCCGACACGATCTCGGTCACGGCCGCGACCTCGTTCGACCCACAGGGCAACAACGGCACCGAGCACGAGGACCAGGTGCTCTACGCGCTCGACCAGAACCCCGACACCGCGTGGCGGAGCGAGAACTACGTCGACCCCGAGGCCATGGCCGGCAAGGACGGCGTCGGCCTCATCCTCACGCTCGACGGCAGCCAGCCGATCGGCCAGCTCGACGTCCGCACGCTCGACGGCGGGTGGAGCGCCCAGGTCTACGTGGCCGACGGCGACCAGCCGACCGACCTCGCCGGCTGGGGCGATCCGGTCACCTCGGTCCAGGGCGCCGACGCCGGGCTGACCCGCTTCGCGCTCGACGGCACCTCGGGCGACCAGATCCTCCTGTGGTTCACCCGGGTGCCGGACTCGGGCGAGGTGGCCGTCTCCGAGATCACGATGCGGGCGCCATGAGCAACGTGACGTCCCTCGACGACCCCGCCCGCCTGGTCGAGGCGGCCCGGACCGGTGACCGGCGGGCGCTCGACCGGCTGCTCCGGATCCACCAGCCCCAGATCCACGCCGTGTGCCGGCGGATCACCGGCAACGACGCCGACGCGCTCGACGCCACCCAGGAGGCGCTCATCGCCATCGTCCGGGGCCTCCCCCGGTTCGACGGCCGGTCCAAGTTCTCGACCTGGGCGTACCGCATCGCCACCAACGCCTGCCTCGACGAGCTGCGCCGGCGCAAGCGTCGACCGGTGGTCGGCCTCCCCGAGCACGACGGCACCGCGGTGGACCCGGTCGACCCCTCGCTGCCCGATCCCGGCGACACCGTGGGCGACCGCGACGAGGTCGACGCCGCCCTCGCCCAGCTTGCGCTCGATTTTCGCGCCGCCGTGGTACTTCGGGACCTCTGCCAGCTGGACTACGCGGAGATCGCCGAGGTCCTGGAGATCCCCGCCGGTACCGTGCGCTCGCGCATCGCACGGGGCCGAGCCCAGCTGGCGGACCTGCTCCGCGGGAACCAGCCCGCCCCCGACGAACGTCCCACCCCCACGCCATGACCGATCCGCACCCCCTCACCGACGACGACCTGTCGCTCGCCCTCGACGGCGAGGCCGATGCCCAGCTCCTGGCGCGCATCGACGCCGACCCCGCCGCGCAGGCCCGTCTCGAGGAACTGCGTGCTGCGGCCCAGCTCAGCGGCGCCCCGGTCCCCCCGCTCGACGACGACGTCGTCGACGACCTGATCGCCCGAGCGATCGACACGCCGGTCGCGCCCGTCGTCACCGGCACCCGCCGGTCGTCGCGCCGGGCCGCGCCCTGGCTCGTGGCCGCCTCGGTGGTGCTGTTGATGGCCGTCGGCCTGAGCCTCGTGTGGGCCGGTCGGAGCAGCGACGACGACCAGGCCAGCGCCGCCCGCGACGCCACCGAAGCAGCCGCCGACACGTCCGGTGCCGGGTCGGCCGCCGACAGCTCCTTCTCCGAGAGCGCCGACACGGGCAGTGCCGCGGCGGACGGGGTCGCCGGCGGCCACGGCTCGCCCACCACCGTGGCGCCCTCCACCTCGAGCGCATCGGTCCCGCTGCTCTACCTGGGCTCGTACGCGAGCGGCGACGACCTGCGGGCCGCCACCGCCGACTCCTTCACCGATGCGTGGAAGGACAACGGCGAGCTCACCTTCGACGATCCCGACACCGAGTCGGATCGCACGCAGGGCCGCTCGATGGCCGACCCGCCCTCGTCGGCCAGCGTCGACCGATGCGCCGACCAGCTCCAGATCACCCTCAGCATGGAGGGCGCCCCGGTGCAGAGCGGGTACGCCACCGTCGACGGCAAGGACGTGCTCGTCTACGAGTTCGCGACCGCCTCGGCGAAGGACGCCGACCGCGAGACCACGTTGGTCGCTGCCGTCGGTGCCGACGCCTGCGACGAGGTCGTCTTCTTCGAGCGCTGATGCCGCCGGACCTCGCTGCGGGCGGGTCTACGGCTCGAACCTGCGGGTAGTGTCTGGCGCTATGGCTGCACCGACCCCTTCTCCGCGCGGCAAGGTCCCCCAGGGCATCATCCCCGCCGAGTGGCCGGCGCAGGCGGCCGACACGATCGTCGACACGATCACCAAGGTCCGCGACAAGACCACCAAGCCGGCGCTGCTCGCCGCCCGTGGCCTGGTCTACGGCCTGGTCGCTGCGGTCGTGGGCTCGATCGCCTTCTTCCTGCTGCTGCTGATGATCGTGCGCTGGTACGACGTCTGGGCACCGGGGCCGGTCTGGCCGATCTACGCCTTCTTCGCCGTCGTGTTCCTCGGTGTCGGGCTCTTCGCGCTCCGCAAGGCGAACGCTCCGAGGCCCGGCGCAGGCGTCTGATCCTGGCTGACGGGAGCCCGGGCGCCGCCGAGCCGACCGGGAAGGTTCCTCACGGTCTCGGCGTTGGACGAATCCGTCCCCCGAACCGTTCCGGAGTCTCCGTGACCACTCGCCACAACGTCGTCATCATCGGATCTGGCCCTGCGGGTCTGACCGCAGCCATCTACACCGCCCGCGCCAACCTGGCGCCGCTCATCCTCGAGGGCGAGCCCTCCTCCACCTCGGACCAGCCCGGCGGCCAGCTCATGCTCACCACCGAGGTCGAGAACTTCCCCGGCTTCCCCGAGGGCGTCATGGGCCCCGAGCTCATGGAGAACTTCCGCAACCAGGCGATCCGCTTCGGCGCCGACGCCCGGCAGGAGAAGGTGTCGAAGGTGGACTTCTCCGAGCGCCCGTTCAAGCTCTGGGTCGGTGACCCCGATGCGGCGGAGCCCACCTACCTGGCCGATTCGGTCATCGTCTCCACCGGCGCCCAGTCGCTGATGCTCGACCTCCCCAAGGAGAAGGAGCTCATCGGCCACGGCGTCTCGACCTGCGCCACCTGCGACGGCTTCTTCTTCCGCGAGCACCACATCGCGGTGGTCGGCGGTGGCGACTCCGCCGTCGAGGAGGCCACGTTCCTCACCAAGTTCGCCGACAGCGTCACGCTGATCCATCGGCGAAACGAGCTTCGCGCCTCGAAGATCATGCAGGAGCGAGCCTTCTCCAACCCGAAGATCAAGATGCTGTGGGACAGCGAGGTCGCCGAGATCAAGGGCGACACCAAGCTCAGCGGCATCACCGTGCGCAGCACCACCACCGGCGAGCTCGAGGACCTCGACGTCACCGGCCTGTTCGTGGCCATCGGCCACCGGCCCAACACCGACCTGTTCAAGGGCGTCCTCGACATGGAGGACAACGGCTACCTGATCACCGGGCCCGGCACCGCCACCAACATCGAGGGCGTCTTCGCCTGCGGCGACGTCCAGGACCACACCTACCGCCAGGCGATCACCGCAGCCGGCTCGGGCTGCATGGCCGCCATCGACGCCGAGCGCTGGCTCGAGGCCAACGGCCACCACGGCTGAGCCTCGGGAATCCCCGGCCCCCGCTTCCGGTTGTACCCGAACGAATCACCCAAGGAGACCACCATGGCAGACGCCATCAGCACCCTCACCCAAGCCAGCTTCCCCGAGGCCATCGCCACCGCCGACAAGCCGGTGCTGGTCGACTTCTGGGCCGAGTGGTGCGGGCCGTGCAAGCGCATCGCCCCCATCCTCGACGAGGTCGCCTCGGAGAACGCCGAGAAGCTCAGCGTCGCCAAGGTCAACGTCGACGAGAACCCCGACATCGCCCGCCAGTTCGACATCATGAGCATCCCGACGCTCATCGTCTTCCAGGACGGCCAGCCCGTGCACCGCTTCCAGGGCGCGTCGGGCAAGGCCGGGCTCCTCGAGCAGCTGAGCGACTACCTCTGATCTGATCTTCGATCCCGATCGAGCAGCGAGGCCGGACCTTCGGGTCCGGCCTCGTTCGCGTCTGGAGTGCCGGCGTGCCGATCGTGGCCGCCCACCCTCGCTCCCCTGGTCAGCGGCCTACTGACGATCCGTCAGTTGACCTCGACCAGCTCGGGGCGGGGGGCCCGGGAAAGGCTCGACCCTGAACCGCTAGGCGAGCCGCAGGGTTTCCCACACGGTTTCCCACACCTGTGGATAAACCGGTGAACGATGGTGAGGGTCGGTGGGGAACACGACAGTTCCCCACCCCTCGACCTCGAGGCGCGCGTCAGGCGCCTTCGGGTCCGGCCGTCATCGCGCGGTAGATGCGCTCGAGGTCTTCGAGGCTGGCGAAGTCGATGGTGACCTTGCCTCGCTTCGAACCCATCGAGACCTTCACGCGCGTGTCGAGACGATCGGACAGGAGGCCTTCGAGCTCGAGCAGCCCCGGCGGCCGGAGTCGGCGTCCGGCGACGTCGGGCGCCGGCTTGGTGCCCGACTCCTCGGGCGCGTCGTCGGCTTCCGCCGCACCGGAGCGGGCGCGCACCGCCTCCTCGACCTCGCGGACGTTGAGGCCCTCGGCGACGGCACGCCGTGCCAGAGCTTCTTGGAAGGAGCGATCCGGCGTGCCGAGCAGGGCCCGGGCGTGACCAGCCGACAGCTGGCGATCCGCGACCAGCTTCTGGATGCTCGGCGGCAGCTGGAACAGCCGGAGCATGTTCGACACCGCCGACCGGCTCTTGCCGACGCGACGGGCCACGTCCTCGTGCGAGAGGTTGAACTCCTCGATGAGCTGCTGGTAGGCAGCGGCCTCCTCCATCGGATGGAGGTCTTCACGGTGGAGGTTCTCCACCAGCGCCTGCTCGAGCGACGTCGTCTCGTCGATCTTGCGGACGATCGCAGGGATGGTCTGCAGGCCGGCCCGCTTGGACGCTCGCCAGCGCCGCTCCCCCGCGATCAGCTCGTAGCGGTCGTGACCGGACGGCCGCACGAGGATGGGCTGGAGCACGCCCAGCTCGCGGATCGAGTCGGTGAGCGAGACCAGGGCCTCCTCATCGAACTGCGCACGCGGCTGGTGCTGGTTGGGCTCGATCTGACTGACCTGCAGCTCCCGGAGGGTTGCGTCGTCGCTCGGCGCCGTGAGGTCGTTGGGGATGAGGGCGCCGAGCCCCTTCCCGAGTCCGCTACGCCGGGCCACCGCTGACCTCCTTCGCCAGTTCCCGGTACGCGACCGCGCCGCGGGAGGATGGATCGAACGCCGTGATGGGCTGACCGAAGGACGGAGCCTCGGAGAGCCGCACCGTGCGAGGGATCATGATCTTGCAGACCTTGTCGCCGAAGTGGTCGCGGACCTCCTGGGCCACCTGATCGGAGAGCTTGGTGCGAGCGTCGTACATCACCAAGACGATGGTGCTGATGTCGAGCACCGGGTTCAGGTTCTTGGTGACCAGGCCCACGTTGCGCATGAGCTGACCGAGGCCCTCCAGGGCGTAGTACTCGCACTGGATGGGGACGAGCACCTCGGAGGCGGCCGCCATGCCGTTGATGGTGAGCAGGCCGAGCGACGGCGGGCAGTCGATGAGGACGTAGTCGTAGTCGTCGCGCACCTCTTGGAGGGCGTGCTTGAGCCGGAGCTCGCGGCTGAACGCCGGGACCAGCTCGATCTCCGCACCGGCCAGGTCGAGACTGGCGGGCGCGACGAACAGGTTCTTGACCGACGACGCCTCCACGCAGTCCTCGATCGGCACATCACTGAGGATCACGTCGTACATGGACGCCTGCAGACCCCGGATGTTGATGCCGAGGCCGGTGCTCGCGTTGCCCTGGGGGTCCAGGTCGACGACGAGGACCCGGTAGCCCAGGTCGGCCAGCGCCGCACCCAGGTTCACCGTGGTGGTGGTCTTCCCGACGCCACCCTTCTGGTTCGCAACCGCCAGGATCCGGGGAAGCGACGGACGGCTTCGCGGCGGTGCCGCAGGAGCTTCCTCACCTGCCGGATCTGACTCGAGCTGCGCGTCGGAGATCGAGGCAGGATCAGTCACGCGACCCATCCTTCCGTCCCAGCACGCAGGGGTCAAGCACCGCCCGAGAGTTTCACGTGGAACGCGCCGAACCAAGCGGCGTACTGCCCGTCGACAACCGGCAGCCCCCGTTGTCCCCCGAGTTCTCCACAGAGTTTTCCCCTCTGGGGATTAACGAGAACGGCGAGTTCCGCCCGACCAGCCAACCCATCCCCGGGGGCCGTCCAAACGGGCAGGTTCCGACGTTTCACGTGGAACCGGGTCAGTCCGGCCCCGGTGTGGAGCAGCACGTCCCCTTCCTCGTACATGACGATCCCGCCCGCGCCCTGCCCCGGCGTCGGGGCACCGTCCCGTCTTCACCGGCCAACGGCAGGTCTCGTGCCGCCAGGCAGGGCATCGGGAGCTGGGGCCCGGTCACGATGGCGCCCGAACGAGCTTCTGCCAGCGGTCGGGCGCGGCCGAGATCGATCCATCGGTGTACCGGGGCCGCCTGGTGGCTTGCGATCCACCGCCGCCGTCCTCGAACACCGCCAGGCGGGTGGCATCCCGAGAGCCCGATGGACTCGGAGCTCACCGCTGGGCCGGGCCGTGGCGCAGACCACAGCGACGAGCCCCTGCTGACGAGGCCGGAGGACCAGGGCCGGCGCCCGTGGCCCGGCGGCCCCCAGGAACCGGGCACGGCCGGCAGCGGGCCGGTGAGCCGGGGGCACGAGAACCCCGACCCAGGGCTCATCGTGGCGGCCCCACGCGCCGGCGCGCGAACGGCCAGGCAGGCACTCGTGCTCCGGCAGGCGCTCGTGCTCCGGCGGGCGCACCGGGCCA
>Ga0182736_1001117_pt1 | contig 29502 bp, 27 predicted proteins | sample eDN5th30CKraftBY_FD_128882 | JGI IMG/M metagenome (GOLD analysis project Ga0182736, IMG submission 128882) | Enriched backyard soil microbial communities from Emeryville, California, USA - eDNA 5th pass 30_C Kraft BY (version 2) (version 2) | ecosystem: Environmental > Terrestrial > Soil >...
ATCCAAGACAAGCTCAACACCCGGCCCCGACCCACCCTGGATCTCGACACCCCAGCCCAACGCCTAGCCGCCCTGATCAAGCAAGCAGCATGAGGAAATGCACTAACCGCTTGACTTTGAGGGACCGAATCGCCTGCGTGAGTGCAATCTCGCGATCCGGATTCAGCCCAGCCGGGCGCGCAGCTGGCGTTTGAGCACCTTGCCGTAGCTGTTCTTGGGCAACGCGTCTACGAACTCATAGCGTTTCGGGCGCTTGAACCGGGCGATGCGTTCCAACAGGTGTGCGTCCAGCTCGGCGGCCGACACGTCGCCCACGATGAAGGCGACCACGATCTCGCCCCACTCGGCGTCCGGCGCACCCACCACGCCGGCCTCGGCGACACCGGGGTGCTCCAGTAGCACCTCCTCGACCTCCCGGGGATAGATGTTGGAGCCGCCGCTGATCACCACGTCCTTCGAGCGGTCCCGCAAGGCGAGGTAGCCGCGTTCGTCGAAGAAGCCCTTGTCGCCGGTGAACAGCCAGCCGTCTCGGAGGGTTTCGCCGGTGGCATCGGGGTTGTTCCAGTAGCCGGCCATCACCACGTCACCGCGGCACACGATCTCGCCGATCTCCCCGGCCGGGGCAGGCGTCCCGTCGTCGCGCAACACCGCGACCTGCACGCCGGTGCGCGGCCGGCCCACCGAAGCCAGGATCGCGTCGTCACCGCAGTGGTCGGCGCAGCTCAGGCCGGTGATCGTCATGGGCGCCTCGCCCTGCCCGTAGAGCTGGGCGAACACCGGCCCGAACGCCGCCAGCGCGCGCTTGAGCTGGCCCAGGTACATCGGGCCGCCGCCATAGATGATCTTGCGCAGGTTCGCCGGCTTGGCCCGGCCGGTGTCGACCAGCCGGCTCAGCATGGTCGGCGCCAGAAACGCGGTGGCGCCAGGATGGTGCCCGCACAGATCGAGAAACTCCTCGGCGTCGAACGCACCCGACGCCGGCACCACCTGCCGGGCCCCGCGCAGCACATACGGCGCGATGTACAGCCCGGACCCGTGCGACATCGGTGCGCCGTGGACCAGGCTGCAGTCGGCGTCGGGGTCGTCGAGATCGGCGAGATGCGCGGTCGTCATCGCCATCAGGTTGCGGTGGGTCAGCATCGCGCCCTTCGAGCGTCCGGTGGTGCCGCTGGTGTAGAACAGCCACGCCAGCCGATCCGGATCCGGGTCCGGTGCTGCGCACGGCTCGTTGTGGAATCGCTCCAGATACGCCGCGTCGCCGAGGGTTTCGACCGGGGTGCCGACGACCGCAGCCAGGCCGGGCGCCAGCTTCGGGGAGGCGAAGACCCGGCTCGCCCCGGCGTCCTCGATGATCTGGGCCATCTCCCGCGGGTGCAGCTTGTAGTTGAGCGGAACCACGACGCAGTCGGCCGCCCAGGTGGCGAACATCAGCTCGATGATCTCGGGCCGGTTCTCGCTGGCGATCGCGATCCGCGCACCGGGTGCCACCTCCCCGCGCAGCGATGCCGCCAACCGCAGGGCGCGATCGGCCAGCTCGCCCCAGGTATGCAGTTGGCGCTCACCGGAATACACCGCCCCCCGCCGGCCGAATCGGGCCGCGGCCTGATCCAGGCACGTGAACAGGTTCACGGCCGGACCCACTGGGAGTCCAGCCCGAACTCCGAGAGATACTTCGTCGAGCTCCAGCCGCCGTCGACGACGATGGTCTGGCCGTTGATGAAGGCGCCGCCCTCCGAGCACAAGAACGCGATGGTATTGGCGATGTCGGCGACCCGGCCCAGCCGCGGGTAGGGCGTCATCTCGGTGTTGATCTTGCGGAATCGCGGGTCGTCGAGGCGCTTTTCGACCATCGGCGTGACGGTGACCCCGGGCGCCACCGCATTGCACCGGATGCCCTCCGCGCCGTACTGGCAGGCGATGTGGGTGGTCAGCGCGGTCAGGCCGCCCTTGGCCGCGGAGTACGCCCCGCCACGCAGGCCGCCGACCACCGCGAAGGTGGAGGTGACGTTGATGATTGCCGATCCGGGACGCAGGTGCGGCAGCACCTCGCGCGCCAGCCGGAATGGCGCCCGCAGCATCACATTCAGGAATTGGTCCAGGGTTGCGTCGTCGGTCTCGTGCAGCGGTTTGGGGCTGCCGAGGCCGGCATTGTTGATCAGGTAGTCCACCCGGCCCCAACGGGCCAGCGCGGCGTCGACGATCTGCCCGGGCGCGTCGTCTCGGGTCAGGTCGACGGCCAGGGTGGCGATGCGATCCGGGTCGGCGACCGCGGCGGCCAGACCCGCCAATCGCTCTTCGTCGCGGCCGGTGGCCAGCACCGCCACACCGTCCTCGGCAAACTTTGTGGCGCAGCCGAATCCGATTCCGCTGCTGGCGCCGGTCACGATCGCCACCTGCATCGCTCAATCACCTACCTTAGTGCGGGCCAGCACGGCCCGGATGTGCTGCTTGACCACCTTGCCGGCATCGTTCTTCGGCAGTTCGTCCCAGATCTCCACCTGTTCGGGAGCCTTGAACACCGCGACACCGTGCGCGGTCAGCATGGCGCGCAACTCCGCGACATCGGGACGGGTATCGCCGACCGGAACGATCACGGCACAGGAGCGTTCGCCGGTGCGCGAATCAGGCACGCCGACCACCGCGATCTCCGCGATTCCGGGATGGCCGGCCAGGATGTCCTCCACCTCGCGCGCGGAGATGTTCTCGCCGTTGCGGATGATGACGTCTTTCAGCCGGCCGGTGACGACCAGATAGTCGTCGTCGACCCAACGGCCCAGATCCCCGGTGGCGAAGTAGCCCTCGGCGTCGAAGCAGTCGCGCTCGTCTTCGGGGTGCAGATAGCCCACCAGCATCTGCGGTCCGCGGACGTAGATCTCACCCTCGCCCGGCGGGGCGCCGTCGTGGCCGACCAACTTGATGTCGGCGATCCCGGCCCGGCCGTCGGTCTCCGCGGCGTAGGGCAGCTCGCCGGCGCCCACCGCACCCACGGTGCTGACCGGAACCTCGCTGGACCCGTACACCCGGGTGACGGCGGCGGAGTCGAAGTAGCCGGCCGCTTCCCGGATCAAGGAGGCCGGGACCGACGCGCCGCCGCAGACGAAGAGTTTCAGGTCGGGCAGGCGGGTGCCGGCACGACGGGCCGCGGCGAGCAGCTGGACGAGAAACGGTGTCGCCCCGGCCACGTGGGTGCAGTGTTCGGCGAGCATCAGCTGCACGGCCGCATCGGCATCCCAGGTGTCCATCAGCACGGCGGTGGCGTCCAGCAGCAGCGGGGCCTCGAACGCGTAGATCGACCCGCCGATGTGGGCGATCGGGGACGGCACCAGGAAGGTGGCGCCGGTCGTCGCCGGCCAGTATCGGCCCAGCTGCCGGATCAAGGCGTTGATCGAATTGTGACTGTGCAGAACGCCTTTGGCGCGCCCGGTGGTGCCCGAGGTGTACAGCAGCAGCCGGACGGCGTCGGGATCGACCTGCGGCAGGCCGACCGGCTCGACCGTGGCGTCGATCAGCGCGCGGTAGTCGGTGTGGGCGGCCGGTTCGGCGGCGCGCACCAGCACCACCTCCGGCGGCTCGGTGATCGCGCCGGTTACCCGGGTCAGCATCGCGGCATAGTCGTGGCCACGAAACGTCACCGGCGCGAACAGCATTCGACTGTCCGAGTCGGTGAGAATGAACTTCAGTTCGGCGTCTCGCAGTGACGGCAGGATCGGATTGACCACCATCCCGGCCAGGGTCGCGGCCAGGTAGACGACCGCGGCCTCGTGCCAGTTCGGCAGCATGAACGACACCACGCTGCCGCCGGGCATGCGCGCCAGCATCGCCTGCGCCAGGACCGCGGCCCGGGTGTGCAGCTCCCGGCAGGTCATCCGGACATCACCGTCGATCAGCAGCACCCGCTGCGGGGTCTGCGCGGCGGCCTGCGCCAGGGTGTCGCCCAGCGTCGTCACGGACCGCTCGGTCCCGTCACCCGGTGCAGCGTCATCGAATACCGGTAGTCGTCGCCGGGGTGGGTGTTCACGGTGACCTGGGCGATCTCGCCCTCGGAGATGGTGTAGGTGCGCTGCATCTGCAACGCGGCGGCGCCGGGATCGACCACCAGCTTTTCGGCGAGTTCTTCGGTGATGATCACCGCCCGGATGTGCTGGCGCACTTCGACGACGCTGACCCCGAACATGTCCTCGATCAACGGGAAGATCGGGCCGGAATGCCGTTGCAGCAGGCGGCCGACGCCGGCGAAGGCCCGGTTGATGTAGTACTCGGTGCGGCAGATCGGCGCAGCCTGGCTCTCGGTGCGTCGATTGCCGCGCACCGTCAGCCAGCCGCTACCCGTCGGCAGGCCGGTGCGCGCGGCGGTGTCGTCGTCGATGGTGATCATGGTGTTGGCGTCGATCTCGAAGGTGGAGCCGGCCGCGAAGGCGACCAGATCGTCGATCGACACCACGTCGTGGGCGTAGCAGTTGGTCGCGGTGCGCGGGATCACCACGGTGCCGGCGCGGGGCCGGGAGACGACGAGGTTGTCCTCTCGCAGCCGCCGCAGCGCCTCGCGGACCGTGTAGCGGCTGACGGTGAACCGTTCGCACAGTTCGTGTTCGGTGGGCAGCTGCGAGCCGATCGGATACACCCCGTCGGCGATTTCCTTGCGCAGCACCCGGGCGACCTTCAGGTAGCGGTGGTCGGTCACGGCCCGACCGGGTGTAGTGCCAGCACGCTGCCGTCCCCGTCGGCGGCGACGAACAGGGTGCCGTCGGCCCCGCGTGCGATGCCGGCGAAGGGGCCCTGCGGACCGGAGAACGGCGGCATGCCCTTCAGCGGCTTGGGCGCCACGCCCGGCGGCGGACCGATCGGCAGCCCATCGGCGATGTCGTGCCGTGCCCCGGTGTCGAGGTCGACGGCGAGTACCCGGCGGGCACCGGCGTCGACGACGTAGAGGCGGCGGTCGGCCACCAGAATGCCCTGCGGGCACGACAATTCGTCGACCACCGTCTCGACGCCGGAGGCGCTGACCCGCACCACCCGCCCGGCGCCGGATTCGGCCACCAGGTAGGCGGCGTCACCGGCGGGCACGATTCCGACCGGCCCGGCCAGGCCGTGCGCGAGCACGTCAACCCCGCCGGTGCGAACGCCCAGCACCCGGCCGGTGCCGAACTCGGTGACGGTCACCCCGGCGGCTCCCGCGGTCACCCCGTAGAGCTGGTCGAAGCCGTCGGCGAGTACCTCGCTGCGCGACTCGGCCGGGACGTAGCGGCTGACCTGTCCGCCGGAGGTGGTGACGACGAAGTCGCCGGGACCGACGGCAGCGACCCCGCGGATGAAGCCGGGATAGCCGGGCGTGAACAGCATTCCGAGCGTGTGCAGCCGCCCGTCCGGACCGACCGCGTAGAAGTAGGTGCCGTCGGCGACATAGAGGGTGCCGTTCTCGTCGACGGTCAGATCCAGCGGCCAGTTCAGCCCGCCCGGCAGCGCCGTGGTCACCTCGCCGCCGGCGGCGATCCGGCTGATCTCGCCGCTGAAGTTGGACACCAACAGCGCGCCGTCGACGAAGGTGCAGTTGTCCAGCCCCGGATGCAGCTGCGCCAGCACGGTGCGCTCGCCGGTGCGGGGGTCGATGCGCAACACCGCACCGCTGGCCGCCTGGGTGGACACGATGCGCCCGTGGTCGTCGAACTTCACCGAGTCGGGTACGCCCAGATCGGCGGCGACCCGTTGCGGTGCGGCGCCCTCGGCGTAGGGGTCGATCCGCCAGATCTCGTTGGCGGTCATCACCGGGAAGTACAGCAGCCCGTCGGGCCCGACCTCCATGGCGTTGGGCGACGGCAGGTTCTCGGCCAGGATGCGCTGCGCTCCGGTGGCCCGGTCGAGCTCCATCAGGCGCCCGCCGTCGCGGCATTCCCCGACGAACAGCCGGTCATGATGCACGGTGATGCCGTTCGCGCAGGGCAGGTCGTCGCGCAGCACCCGGCTGCGCCCCGAGGCGTCGAGCACGCTGACGCGGGCGTCCATCACCTCGGTGGCATACAGATTTCCGGCGCTGTCGAAGGCCACGTCGTCGGGCGCGACGACGTCCCCGCCGCGGGGACTGACCGCGACCAGTTCGCCGGTGGCCACGTCCAGCGCACTGATCTGGCTGCCGGTCACCTGCGCGACATAGACGCGGCCGTCCGGGCCGGTCCGCAGGCCGTTGGCGCCGAACAGCCGGCTCGGTTCGGTGATCCGCTGCAGCCGCCAGCCCGCTGCGATCGCCGGACTAGTCAGGCCGTCACGGGAGAGCGGCTCGGTCATGACTCCGGACGTTATCAAGCGCAGTTAGTCCAGACAATAGCCGTCGCTAGTCGGTGTCCCGGCCTTGACGTGCAAATAACCCCTGCGGAATAGTGTTCTGCAATACGCAGAACGGAGTATTTTGTCCGAACAATTGACCGTCGAGGGTGCCGGGGCCGCGGGGGACGCCCCGGCGGGCGGGCCGCTGCGCGGGGTGCGGGTGGTCGATCTGACGACGATGGTGATGGGCCCCTACTGCACGCAGATCATGGCCGACATGGGTGCCGACGTCATCAAGGTCGAGCCGCCCGAGGGCGATGCCACCCGCTACATCTCGGCGGGTCCCGCGCCGGACATGAGCGGGGTGTTCGTCAACGTCAACCGCGGCAAACGCGGCATCGTGCTGGACCTGCGCGCCGACGAGGGCCGCACGGCGATGACCGCGCTGATCGCCGGCGCCGACGTGTTCATCCACTCGATGCGCGCCAAGGCGGTGGCGAAACTGGGCCTGGACTACGACGCGGTGGCCGCCATCAACCCGGGGATCGTCTACACCAACTGTTACGGCTACGGCCGCCGCGGCCCGGACGCCGACCGGCCGGCCTACGACGACACCATCCAGGCCGAATGCGGGCTGCCCGCCGTGCAGCAGCAACTCACCGGACGGGCCGACTACGTGGGCACCATCATGGCCGACAAGATCGCCGGGCTGACCGCCCTGTACGCCACGATGATGGCGCTGTTCCACCGCGAGCGCACCGGGCAGGGCCAGGAGGTCGAGGTCGCCATGTTCGAGACCATGGCCTCGTTCATGCTCGTCGAACACGCCAACGGCGCGATGTTCGACCCGCCGTTGGGCCCGGCCGTCTACCCGCGCACGGTGGCGCCCAACCGGCGGCCCTATGACACCAGCGACGGGCAGATCGCCGCACTGATCTACAACGACAAGCACTGGAACGCCTTCATCGACGCGGTGCAACCGTCCTGGGCTTCGCCGCAGTACGCCACCCTGGCGCAGCGGGCGCAACGAATCGACACCGTCTACGGGCTGGTGGCCGAGACGATGAAGGAGCGCACCACCGCCGAGTGGTTGAAGCTGTTGCGCGAGCTGGAGATACCGGCCGCCCCGCTGAACACCCCCGGGGCGCTCTTCGACGACCCGCACCTCAACGCGGTGGGCCTGTTCGAGACCGTGGACACCCCCAACGGCCCGGTGCGTTTCCCCGGCGTGCCCACCTGGCTGTCACGCACCCCCGGCCGGGTCGCCGGCCCGGCGCCGGAGCTGGGCGCTCACACCGCGGCGGTGCTCGCCGAACTGGGAATCGAGCAGGGCAGCGCATGACACCGCCGGCGACGATGCAGAACGGAGCTTGCGGAGCGATGCTGAGGAGTGGCGCATGACACTCGACTTCGACATGGGGACCCGCACCGATGCGCTGCGCGGACAGCTGCGGGAACTGATCAGCCAGGAACTGCCGGAACAGTTTCCGGGCGCGTTCACCGACGATCCCGCCGATCTTGCTGCCGCGCAACGGTTCTGCCGAGTGCTCGCCGAGCGTGACCTGCTGTGCCTGTCCTGGCCGAAGGAATTCGGCGGGGCGGACGCCTCGGTGTGGGAACAGACCGTGGTGCGCGAGGAGATGTGGGCGCATCACGAACCGCGCGGGGCGCAGTACATGGGGGTGAACTGGGTCGGGCCCATCATCATGCGCCACGGCACGCCCGAACAGCAGCGCCGGCACCTGCCGCCGATCGCGGCCGGCGAGGTGATCTGGTGTCAGGGGTTCTCCGAGCCCGAGGCCGGCTCGGACCTGGCGTCGCTGCGCACCCACGCCCGCCGCGACGGGGACGGCTGGCTGATCAACGGCCAGAAGATCTGGACCTCCTACGCCACCATGGCGCAATGGTGTTTCCTGCTGGCCCGCACCACCCGGATCGGGGAAGGGCAGGTCACCAAGAAACAGCAGGGCCTGACGGTGTTCCTGGTCCCGATGGACGACCCGGCGATCCAGGTCCGGCCGATCCGCACCATGATGGGCCCGCACCATCTCAACGAAGTGTTCTTCGACGACCTGCGCGTCACCGACACCGACGTGCTCGGCGAAGTCGATGCGGGCTGGTCGATCGTGGCCGACGTGATGGCGTTCGAGCGGGTGGGCATCGCCCGGTATGCCCGCTGCGAGCGGCTGCTGGCCGCGGCCCCGGACGCGCTCGGCGAACGCTGGGAGACCCTGCCCGCCGAGCTGGCGGCCCGCTGGGTGCGGATGCTCACCCACTGCCGGCGCGCCCGGCTGATGGCCTACCGGGTGGTGTCCCGGCAGGCCAGTGGGCGCGTCGCACCCGGAGACGCCGCCGCCTACCGGATCGCGGTCACCCGCCTGGATCAGGAGAGCGCGGAGGTACTGATGGAGATCGCCGCCGAAGCGCCGGACACAACTCAGGCGCGGTGGTTCCGCACCGAGGTCGAAGACCACTGGCGCTACTCGCAGGCCGCCACCGTCTCCTCGGGAAGCATCGAGATGCAGCGCATCCTGCTCTCCCGTGCCCTGCTGGCGGGTTCGCGATGATTCTCGAACTCGGCGACGACGCCGAAGAATTCGGCCGGGCGGCGCTGCGCGCGTTCGAAGCGGCCGGCGGCGACGACCTGGTGGTGCGCGCCGACGCCGACCCCGCCGGGCGCGAGCAACTGGTGGCGCCGATCCTGCGCGGGCTGGGCGCCTTCGACCTCAAACCCCGTACCGACGCCGACGAACTCGAGGCGGCCGCCGCACTGTGCCGGGCCGCCGGCTATTGGGCCGTTCCCTACCCGCTGGCCGAATGCCTCGCGGCGCCGGATGATCTCGACGTCGACGGGCTGATCGTGGTCGACGAGCACGCCCCCGCCGCTGCGGTGGCCGGACTGCCGAAGCGCTGGGCCGCGGTGACCCTGGCCGGTGCGCGCAGCACCGTGGCGGCAGTGTCGGCTCCCGGGCCGGCCCTGGTGGCCGAGCTGACGCTGACCGCGGTCGACGACGACGGTGCCGACGATGTGGCGCTGGGGCTGGTGCTGGGAAGCTGGACGCTGCTGGGGATGGCCGACCGGGCGCTGGATCTCACGAAAGCCCATGTGCGGCTGCGCCAGCAGTTCGGCCAGCCGCTGTCGGGATTCCAGGGCGTGCAATTCCAGCTGACCGACGCCGAGGTGGAACGCGCCGGGCTGGAGATGCTGGCCAAACACGCGCTGTGGAGCATCGCCGCCGGGCGCCCCGAAGCGGTCGATGACGCGCTGGCGCTGCGGTCGGCGGCGCTGGAAGCCGCCGAGGTGGTGTTCCGAATCTGCCATCAGCTCCACGGGGCCGTCGGATTCTGCGACGAGACGGTGCTGTCCTGGCTGTCGCGCTACAGTCAGCCGCTGCGCCGGCTGCCCTGGGGACTCTCGGCCACCCGCGAGCGGCTGCTCCGCCGCGTGGGCCGCGCCGGATTGGTGGGACTCTACGCATGAAATACGATCTGCCGCAGGCGATCACGGTGACCGGCGACGGGCCGGTCCGTACCGTGACGATCAACCGGCCAGACGAGCTCAACAGCATCAACGCCGACCTGCACTGGGGCCTGGCCAACGTGTGGCGGCAGCTGGCCGCCGACAAGACGATCCGCGTCGTGGTGCTGACCGGCGCGGGGCGGGCGTTCTCCGCCGGCGGTGACCTGAACTGGATCACCACCTTCCTCGACGACGAATCCGCCCGCGACGAGAGCATCCGCGAAGGCGCGGCGATCGTCGAGGAGATGCTGCGGTTCCCGCTGCCGATCATCGCGGCCGTCAACGGTCCCGCGGTCGGGCTGGGCGTCAGCGTGGCACTGCTCTGCGACATCGTGCTGATCAGCCAGACCGCCTATCTCTCCGACCCGCACGTCGCGGTCGGCTTGGTGGCCGGTGACGGCGGCGCCGCGTTGTGGCCGTTGCTCACCCCGATCCTGCGGTCCCGCGAGTACCTCTACACCGGTGACCGGATCGACGCCACTACCGCCGTCGAACTCGGGCTGGCCAGCCGCGCGGTGGCACCCGAAGAGCTTCTGCCCCAAGCTCATCGGCTGGCCGAACGGCTCGCCGCCCAGCCGCCCGAGGCGCTGCAGGGCACCAAGCGGGTGGTCAACATGTACCTGTCGCAGGTGCTGGGCGGGCCGTTGCAGGCCGGGTTCGCCGCCGAGGTGGCCACCATGAAGACAGCCGAACACCGGGAGCGCCTGCTGGACTTCCAGAAGCGGGCGAACCGGCGATGACTCCCACATCCGACTTCCGTGCGCAGGTGCGCCAGTGGTGCCGCGAGAACGTCCCGGTGGACTGGCGCCGTACCCAGACCGGGGTCGGGGAGCGGGAATTCGTCGACTTCCAACGCCGGTGGTTCGCCACCCTGCACAGCGCCGGCTTCGCGGTGCCGCACTGGCCGCGCGAGTGGGGCGGCGGCATGTCGGTCGCCGATCAGGCCGTGCTGTATCAGGAGTTGGCCGCCCACGACGCGCCGCGGCTGGTGCTGGCGTTCGTCGGCATCCACCACGCCGCGGCGACCCTGCTGGCCGCCGGCACCGACGAACAGCGCCGTCGGCATCTGCCGGCGATCCTCGACGGCGAGATCTGGGTCCAGGGCTTCTCCGAACCCGAAGCCGGCTCGGACCTGGCGTCGCTGCGCACCACCGCGCGGCGGGTAGGCGATGACTATGTGGTCAACGGCCAGAAGCTGTGGGCCAGCGGCGCGAGCTACGCCCAGTGGTGCCTGCTGCTGGCCCGCACCGACCCGGACGCACCCAAGCGCAAGGGCATCTCCTACTTCCTGCTGGACATGGCCACCCCCGGAGTCCAGGTCCGGCCGATCCGCAACGCCGTCGGCGACCAGCACTTCTGCGAGATCTTCCTCGACGACGTGGTGATCCCGGCGGCCAACCTGATCGGAGCCGAGAACGCCGGATGGCAGGTGGCGCAGGCGACGCTGGGCGCCGAACGCGGCATGACCATGCTCGAGCTGGCCGAGCGGCTGGGTTGCGCGGGTTTCCGCTGGCTGGTGCAGGCCGCCCCCACCGATGACCCGGTGGTGGCCGACCGGCTGGCGCAGCTCGAGACCGAGATCACCGGCCTGCGTGCGATGTGCCGTCGGTTGGTGCGCGACGTCGAGGCGGGCACCGCCGGTCCGGCCGACGCCTCGATCGTGAAACTGTTCTACAGCGAACTGCTGCAACGCCTCACCGATTTCGGCACCGAGATCGGCGGACTGGCCGCCCACACGGCACTGGCCAAACCACTGTCCAGCGGGTGGGAATCCGGTTCCTGGGTGCTGGACTTCATCGGCTCCTGGGAATGGACCATCCCCGGCGGCTCCAGTGAGATCCAGCGCACCATCATCGGAGAACGCGGCTTGGGGCTGCCGCGGGAACCGAGTGCACCGTGACGACGACAGATTTCGCGGACCTGCATGACGACCTGCGGGCGGTCGCCGGCGACATGCTGGCCCGGGGCCGGCTGGTCGACTGGCCCGCGATGATCGGGGCCGGTTGGGTGGGGCTGGAGGTCGCCGACGCGCTGGGCGGGGCCGGTGCGACGTTCGCCGAGGTCGCGGTCGTCTGCGAAGAACTGGGCCGGGCCGCCGCGGCAACCCACTACCTGGGCAGCGCCGTGCTGGCCGTGGGCCTGCTCAATACGCTGCAGGACAGCGTCGTTGGCAACGAACTGCTGTCCGGCGTCACCGCCGGGCCGACCAGGGCGGCGGCGGTGCTCGGGGACCGCGGGTGCTTCACCCTGTCCGCCGACCGACGGCTGACCGGCCGCGCCGAGTTCGTGCCGGACGCCGACGGCGCCGACCGGCTGCTGGTGCTGGCCACCGATCACACCGGCACCGAAGTCGCCGTGGTCGCCGACGATCTCACCGTCACACCTCAACCGGTGCTCGACGAGACGCGCGCGGTGGCCGCCGTGGCCGCCGACGGTATCGAGGTTGCCGAGCCGCTGCGGTTCGCCGACTTGCGCGGGGCCCAGACGGTGCGCGACCGGGCGGCGCTCGCGGTGGCCTGCGACAGCCTCGGCCTGGCCGAGGCGATGCTCGCCGCGACCGTGTCGTATGCGCAGACGCGACAACAGTTCGGCCGTGCCATCGGGTCTTTTCAGGCCGTCAAGCACGCCTGCGCCGACATGCAGGTGAAGGTGTCGGTGGCCCGCGCCCTGGTGCGCGAGGCCGTTGCGGCGGTGGTCGCGGTGGTGGCCGGCGGCCCCGAGGACGCCGATGCAGCGGTCGCCATGGCGAAGTCCTACACCTGCGGTGCCGCCGTCGACGTGGTCGGCAAGGCCATGCAGCTGCACGGCGGCATCGGCTACACGTGGGAGAGCGGCATCCACGTCTATCTGAAACGCGCCGTCTTCAACCGGTCGCTGTTCGGGTCACCGGCAGCGCACCGGCAACATCTCGCTCAACGGTATTAGCAAGCAGAACAAGGAGTTTCGAGAAGTGGGTGTACCCGTTTACCGCCGGATACTGGAATTGTTCGAAGCCGAGGGCGTCAACACGCTGTTCGGCATCCCCGACCCGAATTTCGTGCACATGTTCGTCGAGGCCGAACAGCGCGGCTGGTCGGTGGTGGCCCCGCACCACGAGGAGAGCGCCGGATTCATGGCGGAGGCGGCGTCGCGGATGACCGGCCGGCCCGGGCTGTGCATCGGCACGCTGGGGCCCGGGGTGGCCAATATCGCCGGGGCGATGATGTGCGCGAAGGTGGAGAACTCCCCGGTGGTGTTTTTGGGCGGACAACGGGCCCGCATCACCGAACGGAGGGTGCGACGCGGGCGGATCCAATTCGTCCGGCAGGAAGAGCTTTTCACGCCGTCGGTGAAGTACAGCGCATCGATCGAGTACGCCGGCCAGACCGATGAGATCGTGCACGAGGCGATCCGGCGCGCGCTGTCCGGCACGCCCGGACCGTCCTACATCGAATACCCGTCGCACGTGATCCTCGAAGAGCTCGACGTCGCCGGTCCACCGGAGCCGCACCGCTACCGGCTGGTGAATCAACGGGCCGGTGCGCCCGAGGTCGCCGAAGCCGCCGAGATCATCCGCAACGCGGCCAGCCCGATCCTGCTGGTCGGCCACGGGGTGCACACCTCGCGCAGCGCGGCGGCGGTCGCGGAGCTCGCCGAGCTGATGGCGTGTCCGGTGATCCAGACCTCCGGCGGTACCGCGTTCATCCCCGGGCTGGAAGACCGCACCTTCCCCTACGGGTTCTCCGCATCGGCGGTCGAGGCGGTGACGGCCTCCGACGTCTGCGTGGCGCTGGGCACCGAACTCGGCGAGCCGGTGCACTACGGCACCACCCGGCACTGGGCGGAGCGCAACGCCGAGCGCAAATGGGTCTACGTCGAACAGGACCCGCTGGCGATCGGGGTGAACCGGCCCGTCGACGTGCCGCTGGTGGGCGACCTGCGCGGTGTCGTCCCGCAGCTCGTGGAGGCACTTAAAGACCGTCCCTGCTCCCCGTCACCCGACCTGGACCGCTGGATCAAACAGGACGCCGACCAGCTCGCCGAGCTGGCCGAGACCGCTCCGGCCGGACGTTCTCCGGTGCACCCGGCGCGCTTCGTGGTCGAGGCGACCAAAGCATTCCCCGCCGACGGCATCATGGTCCGCGACGGCGGCGCCACCGTCATCTTCCAGTGGACCTATTCCCAGGCCAAGCCGCACGACGTGATGTGGAACCAGAACTTCGGTCACCTGGGCACCGGGCTGCCGTACGCGGTGGGCGCCTCGGTCGCCGAGGGCGGCAAGCGGCCGGTGATGCTGCTGACCAGTGACTCGGCGTTCCTGTTCCACATCGCCGAGCTGGAGACCGCGGCCCGGCTGGGGCTCCCGCTGGTCTGCGTGGTCGGGGTGGATCACCAGTGGGGCCTGGAGGTCGGGGTGTACAAGCGCACGTTCGAGCAGCCCTCGCCGCAGCCCGGGGTGCACTGGAGCAAGGACGTCCGGTTCGACAAGATCGCCGAGGGGATGGGCTGCCACGGCGAGTATGTCCAGGACGAGGCCGAGATCGGGCCGGCGATCAAACGCGCCTACGCCGCCGGCGGGACGGCGGTGATCCACGTGTGCATCGACCCGAAGGCCAACTCGGAAGAGATGCCCAACTACGCCGAGTTCCGCACCTGGTACGCCGAAGGAACCCAGTGACGAGAATGCTATTCTCGTTTGCGACTAATGAACGTCCACAAGCTGTGCTGATGGGCTGGAGGAGACCATGTCCGGCGGAATGAGCTTCGAGCTGACCGAGGACCAGCAGCTGATCCGGCAATCGGTCGCCGAACTCGCGGCGAAGTTCGACGACCACTACTGGATGACCAAGGACTTGGCGCACGAATTCCCGCGCGAGTTCTACGACGCCATCGCCGGTGGCGGCTGGCTGGGCATGACCATCCCCGAAGAGTTCGGCGGCCACGGGCTGGGCATCACCGAGGCCACCATCCTGGCTGAAGAAGTGGCGCGTTCGGGCGGCGGAATGAACGCCGCCAGCTCGATCCACATGTCGATCTTCGGTATGCAGCCGGTCGTGGTCTTCGGTTCGGAGGAGATGAAGGCCGAAACCCTGCCCCGTATCGCCCATGGCGATCTGCACGTGTGCTTCGGCGTCACCGAACCGACCGCGGGCCTCGACACGACACGGATCACCACGTTCGCCAAGCGCGACGGCAGCGATTACCTCGTGAACGGTCGCAAGGTCTGGATCTCCAAAGCCCTTGAGTCCGAAAAGATCCTGCTGCTGACCCGCACCGAGTCCCGCGAGGACGTGCAGAAGCGCGGGGGCAAACCCACCGACGGACTCACCCTGTTCCTCACCGATATCGACCGCGACCACGTCGACATCCGGCCGATCACCAAAATGGGCCGCAACGCCGTCGGCTCCAACGAGGTGTTCATCGACGACCTGCGCATCCCGGCCGAACACCGGATCGGTGAAGAGGGCAAAGGCTTCTCCTACATCCTGCACGGGCTGAACCCGGAACGCATGCTGATCGCCGCCGAGGCGCTGGGCATCGGCCGGGTCGCGCTGGAGCGCGCGGTCAAATACGCCAACGAACGGGTGGTGTTCGACCGGCCGATCGGCATGAACCAGGGCATCCAGTTCCCGCTCGCGGACTCGCTGGCCCGCCTGGATGCCGCCGAGCTGATCCTGCGCAAAGCCACCTGGCTCTACGACAACGGCAAGCCGTGCGGCCGCGAGGCCAACATGGCCAAATACCTGTGTGCCGACGCCGGTTTCGCGGCCGCCGACCGGGCGCTGCAGGCCCACGGCGGCATGGGCTACTCCGAGGAGTACGCGGTGTCGCGGTACTTCCGCGAGTCGCGGCTGATGAAGATCGTGCCGATCAGCCAGGAGATGATCCTGAACTTCCTGGGTTCGCACGTGCTCGGACTACCCAGGAGTTACTGATGGGCCGGTGGATGGTGGCATGGTGATGTGATGCCCCCACAGTCAGCCGCACCACTGGACGGCGTCACCGTGGTGACCCTGGAACAGGCGGTGTCGGCCCCCATGTGCACCCGCGCGCTGGCCGACTTCGGCGCCCGCGTCATCAAGGTGGAGAACCCCGACGGCGGCGACTTCGCCCGCTACTACGACGACGTCGTCAACGGGCAGGCCGCACATTTCGTCTGGGTCAACCGGGGCAAGGAGTCGGTCACACTGGACCTGAAAAGCACTGCGGGACGCGACATCCTGCACCGCCTGCTGGACCGCGCCGACGTGCTGGTGTCCAACCTGGCGCCCGGCGCCACCGCCCGGCTGGGGTTGTCGCCGGCGGACATGGCGCGCCGGCACCCGAACGTGATCGCGGTGGAGATCGACGGGTACGGCGGCGGCGGCCCGCTGTCGCACAAACGCGCCTACGACCTGCTGGTGCAGGCCGAGTCCGGGGTGTGCTCGGTGACCGGCAATCCGGGCGCCCCGGCCAAACCCGGCCCGCCGGTAGCGGACGTGACCAGCGGCCTGTACTCGGCGCTGTCGATCGTGGCGCTGCTGGTGGGTCGCAAAGGGGCGGACCAGGATTCCCCGGCGCCGTCGATCACCGTGAGCCTGTTCGACACCATGGCCGAGATGATGGGCTACCACCTGACCTACGCGCGGCACTCCGGGATCGACCAGCAGCCGCTGGGGATGAGCTCACCGGCGGTGGCGCCCTACGGCGCCTATCCCACCGCGGACGGCCACACCGTGGTGCTGGGCACCACCAACGACCGGGAATGGCAGCGGCTGGCCCGAGAACTGCTGGGCCGCAACGATCTCGCCGACGATCCGCGCTTCACCGGAAACGCCGACCGGGTCGCGAACCGGGCGATACTGGACGAGGCGATCGCCGAGTGGTGCGCCCGCCACGACCTGGCCCACATCCAGGACGCCGCCGACGCCGCCGGGATCGGCAACGCCCGCTACAACACGCCCAGCGACGTGCTGGCCCATCCGCAGCTCGCCGAGCGGCAGCGATGGCGCTCGATCGACACACCCGCCGGACCGATCCCGTCCTTGCTGCCACCGCCGGTCATCGCCGGCTACGACCCGCCGATGGGGGCGGTGCCGGGCCTGGGCGAACACACCGACGCGGTGCTGGGCGAGCTGGGTTTCACCGACACCGACATCGCCGCGCTCCGCGGCCAGGGGGCGATCGGGCAGGCTGGGCGCTGATGGCACACCACACCGGGGCCGGTGAACCGGTCCTGTTGAGCAGCGATCGCGGCGGCGTGCGCACGCTCACCCTGAACCGGCCCGCACGCAAGAACGCGATCAACCCGCAGTTGTGGCGGGAGCTGCGGGATGCGCTGCGCGACGCCGCCGACGACCGCGACCTGCGCGCGCTGGTCATCACCGGCGCCGGAGGTGCGTTCTGCTCGGGAGCGGATATCGGCACCCCCGATGAGGTCCACCCCGCCGAGAAGCTGCGCCGGCTGTCCGACGTCGCGCTGGCCCTGCACGAGCTGGCGGTGCCGACCGTCGCCAAGGTTGCCGGTGTCGCGGTCGGTGCGGGCTGGAACCTGGCCCTGGGCTGCGATCTGGTGGTCGCGACACCGGAATCGACGTTCTGTCAGATCTTCTCGAAGCGGGGCCTCTCGATCGACCTGGGCGGATCCTGGCTGCTGCCCAAGATCGTCGGCCTGCAGCAGGCCAAGCGGCTGGCGCTTTTGGCCGAGACCATCGACGCCGCCGAAGCCCAAGCCCTGAACCTGGTGACCTGGGTGGTCGGGTCCGGTGAGATCGACGCGTTCGTCGAGGACCTCGCCGACCGGCTGGCGGCCGGCCCGCCGCGGGCCTTGGCGCAGACCAAGGCGCTGCTCAACCAGGGAGCCGACGCCACCCTGGCCGCCGCCCTGGCCAATGAATCACGAGCCCAGATAGTCAATTTCGCCGGAACCGACGCCGCGGAAGCGTATGCGGCGTTCGCAGAGAAACGGACGGCGCGCTTCACCGGTGGATGGCCGGCGAAGCCAACGAGATCGGAGTAGTACAGATGCGACCAACAGTGATCGTCGGGGCGGTGCGCACCCCGGTCGGCAAGCGCAACGGCGGCTTGGCCGGGGTGCACGCCGCGGACCTGTCCGCGCTCGTGTTGAACGAGCTGATGCAGCGCACCGGTGTCGATCCCGGCGCCGTCGACGATGTGGTGTGGGGCTGCGTGTCGCAGGTCGGCGACCAGTCCAGCAATATCGGGCGCTACGCCGTGCTGGCCGCGGGCTGGCCCGAGCACGTCCCGGCGACCACGGTCAACCGGGCCTGCGGCTCCAGCCAGCAGGCGCTCGACTTCGCGGTGCACGCGGTGATGTCGGGGCAGCAGGATGTCGTGGTCGCCGGCGGTGTCGAGGTGATGAGCAGGGTCCCGCTCGGCGCCGCCCGGGCCACCGGGGAACCGTTCGGCCCGCAAGCGCTGGCGCGTTATGACGGATTCCAGTTCAACCAGGGCATCGGCGCCGAGATGATCTGCGAGAGGTGGGGTTTCGACCGCGCTCAGGTCGACGAATATTCGGTGCGCTCACATGAGCTGGCCGCCGCCGCGCAGGACGCCGGGGCGTTTCGCGATCAGGTCGTTCCGGTCGCCACCGACGGCGGCGTAGTGGACGCCGACGAGGGCATCCGACGGGGCACCACCGCCGAGAAGCTGGCCGGACTCAAGCCGGCTTTCCGCGAGGACGGCGTGATCCACGCCGGCAACTCCTCGCAGATCTCCGACGGTGCCGCAGCACTTTTGGTGATGAGCGAAGACGAGGCCGCCCGGCGCGGACTGACCCCGCTGGTGCGCTACCGCGCGGGCGCGGTGACCGGGGCCGACCCGGTGCTCATGCTCACCGGGCCCGTCCCGGCCACCGAGAAGGTGCTCAAGCGGGCCGGGCTGGGCATCGACGAGATCGGCGTGTTCGAGGTCAACGAGGCCTTCGCGCCGGTGCCGCTGGCGTGGCTGGCCGACACCGGCGCCGACGCCAACCGGCTCAACCCGCTCGGCGGGGCCATCGCACTGGGCCATCCGCTCGGCGCCTCCGGTGCGGTGCTGATGATCCGGATGATCCACCACATGCGCGACAACGGGATTCGCTACGGCCTGCAGACCATGTGCGAAGGCGGCGGAACCGCCAACGCCACGATCGTCGAGCTGGTCGGTTAGGGGACAGTACATGCAGCGTGTTCTGTTCACCGAAGACCACGAGGCGTTTCGGGCCCTGGCCCGCGACTTCGTCGAAAAGCACGTGGTGCCCGAATATCCGCAGTGGGAGAAGGCCGGCCGGATGCCCCGCGCGGTCTTCGAGCACCTGGGCTCCCTGGGGATGCTCGGCATGGCGATCCCCGAGGAGTATGGCGGCGCGGGCATCGACGACTACCGCTACAACGTGGTGCTGCAGGAGGAGGCGGCACGCGCCCTGGTCACGCTGTCCACGGTGCGCACCCAGCTCGAGGTGATCCTGCCGTATTTCCTGCACTACGCCAACGACGAGCAGCGGGCCCGCTGGTTCCCCGGGCTGGCGGCCGGCACACTGCTGACGGCGATCGCCATGACCGAGCCGGGCACCGGATCGGATCTGGCGGGCATGCGCACCACCGCGGTACGAGACGGCGACCACTACGTCCTCAACGGGGCCAAGACGTTCATCACCGGGGGCATCCAGGCCGATCTGGTGATCGTGGTGGCGCGCACCTCCACCGACCCCGACAACCGTCGCCGCGGCCTGACCCTGCTGGTGGTCGAGGACGGCATGGCGGGCTTCGCCCGGGGCCGGGAACTGGACAAGATGGGCTGCAAGGTCCAAGACACCGCCGAGCTGTCCTTCACCGACGTCCGGGTTCCGGTGGCCAACCGGCTGGGGGAGGAGGGGGAGGCGTTCAGCTACCTCGGCCACAACCTGGCGCAGGAGCGGCTCACCGTCGCCGTCGGATCGGTCGCCCAGTCTCGCTCGGCGCTGGCCGCCACCATCGACTACGTCCGCAACCGCAATGTGTTCGGTTCGCCGGTCGCGTCGTTCCAGAACACCAAATTCGAGCTGGCCGCGGTCTCCACCGAGATCGAGGCCGCCCAGTGCATGCTCGACCGGGCGGTCGCCGAACACGTCGAGGGTGCGCTGTCGGCGGCCGACGCCGCGCGGGTGAAGCTCTTCTGCACCGAGATGCAGGCCCGGGTGATCGACCGCTGCCTGCAGCTGTTCGGCGGCTACGGCTACATGATGGAGTACCCGATCGCTCGGCTCTACACCGATGCGCGGGTGGCCCGGATCTATGCCGGGACCAGCGAGGTGATGAAGATGATCATCGCCAAGTCGCTGGGCCTCTAACACGACTGTGTGACCTCGGCGAAAAAGAATCTTCGATGAGACCCTTGTCACAACTACCCTAACCAACCTACTGTGTGTTCACTTGGTTGGTTGATCGAAGGAGCCCGGTGACCTCACCACGGCCGTACGCCACATTGCTCGCCAAGGGCGAGGACCGCAGGCAGCGGATCCTGCTCGCAGCAGAACACCTGCTGGCGCGCAACGGCTGGCGCAACACCTCACTGGCGCAGATCGCCCGCAATGCCGGCGTCAGTGCGGCCGGCCTGCTGCACCACTTCGCGTCCAAGGAACAGCTGCTGCACGCCGTACTCGATGCCCGCGACGCCGACGACGACTCCCACGCCGACCGCAGCGGCGACCTCATCGAGGAGATCCAGCGGGTGGCCGAGCGGTTCGCCCGGGCACCCGAACTGGTCGGAACGTTCACCGTGCTGCTCGCGGAGAACGTGCTGCCCGAGGCGCCACTGCACGATCGGATGCTCAAGCGGTACCGCGCCGCGGTGGAGATCGTCGCCGACCTGATCCGGCGCGGCCAGGACGCCGGCCGCTACCGCACAGACTTCGACGCGGACATCAAGGCCGCCGAAATTCTCGCCTTTATCAACGGAATGGAGATGTCATGGCTTCTGGACCCTTCGCTACCCCTGAACGAGGTGTTCACGGCGTATACGGAAACACTGGCCCGCGACTTCGCTCCGCCGGCAAAGGACGGGCACCGATGATCGGCGACCCGCAGAATCGCTACCGGTTCGACGTCGTCGGCCGCAGCGTCCTCGATGTCGTCACCGCCGCGGGGGGCTGGCTCTATGATCGCGCGACGGCAGGGTGGGACGTCACCGTGATGATCCTCGACGCCGCGGAGGACACCGACACGCGCCCCCTGCAGATCCTCGGGGCCCGGGTGCTGGACCTGGCGTCGGTGCTCAAGCATTGGGAGCAGTGGCCGCACCCCCACACGATCGCCGTCTGCGCCGAGATGTTCGACGGCCACGCACAAGTGCGCCAAGGCGTGCTCGACGCGCTGGAGCACAGCAGCACCGAGGTGACACTGTGGGGAGCCGTGCCCGCCGAACTGCACGACGACGTCGACGCCCGCCAGCACCGGCTCAGCGCGGCGGCCCGCGCGTTCAAAGCGCAGGCGCTGCGGGCGGCCGGCGTCGACCCGGCGGCCAGCCGCTCGGGATCGGCCCACATCGAGAAGTTTCGCTGCGGGCCGGCGGCGTGTACGTCAGTCGCGGCGGACCTGAGCCCGGCCAGCTGAGGGGCGCCGTCGCGCCTGGAGGAGAGACCGTGCCCCAGCTGTCGCGCTCCCTGGTGCTGGTGACGGACTATCGGGTTCCCGATCCGGCGCGGATCTGGCCGCTGCTGCAGCGCCACCGCGACAGCCTGGCGCACCTGGGCGCCCGTCAGGTCCTCGTCTACACCTCGTCGGTGGATCCCGGTCGGGTGCTGGCGGTGATGTCGGTCTGCGCCGCTGAGCCGGTGACCGACCTGCTCCGCGATGACGCCTTCATGCAGTGGTTCGACGCCGTCGGCGTCAACGACATCCCGGCCGTCTTCGCCGGTTCGCTCGCACAGCGCATCGAACTGGCCGATCCGCAGTCCTCGCCGCCGGCCGTGGTGGTGGCGGCGGTGGCCGAAGTCGTCGACGCCGAGGCGCTGATCGCGCACGTGCGTGCCACCGCCAAGGAGTTCACCGCCGCGGGCATCCGCAACGTCTGGATCTACCGGGCGTTCGACAATCCCCGGGAGGTGTTTATGCTGCAGGAAGCCACCGAGGAAGCCGAAGTCGTTGCTGCGCAGTGGATCAGCCAACCCGAATTCGCCGCCGACTGGATCACCCGGGCCGGCGTCGGCGTCTATCCGCCGGTCTTCGTCGGTCGGCTCCAGCACGTGATCCGCGTTGCGGATCAGCAAGATGACCCGCAAGACCAAGCAGAAGGAGAACCCATTCGATGACCGCTTACGGTGTGGGACTGTTGATCGTGCGGCTGTGCCTCGGTCTGACCATGGCCGCGCACGGCTACAACAAGATCTTCTCCGGGGGCCGGATCCCCGGTACGGCGCGCTGGTTCGACAGCATCGGCATGCGGCCCGGCGCCTTCCACGCCCGGGTGGCCGCCGGAACCGAGATCGCCGCCGGACTGGGGCTGGCCGCCGGTCTGCTCACACCGATTCCCGCGGCGGGCTTCGTCGCCCTGATGCTGGTGGCGGCCTGGACCGTGCACCGCGCCAACGGCTTCTTCATCGTCAACAGCGGGTGGGAATACAACCTGGTGCTGGCCGCCGTCGCGGTCGGGATCGCCATGGTGGGTGCGGGGCCGCTCAGCCTGGATCACCTACTGTTCGGCCAGAACTGGTGCGACGGGTGGACCGGCCTGGCGATCGCGGCCGGGCTCGGCCTGGCCGGCGGGATCGGGCAGCTGGTGGTGTTCTTCCGGCCGGTGCCGAAGCAGGCCTGAGGAGGTCTGCCCCGCCGGTCAGTCGCTCGCCGGAAGCGGCTTGGCTTCCTTGATGGCCATCGGCACGGTGCCGATGCTCAGCGTCCCGGCGCCGGCCTTGGTGACCAGGACCTCGGCGCCGGCCCCGTCGACGTAGCGCTTGCCCATCACGGCGCCGTCGGCGAAGTCCGGGTCCAAGGTCGCGCCGCCGGAGGCGTCGCCGTCCAGCGGCACCATCGGGGCGCCGCCGGCGCGCAGATCATCGAGGCTGTCGGCGGTCTTCACCACGATGACCTGGGTGTCGCACACCTGACTCTTCAGACGGGTACCGGACTTGATCATTGTGTCCCTTCGGCATTCACTGTTTGCAGTTCGTTCACGAGTTCCCGGCGCAGCACTTTGCCGGTCGGGGTGGTCGGCAACTCCGGCCGGAAGACGATCCGATCCGGCGTGCGGGAACCGCGCAGCTGCTCCCGAACATACTCGCGCAGCGCCTCGGGTTCCGGCGACGCACCCGGCGCCGCTACCACGCAGGCGACGATGATCTGGCCCCACTCCGGGTCCGGGGCGCCGACCACCGCGACCTCACGCACTTCGGGGTGCTCGACCAGCACGTCCTCGATCTCGGCGGGGGCGATGTTCTCGCCGCCGCGGATGATGGTGTCGTCGGAGCGGCCGACGATGAACAGGTAGCCCTCGCTGTCCAGCACGGCGAGGTCGCGGGTCGGGAACCAACCGTCGGCGTCGAGCACCGACCCGATGCCGGTGTAGGTGCCCGAAACCTGCTCGCCTCGAACGAACAACTCTCCCGGCACTCCGGCGGCGACCGGCCGGCCCTCGTCGTCGCGGATGACGGCCTCGATGCCGGGAACCGGGCGCCCGACCGAACCCAAACGCTTGCGCACGGCCTCGTCGGTGGACGCATAAGCCGTGCGGTGGTCTTCGGGGGTGAGCACCGCAACCGTCGAACTGGTCTCGGTCAGGCCGTAGGCGTTGACGAAGCCGACCTCGGGGAGCAGGTCCAGCGCCCGGCGCACCAGCGGCAGGGCCACCTTGGAGCCGCCGTAGGCCAGGTTGCGCAGGGTGGGCAGCGGGACCGGGCGGGCTTCCAGTTCCGAGACGATGCGCTCGAGCATCGTCGGGACCACGGTCGCGGTGGTCACCGCCTCGGTCCGGACCAGCCGGACCCACTCGGCGGCGCTGAAGCGGCGCAGATAGACCGATTTGCGTCCGGCATACAGGTTGCTCAGCGCCGCTCCGACCCCGGCGATGTGATACGGCGGAACACAGATCAGCGCGGCGTCGTCGGGATCGGCCGAGCCGAACTCCACCGTGCCGGTCACGTAGCTGGTCAGGTTGTTGTGGGTCAACTCAACGGCTTTGGGCGCCGAGGTGGTGCCCGAGGTGAACAACACGACCGCGACGTCGTCGGGGTCCGGCCACTGCACCGCGGGTGTGGTGGTGCGGGCCCGAGCGCAGAAGGTGCCCGAATCGATCTGGCCGACACCGATCGCGCCGGCCTCGCCGATCAGGTCCAGGTATTCCTTGTCGACGACGACCAATGGTTGCGGCAGCCGGCCGATCAGCTCGCGCAGCGCCTGCCCGCTGAGGCGGTAGTTCAGCGGCGCGAAGGGCTGCCCGGCCCGCGCCGCGGAGAACAGCAGCAGGGGCAGCATGTCGCCGCCCATCCCGACGTAGGCCACACTGCGCGCACCGGTCTCGTTGATCACGCCGGCCCCGGCGTCGGCGAGGGCGTTGAGCTCCGCGGTGGTGTAGCGGGTCGTTTCCGAGACGACGGCGATCCGATCCGGGTCGGCGGACACCGCCATTTCCAGCAACAACGAAATGCTCACCGCTCGGCTCCCCGTCATGCGTCGTGAATGAGAACGACATTATCATTTTACGGTAGTTCCGCTACCGTCGGACGCCGGTTCGGGCGGCCGCCCTCGGTACGCTGACGTGCGTCATGATCAGCGTGGTCGATCTCGAGACGGCACCCGACGCCCAACCCGGCGACGGGCTCATCATCGCGACCGGTGCCCGATTCGACGGCGCGCACGCCGAGCACTGGCTGGAGCGAGCCAGCTTCACCCTCTCGGAGACCGAGGTGGCCGACCGCCGGGTGATCACCGTCGGATCGGTGAGCCAGGCGCTGACCGATATCGCCCAGCGGTGCCGGCGCCGCCCGCACGCGGCGGCGATCTGCGACGATGTGCTGCGGGCGATCGACCCTGCGGCGCCGGCGTTCGCCGGAGTGATCACCGAATCCCTGGCCTACTCGGTGCTGCAGGCCGGCCCGGAATTCGCCGACTGGCTGGCCGAGCGGGGACCGGCCACGGCGCCGGAGGTGAGCGACCCGGTGCTGATCGACCGCGACGGCGACACCCTGCGGCTGCGGTTGAACCGACCGCAACGGCACAACGCGTTCAGCAACGCGATGCGCGCCGCCCTGCTCGACGGGCTGGCCGTGGCCGAGGCCGACACCTCGATCGACGAGGTGGTGCTTTCGGGGGAGGGCCGGTCGTTCTGCAGCGGCGGCGACCTCGCCGAGTTCGGCGGCTTCACCGATGTGCCCAGCGCCCACCTGGCCCGCACCCGCTACAGCCCCGCGCTGGCACTGGATGCGCTGACCGCCCGCCTCGGCGCCCGCTGCCGCGCCGACATCCACGGCCAGGTGCTCGGCAGCGGACTGGAGATGGCCGCCTTCTGCGGTAGCGTGCGCGCCCACCCGGACGCGGTGCTGGGCCTGCCGGAGCTGAACCTCGGATTGATACCGGGCGCCGGTGGCACCGTCAGCATCCCGCGCCGCATCGGACGGTGGCGCACCGCCTATCTGATCCTGTCCGGACGCACCATCGACGCGACGACCGCCCTGCGGTGGGGGCTGGTCGACGAGGTCTCGGCCGAGGCCTGGCCGTGGCCGTAGCGGATCCGGCGATCGGCTGGGGCGCATCCGGGTTGGCCTGGCTGACCGGTGCGCCCGACGGTCCGCCGGATTTCTCCCGCGCCGCGGTGCTGCAGCGCGCGGCCGACGCCGTCGACCGGCTGGGCCTGGGCGTCGACGCCGCGACCCTGCTGGCCGGGCGCGCCGGGCTGCGGGGCTGGACCCGAGCCGGTCGCGTCTCGGCCGGGGGAGCCTCCCGGCTGCTGGCCGCCGCCGACGGCTGGTGGGCGCTCACCCTGTCGCGCCCCGACGACATCGACGCCGTGCCCGCCCTGATCGAAGCCGAGTGCCCCGGCGAGCCGTGGGGGGCCCTCGCCGCATGGGCGGCCGACAAACCGGTGACCGACGTCGTCGCGCGTGCCCGACTGCTCGATCTCCCGGCCGCCGCACTGGAGGAGGCCGCTGCCGCGGCGCCCCTGGTCCGCCGGGCCGGGCCTTCGGGGCCGGGCCGCGGACCGCGCGGCGCGCTGGTCGTCGACCTGACCTCGCTGTGGGCCGGGCCGCTGTGCGGGCAACTGCTGGCGCAGGCCGGCGCCACGGTGATCAAGGTGGAAAGCCCGTCCCGCCCGGACGGCACCCGGGCCGGGGACTCCGCGTTCTTCGACTGGATGAACGCCGGGAAGCTTTCCTGCGCACTCGATTTCGATCGCGACACGGCGTTTCTGGCGCAGTTGCTGGCGGCCGCCGATGTGGTGCTGGAAGGCTCGCGTCCCGCGGCGCTTACCCGCCGGGGGCTGGGGCCGTTCGACGTGGCGGGCCGGCCCGGGCGGGTGTGGCTGCAGATCACCGGCCACGACGGCTTCCCCGGGTTCGGTGACGACGCCGCGGTGGCCGGCGGGCTGGTGGGCTTCGATGCGGCGGGGGGCCCGGTGTTCTGCGGCGACGCCATCGCCGATCCGCTGACCGGCATCGAAGCGGCCGGAGCGGTGCTCGAGGCGCTGGCCCGCGGCGGCGGCGAGGTCATCACCTTCGCGCTGGCCGCCGTCGCCGCGAACTACGCCGCGCTGCCGCTGCATTGCGGCGTGGAGCACCCGGCCTCGCCGCCCCCGCGCCCGCGCATTGAGGCCGCCGGCCCGCGGCTGGGCGCCGACAACGCACGGGTGAGCGAGTTGGTGTCACGGTGCTGATCCAGCGCGCGGTGCTGCTGGACGGATCCGTGGTCGATGTGCGCCTCGGCGACACCATCGCCGAAGTCGCGCCCCGGCTGGACGCGCGCCGCGGCGAAGACGTGCTCGACGCGGCCCACGCCACGCTGATTCCGGGACTGCACGATCACCACCTGCATCTGCGGTCGGCGGCAGCGGCGCTGGATTCGGTGCGCCTGGGTCCGCCGCAGGTGCGCACCCTCGATGACCTGGCCGCCGCTTTGCGCGCGGCGACCCCCGATCACGACGGCTGGGTGCGCGGGTACGGCTACCACGAGTCGGTTGCCGGCGAGCTCGATGCCGCGCTGCTGGACCGGTTCTGCCCCGAGACCCCGGTGCGGGTGGCGCACCGCAGCGGCGCGCTGTGGGTGCTCAACTCCGCCGGCCTGGCCCGGATCGGGATGGGGGAGCATCCCGACGGGCGACTGCTGCGGGCGCAGGGCGATCCGGCGCCCGGGCTGCCGCAGCGAGAGCCGTCGCTGCGGCGGCTGAGCCGTCAGCTGGCCGCCCGCGGCGTCACCGGGATCACCGAGGCCACCCCGGACCACGGCGACACCGATGTCGCCGTATTCGCCGCGGCGCGGGGTCGCGGCGAGCTGCTGCAGCGCCTGCACTGCCTGGCGTCCGCCGGAACCGCCCCAGCGCCCGGCGTCACCCTCGGACCGGCCAAGATCATCCTCGACGACGCCCGCCTGAACCTTGATGCATTGGTGAAAGCGTTGTGCGACAACCACTCCCGAGATCACGGTGTGGCCTTGCACTGCGTCACCGATGCGCAGCTGACCGTGGCGATCGCGGCATGGCAGTCCGCCGGGGCGCATCGCGACGATCGCATCGAACACGCGGCGGTGGTGCCCGATGACCGGCTGGCCGACCTCGCCGCACTCGGGATCACCGTGATCACCCAGCCCAACTTCGTCGCCGAACGCGGCGACGACTACCTCGCCGAGATCGAACCCGACCGGCACCACGAGCTGTGGCGGCTGGCGTCGTTACGCGACAACGGTATTCCGGTGGCGCTGTCCACCGACACGCCCTTCGGCGACGGCGATCCCTGGGCGGCCATGCGGGCCGCGGTGCGCCGGATCACCCCGAGCGGAGCGGTGCTGGGCCCGGCCGAGCGGATATCGGCCCGCGCCGCGCTGGCGATGTTCGCCGGCCGGCCCGAGCGGCCGGCGACACCGCGCCGGATCGCGCCCGGCGAACCCGGCGACCTGTGTCTGCTGGCTGCCGGCCCGGCCGAGGTCCTGGCCGCACTCGACGCCGAGACGGTCGCGGTGACCGTCGTCGCGGGCGCGGTGGTGTCCCAGCACAGCGGCATTGGGTAGCCTGTCTAGATAGTTTGGTTAATGGCGAAATTCGGAAGGAACGGTTGATGACGCGTTCGGACAGTGACAGTTGGGACCTGGCCAGCAGTGTGGGAGCGACTGCGACCATGGTCGCCGCGCAGCGTGCGCTGGCCACCACCGGACCGGACAAACTGATCAACGACCCGTTCGCGGCACCGCTGGTGAGGGCGGTCGGCATCGACTTCTTCATCCGCATGGTGGACGGCGACATCGCGTTCCCCGAAGGCGACGACTTCGATCCGGTCCGGATGGGCCACGGCATGGGCGTGCGCACCCGCTTCTTCGATGAGCACTTCGAGTCCGCCACCCAAGGCGGCATCCGCCAGGCCGTCATCCTCGCCGCCGGGCTCGACGCCCGCGCCTACCGGCTGGCCTGGCCGGCCGGCACCGTCGTCTATGAGGTCGACCTGCCGCAGGTCATCGACTTCAAGACCACCACCCTGGCCGGTCTGGGCGCCGAGCCGACCACCGAGCGCCGCACGGTGGCCGTCGACCTGCGCGACGACTGGCCCGCCGCGCTCACCGCCGCCGGGTTCGACCCGAACGCTCCCACCGTCTGGAGCGCCGAGGGCCTGCTGGTCTACCTGCAGCCGGACGATCAGGACGCCCTGTTCGACACCATCACCGGGTTGAGCGCACCGGGCAGCCGGCTGGCGTGTGAGTTCATTCAGGACACCACGGTGTTCTCCGGCCCGGAGTGGCGCGAGCACCGAGAGAAGCTGCAATCCATCGGCTGCGAGGTCGAGATCGGCGAGCTGATCTACCACGGCGAGCGCAACCACATCGTCGACTACCTGACGGCGGCGGGCTGGACGGTGTCGGGCCGGCAGGTCACCGAGCTCTACGCCGAGGCCGGCCTGGAGTACGGCGACGATCCGCTGGCGGTGGCGTTCGGCGATCTGACCTATCTGAGCGCCGCACTGCCCGGCTTGTCGGTATGAAAAGCATCACAGCGGCTGACCTGGCGGTGCGGCGGCGACGGCGCGCCGACGCCATCGATGTGGTGCCCCCAGTAGGACTCGAACCTACGACCTGCGGATTAAAAGTCCGTAGCTCTACCAACTGAGCTATAGGGGCCGTGCCGGGACAGAATACTGCCTCCCCGATCGAGCCCGCGTTTGAGGATTGGACCCGCCGTGCCCTAAGCTAGCGAAGCTCCCAACGTGACCACGTTGCGAGTCCCCGGAGAGATTCGGTTCTGGCCCCCTTCGTCTAGCGGCCTAGGACGCCGCCCTTTCAAGGCGGTAGCGCGGGTTCGAATCCCGTAGGGGGTACTCGCATCGCGGAGACGCGGAGCGACGAGCAAGGCCCTGTGGCGCAGTTGGTTAGCGCGCCGCCCTGTCACGGCGGAGGTCGCGGGTTCAAGTCCCGTCAGGGTCGCTTTATGCGGCGAGGCACACGTGCCTTCCGGCCAGGTAGCTCAGTTGGTACGAGCGTCCGCCTGAAAAGCGGAAGGTCGCCGGTTCGATCCCGGCCCTGGCCACTAGATCTCATCCTCCTCGGTCGGCCGGGATCAGGTTCCGCAGGCGGCCTCACGTTGTCGCCGAGCGGAGCGCA
>Ga0182736_1001119_pt1 | contig 29485 bp, 25 predicted proteins | sample eDN5th30CKraftBY_FD_128882 | JGI IMG/M metagenome (GOLD analysis project Ga0182736, IMG submission 128882) | Enriched backyard soil microbial communities from Emeryville, California, USA - eDNA 5th pass 30_C Kraft BY (version 2) (version 2) | ecosystem: Environmental > Terrestrial > Soil >...
AGGAGACCGCGCGGCCGCTGCTGACGCCGGGCGAGGTGATGCAGCTGCCGCCGGCCGAGGAACTGATTCTGGTGTCGGGCGTCCCGCCGATCCGCGCGCGCAAGATCCGCTACTTCGAGGATGCGCGCCTGCAGGCCCGGATTGGAGTGGCGGAATCCAGCTCCTCGTCGCCGGCGCCGCCGGACGACTGGTCGGGTCTTGCGCCCATCGCCGCGCCGCCGGCGCCGCCATCACGGCGGGCCGAGACGGACGGAGAGGGCGGCCTGCGCCGCGAACCCGCGCCCTTCTTCGAGGACGCCGAGATGCGAACGCCGGAGCCCGTCAGCCGGGAATTCCAGTTCGACGACGACGAGGGCGCCGAGGCCGAACAGCTTCGGCAGGTGCAGAGCCGCTTCCGCCGGGCAGCCCGCCAGGCTGCGCTCGATCCGGACGATGGCGTGGAGCTCTAGCGATGGTGAAGGCGCGTCTGTCGGTCTACCTCGATCCGGACACGGATCGCGCATTGCAGGCTTTTGCCGAGAAGCGCGGCAAGTCGAAGTCCCTGGTGGCCGAGGCCGCCATCGCCTCGTTTCTCTCGCCGGACGCCGCCGAGCGGCAGGAGGCGGCGATCACGCGCCGGCTCGACCAGCACACCCGCGCCGCCGAGCGCCTGGAGCGCAACCTCGGCATCTCGATCGAGATGCTGGCGCTTTTCGTCCGCTTCTGGCTGACCACGACGCCGGCGGTCCCGGAGACCGGCCAGGCCGCCGCCCAGGCCAAGGGACGCGAGCGCTACGAGGGCTTTGTGGCCGCGCTCGGCCGACGGCTGGCGAAGGGCGCGAGCTTCACTCGGGAGGTGTCGATGGACATTCCGGCGGCGGCTCACAGCGAGGAGATTTAGAAATGGCACAAACTGGACAAATGGGACGTTTTGCACTACATGGGATGGTGACTGGAAAGGAACCCCTATGTCCGCCGCGTCCGCTCGCCGACCAACTGCAACGAAGCTCGCCAGCCCGGCAGCGTCGGAGGTGATCGGGATGTTCGCCAAGCGCAATCCGACGACCAGTCGCGCGCAGGTCGAGGCGGTAGGCAAGCTCGTCGCTGAATTCGGCGCGACGGCGGCGAAGCTTTCGCCGGCCGCGCGGCAACGCCTCGTCGCCCGCAAGGCCGAACTGAGCAAGCTGATCGCCGAGATCGTCGCCGAACCTGACGCAGCGCCGGAGACCCTGAAGCTCGCCCCGAAGGCGCCGCCAGAAGTCAGCCAGGGGGAGGAGCTGGGGACGATCATTTCGGCGGCCGAGGGTCGGGAACGGCTGGCGGCCTATGCGACGCCGCTGAAGGTCGAGGCGTGGGCGGGGCCTTTGGCCGGGCCGACCGAGCTTGAGCGTGAGCACGGCGTCGCGCGCTCGACGCTTCATGCCTGGCAAAAACAGGGCGCCGTCATTGGCCTCCTGGTAGGCGTTCGCAAGCATGCCTTCCCGGTCGAGCAATTCATCGACGGTCGTCCTGTCGCCGGCCTGGCTGCGGTTCTCGAGATCATCGGCGATCCGCGGACCGCATGGCTTTGGCTGCGCGAGCCCAATCCCGGCCTGACCGGCGCCTCGCCCCTGGCGCGCCTCCAGTCCGGGGGTGTCGATAGCGTGATCGAGGTCGCGCGGTCGAACTTTGCGCGCGGGTGAAGCTCGATCCGGCTATCCTGGCGGACCTCGCCGTCGCCTTCACGCCCAAGGGCTACGTGCGGGTAACGCCGATGGCGCACGCCCCAACACCTCTGGGGGCCGGATACGGCGTCACCCGGTTTGCGAGCCCCACAAGGGTCTTCAAGGTGATCTACCTGGGCCAGGATCTGACAACCAGCGTCGCCGAAACCATCGTCCGCGACCGTTTCCAGGGCAAAGCCCAGCGTCGGCTGATGCTGAGCGAAGTTGACCTCTGGGGTGCGACGGAAGTTAGCGCCGCAGCGCCGGTGACGCTCATCGACCTCAGGACCACGGGGCTCGTGCGGCTGGGCGTTTCGACAGAGGCGGCGCGGGGCAAGGCGCAGGCCCAAGGCCGCAAGCTCAGCCAGGCGGTTCACGATCAGACGGACGCGGACGGGCTGCTCTACCTGTCGCGTCTCACCGGCCGGACCTGCGTCTGCGTCTACGAGCGCGCCTTGCCAGGATCTCTGACGGCGTCCCCGGTCAGGTCTGTCGCACGGCTCGCCGCCTTCGTGCCGGCCTTGCACGCGTTGAATGTGGAGCTGATCGCTGACCCGTAGTGGGCGCTCAGGGCAATGCCGGGAAGTCTGACCGTCGGTAGCCCTCCACCAGCGCCGCCAGCGCCGGTGGCGCGAGGACTTCCACCGTGTCGCCCCACGCATAGAGGTGCCAGCACATCTCCAGCAGCCCCGAGGCGCGGAAACGCACGACTAGCGAACCGTCTTCCCCATCCTCGGCGAGCTGCGTCGGATGGAACAGGAAGCGCCGGGCGTGGGCCGCGGCCTGCGGCGCGAAGCGCCACACCACCTCGCTCAGCTCGCTCTCGTTCTGGAACGAGGCAAAGCCCGCCTGCGCGTGCTCGCCAATTCGGAAATCGGCCTGCAGCGCGAAGGAGGATTCCAGCACTTCGGCGGCGGAGATGTCGTCCACGCGATAGTGCCGCAACTGGCCATCGTCGCGCGCCGTATCGACGGCCACGAGGTAGCGGCGCACGCCCAATAGCAGCCCATGGGGTGCGACGACCCGGGGACGGGGCTCTGCCTCGTCGCGGCTCCGGTAGAGGATGCGGAGGTGGAACGGCCCCTTGAGGGCGGCCGAGATGGCGCGATCGACCTCGGCGTTCGCCGCCGGACGCGGGCCAGGACGCGCCGCATGCCCCAGGGCTTCGAGCAGGGCTTCCTCGTCCACCGCCAAGCGCGCCTCGCTTCCGGGCGGTAGCAGGGCTCGCACCTTGCGGTCGAGCTGATGCAGGGCGTTGGCCTCTAGGGTGAGGCCCGCATCGCCCAGCTGGCGAATGGCGGTCGAGAGCGCGGCGAGCTCCTCGGCGGAGGGCGACAGAAAGGGGGCGATGGCACGGGCAGGCAGCGTCCAATGCCGACGGCCTTCTTCATCGTCGAAGTGCTCGACGCCGGGAAAGCAGACTTCCAGCGCCGCGGTCATGCGCTGGGCGGTGCGGTATGCGCAGCCGAAGGTCGCCTCGATCTCGGCCAAAGTCACGCCCGTCCGGCGCGCCGCGAGCAGGGCCAGGGTCAGAAGGTCGGAGGCTTTGCTGAAAGACACGGCGGGCTCGCAAGCGTGACAGTTTTTGACGTGGCCAAGCGTCACTATGCCTGCAAGATCAACCTGGGCCAGGGAAAAGGCGAATGGGCACGCGTTACGTGTATCGGTCCGGCAAGGACAAGGACGGCGACATCACCAAGCTTTGCAATTCAAGCGAGGCTTGGTCGCCGCGGCCGAAGGCGGATGCGATCCGCGACATCGAAGGCGGCGTCCACGTCTACCGGGTCCGTTGGTCCGACGGCCAGGACACCGTCATTCGCGTCGTGAACGGCCCGACCGGCAAGTATCTGCGGACGCAGCGGGACGGCTCGACCAAGAACAATCTCGACGACCTGCCGGACTGCTAGGGGGGGCGAGGGCTATGCGGATTTACGCTGGGGAGCGGCTCTATTCGGCAGGTGACCTCGTCACCTTTCTCGGCTGCCGACACGCCACTGCGCTCGATGTCAGGCAACTCACCGAACCGGTGGCGTTCGGCGAGGATGACGCTCAAACGCGCCTGCTGCAGGAGAAGGGCCTCGCCCACGAGCGCGCCTACCTGCAGCGTCTGCGCGACGCCGGGCGCAGTGTGGTCGAGATCGCAGACTCCGGCAGCCTCGAGGACCGCGCAGCGCGCACCTTGGCGGCGATGCAGGCGGGTGCCGAGGTGGTCTACCAAGGTGCGCTTCTTGGCTCGCCTTGGCATGGCTATTCGGACTTCCTGCTCAAGGTCGACGGGACCTCGGCGTTTGGTCCCTGGGCCTACGACGTGGCCGACACCAAGCTGGCGCGCGCCGCCAAGCCCAGCCATGTGCTGCAACTCAGCGTCTATGGCGACCTGCTGGAGGCCGCGCAGGGCCGGCCGCCCGAGTTGCTGCGGGTGGTGCTGGGCGATGGCGGCGAAGCGGTCCTGGAGACGGCCTCGGTGCGCTATTACACAGCCGCGGCGCGTCGGCGAATGGAGGCGTTCGCTGCGGCGCCGGAGGCGACGACAGCCGAACCCTGCAGCCATTGCGTCTATTGCCGCTGGAAGCCGACCTGTGAAGCAGGGTGGGAGACCAGCGACCACCTCAGCCGGGTGACCGGCCTCTCGCGGGGCCAGGCCGCAAAGCTGCAAGCCGCGGGGATCGGCGATCTCCCGGCGCTGGCGAACGCCAGCAATCCACCCGCCGACCTGAATCCAGAGATCTTTGCGAAGCTCCGCGCCCAGGCGGCGATACAGGCCCCGCGGCGCGCCGGGGGACCGCCTTGCGTCGAGCTGTTCCCCGTCCTCGATGGCAAGGGGTTTGCGCGGCTGCCGCGGCCGGACCCAGGCGACCTGTTCTTCGACATGGAGGGCGACCCGCTGTTCGACGGCGGGCTCGAGTACCTGTTCGGCTTCACCGACGCACAGGATCGCTTCAACCCGTTTTGGGCGCACGATCGGGCGGCGGAGAAGCGCGCCTTCGAACAGGCGGTGGATTTCCTCGTGGCGCAGCTTGCGGCCTGCCCGAACGCCCACGTCTACCACTACGCGGCTTACGAAGAGACGGCGCTCAAGCGCCTAGCGATGTATCACGGCACGCGGGAGGCAGAGATCGACGATCTCTTGCGCCAAGGCCGTCTCGTAGACCTCTACCGGGTCGTCCGCGAGGCGGTGCGCACCTCGGAGCCGGGCCTTTCGATCAAGAACCTGGAGGTCTTCTACCTCGACGGCGGCCGCGGCGGCGAGGTGAAGACCGCAGGCGAGTCCATCGTCGTCTATGAGGCTTGGCGGGCGCTCCAAGACCCCGCCCTGCTGGAGGAGATTGCGGCCTACAACGCCCTCGATTGTCGTTCGACACGGCTGTGCCGGGACTGGCTGTTGTCGTTGCGGCCGCAGGATATCGCCTGGCGGCCTGCGGGCGAGCTCAAGCCACCCTCTCCGGAAAAGGTCCGCGAACGCGAGGACGCCGAGGCGCGAACCCGCGCTCTATTCGAGGCGCTGGTGGACCGGGCGCCTGCGGCGGACCTGGCCTGGCGCACGCTGCTCGCCAACCTGCTTGAGTTCCACCGGCGCGAAGCCAAGCCGGAATGGTGGGCGCAATTCGCCCGCCGCGACATGGTCGAGGCCGAGCTGTTGGACGATCCGGCGTGTCTGGCCCAGGTCCGGGCCGACGCCGACCGGCCGCCGCGGCCGGAGAAGCGCTCCATGGTGCGCACCTTCACGTTCCCGCCCCAGGACTTCAAGTTCAAGGTCGGAGACAAGGCCAACCGTGCGGGCTCAGGCGACGCCGCCGGTGAAGTGTTCGCGATCGACGGGGATGCGGGCTGGGTCGCATTGAAGCAGGGGCCCAGCGTCGCGCCGCTCGCCGACGGGAGCGCATTGATCCCGGAAGGCCCGGTCGGCGACAGACAATTGCGGGCGGCCGTCGTCCGCTATGTCGAGACCGTGCTCGCCGGGGAGGTGACCCGCTACCGGGCGCTCGGAGACATCCTGGCGCGGCGGCCGCCGCGGCAGGCCGGCGTTATCGCGCGCGTCGTGATCGTGCCCGACGGAGTCGACGCCGTCGAGGGAACATTGGGCGCGCTGCGCGGCCTCGACGAGAGCTACCTCTTGGTCCAAGGCCCCCCAGGCGCTGGCAAGACCTATGTGGCGTCTCACGCCATCGCCGCCTTGCTGAAGGACGGCGCGCGGATCGGCGTCGCCTCGAATTCGCACAAGGCGATCAACCTGCTGCTGGGGGAGGTGGAGAAGGCCGCACGGACGCGGTCCGTCGCGTTCCGGGGTGTGAAGAAGTCAAGCAACGAGGATCAGTTTGCGCAGGACTGCCCGTCGATCGAAAACACGCTCGACAACGGCCGGGCGGTCGATGGCGCCTTCCAACTCTACGCGGGCACGGCATGGCTCTTTGCGCGCCCGGAGATGGACCAGCGCCTCGACTACCTGTTTGTGGACGAGGCTGGCCAAGTCAGCCTCGCCAACATTGTCGCCATGGGTGTCGCAGCCCGAAACATCGTGCTGGTGGGCGATCAGATGCAGTTGGCGCAGCCCATCCAAGGCGACCATCCCGGCGGATCTGGCGTCTCGGCGCTGGAGCATTTGATGGGCGACTGGGCGACGGTTCCGCCCGATCGGGGGGTGTTCCTGGCGCAAACGCGGCGGATGGCGCCGGACCTTTGCGCCTTCGTCTCCGCCGCGGTCTATGACGGTCGCCTCGAGTCCCACCCGGACGCGCAATGCCAGCGGCTCCACCTTGCTCCGGCGGCGCCGGAATGCCTGGCGTCCACCGGCCTGCGCTTCCAGGCTGTGGCCCATGCTGACTGCTCCCAGAAATCGGAGGTGGAAGCGGCGGCTGTGGCTGCGGCCTTTGCCCACCTGCTGCGCTCCGAGTGGACCGATGTGAAGGGGCAGCGGCGGCCCATCACGGTCGCTGATGTGCTCGTCGTCAGTCCCTACAACATGCAGGTGGATCTGCTGCGGCGGCGGCTGCCGCAGGGCGCCCGGGTCGGCACGGTGGACAAGCTGCAGGGCCAAGAGGCGGCTGTTGTCCTGATCTCGATGGCCACATCTTCGGGCGATGACCTGCCGCGGCAGATCGAGTTTCTCTACAGTCGCAACCGGCTGAATGTGGCGATCAGCCGGGCGCGTTGCCTAGCGGTCATCTTCGCAAGTCCGCGCCTTCTGGATGTCAGCTGTCGGACGATCGCCCAGATGCAACTCGTAAACACGCTGTGTTGGGCGCGAGACTACGCTGACGCTGCGATCGAACGGTCCCTCGAGGGCTAGCGTCGCGGGCCGTTGATGGACGATCCCGCCGTCTGACAGCAATCCTTCGCCACACGCCTACTACGACCGCCCCCTTGTTGATCGACCCGTGCTCTGGCGCTCATTAATCGCCCCGTTTCGCCGCGCTCGCGGCGTCCGGGAGCCGTCCGATGGGCGTCACGCCGATTCGAAACGAGGTCTTTGTCCGCAGCGCGAAGATGCTGCGCACGGCGCTCGGCCCGCAGATCGAAGATTGGCTCGACGACGCTACGGTGGTCGAAGTAATGCTCAATCCGGACGGTCGGCTGTGGCTCGATCGTTTGAGCGAGGGCCTGTCCGACACCGGCGCCACGCTGTCGGCCGCCGACGGCGAGCGGATCGTGCGGCTGGTTGCCCACCACGTCGGCGCCGAAGTGCATGCGGGGAGCCCGCGGGTCTCGGCCGAGCTTCCGGAGACCGGCGAGCGGTTTGAAGGGCTGCTGCCTCCCGTCGTCGCCGCGCCGACTTTCGCGATCCGCAAGCCCGCCGTCGCGGTCTTCCGCCTGGAGGACTACGTCGCTGGCGGCATTATGACCGACGCGCAGGCGGCAATCCTGCGCCTGGCCGTTGCCCAGCGCCGAAACATCCTCATCGCCGGCGGGACCTCGACCGGCAAGACGACCCTGGCGAACGCCTTATTGGCGGAGGTCGCCAAGACCGGCGACCGGGTCGTCCTCATCGAGGATACCCGCGAACTGCAATGTGCTGCGCCAAACCTCGTAGCCTTGCGCACCAAGGACGGCGTCGCCTCGCTGGCCGAGCTCGTTCGCTCGTCCCTGCGGCTGCGTCCGGACCGCATCCCTATCGGCGAGGTCCGGGGTGCCGAGGCGCTCGACCTGCTGAAGGCCTGGGGCACGGGGCATCCGGGAGGCGTCGGCACGATCCACGCCGGCACAGCCATCGGCGCCCTGCGCCGGCTCGAACAGCTCATCCAGGAAGCCGTGGCGGTCGTGCCGCGCGCCCTGATCGCCGAAACGCTCGATCTGATCGCGGTCCTCTCGGGCCGCGGGGATGATCGGCGGCTCACAGAGCTCGCCCAACTGCAGGGCCTCTCGGCCGACGGCGATTATCGCCTCCGCACAGCGCCCATTGACCTCCAGGGAGAAGACCGATGATCCGGCGACTGCCGTTCCTTTGTCGCGCCGCCAGCGGCTTTCTCCTGGCCGCCCTGTTGACGAGCCCGGCCTATGCGGCGGGCTCGTCCATGCCGTGGGAGGCACCGCTGCAGAAGATCTTGGATTCGATCGAAGGTCCGGTCGCCAAGATCATCGCCGTGATCATCATCATCGTCACCGGCCTGACCCTGGCCTTCGGCGACACCTCCGGCGGCTTCCGCCGGCTGATCCAGATCGTCTTCGGCCTGTCGATCGCATTCGCGGCGTCGAGCTTCTTTCTGTCGTTCTTCTCCTTCGGCGGGGGGGCGCTGGTCTGATGGAGAACACCCAAGTCCCTGGCTTCGAGGCGCCGGTGCATCGGGCGCTGACCGAGCCGATCCTCCTGGCCGGCGCCCCGCGCGCGCTGGCCATCGTCAATGGCACGCTGGCCGCGGCGATCGGCCTGGGCCTGCGCCTTTGGATTGCGGGGCTCCTGATCTGGATCGTCGGACACGCGCTCGCCGTCTGGGCCGCGCGTCGCGATCCGCATTTCGTCGAAGTGGTGCGCCGGCATGTCCGCATCCCCCCGCACCTCGGAGTCTGAGTGCGATGTTCGACCTTCGCGAATACCGTCGCGGATCGGCCCAGTTGGCCGACTTCCTGCCCTGGGCGGCCCTGGTCGAAGCGGGCGTCGTCCTCAACAAGGACGGGTCCTTCCAGCGCACGGCCCGCTTTCGAGGGCCGGATCTCGACTCCGCCACGGCGGCCGAGCTGGTCGCCGCGGCCGGCCGGCTCAACAACGCCCTTCGGCGGCTCGGGTCGGGTTGGGCGGTCTATGTGGAGGCCCAGCGCAATCCTTCGGAGCGCTATCCGCTCAGCGATTTCCCCGACCCCGTTTCCGCCCTGGTGGACGAAGAGCGCCGCGCCCAGTTCGAGGAGCACGGCGCTCACTTCGAAAGCCGCTATTTCCTGACCTTCCAATTCCTGCCGCCGGCCGACCAAAAGGCGCGCGTCGAGACCTGGCTCTACGAGGGGCGGCAGGAGCGCGGGGTCGACTGGCGCGAAGTGCTGCGCGGCTTCGTCGATCGGACCGACCGCATCCTGGCGCTGCTGGAAGGCTTCGTCCCCGAGGCGGTTTGGCTCACGGATGCAGACACGCTCAGCTACCTACACTCCACAGTCTCGACACATCGCCAGCGCGTCGGCGTGCCGGACACGCCGATGTATCTCGACGTGCTGCTGGTGGATCAGCCCCTGGCTGGCGGCCTCGAGCCTCGGCTCGGCGATGCGCACCTGCGCGTCCTGACGATCAGCGGCTTTCCGGCGGCGACCTGGCCGGGGCTGCTGGACGAGCTCAATCGGCTGGCCTTCCCCTACCGCTGGTCCACCCGGGCGATCTGCATGGACAAGATCGACGCGGCCAAGGTTTTGACCCGCATCCGCAGGCAGTGGTTCGCCAAGCGCAAATCCATCATGGCGATCCTCAAGGAGGTGCTGACCAACGAAGCCTCGACGCTGATCGACAGCGACGCGCAGAACAAGGCGCTAGACGCCGATGAAGCTCTGCAGGATCTGGGCGCCGACGTGATCGGCCACGCCTATGTCACCGCCACGGTGTGCGTGTGGGATGAAGACCCGGGGAGGGCCGACGCCAAGCTCCGGCTGGTGGAGAAGACCATCCAAGGCCGGGACTTCACCTGCATGGTGGAGACGGTCAACGCCGTTGAAGCCTGGCTGGGCAGCCTTCCGGGACACGCCTACGCGAATGTCCGCCAGCCGCCGATCTCGACACTGAACTTGGCCCATATGATCCCGCTCTCGGCGGTCTGGGCCGGACCGGAACGGGACGAGCACCTCGCCGCGCCGCCGCTCTTCCATGCGAAGACCGAGGGTTCCACGCCGTTCCGGTTCTCCCAGCACGTCGGCGATGTCGGCCACACGATGGTGGTCGGGCCGACCGGCGCCGGAAAGAGCGTGCTGCTGGCGCTGATGGCGCTGCAGTTTCGCCGGTACGTCGGGGCCCAGGTGTTCGCCTTCGACTTCGGCGGTTCGATCCGCGCCGCGGCGCTGGCGATGGGCGGTGATTTCCATGACCTCGGCGGCGCCTTGGCGGATGACGAAAATCGTGGCGTCGCCCTGCAGCCCCTGGCCCATATCGATGATGCGGCCGAACGCGCCTGGGCGGCGGAGTGGCTGGTCGGCGTGTTGGAGCGGGAAGGTGTCCCGGCGACGCCCGAAATCAAGGAGCATCTGTGGACCGCCCTTGGGTCGCTCGCCTCGGCCCCGGCCGCCGAGCGAACCGTCAGCGGCCTCACGGTGCTTCTGCAGTCCAACGCCCTTAAGCGCGCGCTCCAGCCTTACACCGTGGCCGGGCCGTGGGGTCGCTTGGTGGACGCGGAGGCCGAACGGCTCGGGGTCGCCAGCGTCCAGGCGTTCGAGACGGAAGGCCTGGTGGGCTCAGCCGCCGCGCCCGCCGTGCTGGCCTATCTCTTCCATCGCATCCAGACGCGGCTCGATGGCCGCGCGACGCTGGTCATTGTGGACGAAGGTTGGCTCGCGCTCGACGACGCCACCTTCGGCGCCCAGCTGCGGGAGTGGCTCAAGACACTGCGTAAGAAGAACGCCTCGGTGGTGTTCGCGACCCAGTCGCTCGCCGACATCGAAACCAGCGCCATCGCTGCATCGATCATCGAGAGTTGCCCGACCCGGCTCTTCCTGCCGAACGACCGGGCCACGGAGCCGCAGATCGCCGCCGCCTACCAGCGCTTCGGTCTCAACGAGCGCCAGATCGAGATCCTCAGCCGCGCCATTCCGAAGCGCGACTACTACTGCCAGTCCCGGCGCGGCAACCGGCTCTTCGAGCTCGGCCTGGGAAGCGTCGCCCTGGCGCTTTGCGCCGCGTCCGCCAAGTCCGATCAGGTCCAGATCGGCGAGATCCTGGCGGCCCATGGTCTTGAAGGCTTTGCGGCGGCGTGGCTGGCGCACCGGGGGCTCCCATGGGCGGCCGACTTGGTCCGCCTCCAGCCACCCCCAATCACGCCGAAGGAGATCGCCGCATGACCCGCCTCGCAGCCAAGGCCGCCGCAATCGCCGGCGTGGTCGCTATCTCCCTGACGGCGGCCTCGCCGGCAGGGGCCCAGCTGACCGTCTACGACCCCACGAACTACGCCTCGAACGTCCTCCAGGCGGCACGAGCTCTGGAGCAGATCAACAATCAGATCAGGAGCTTGCAGAACCAAGCTCTGAGCCTGACGAACCAGGCGCGCAACCTCGCCCTGCTGCCGTATTCCTCGCTTCAAACCATCCAGGGCAATCTCGGGCGGATCGGCGGCCTGATGCAGCAGGCCCGGCGCGTCGCCTACGACGTGCAGGCGATCGATCGCGAGTTCAGCCAGAACTACACCCTGGACGTCACAGCCTCTGATGCAGCCCTGGTGGCGTCGGCCAAGCAGCGGTGGCTGAACTCGGCCGCGGCCTTCCAGGATTCATTACGCATCCAGGCTGGCGTCGTCGCCGGAATGCCGGGGTCGCGATCCGAGACCCAGGCCCTGGTGGGCGCCAGCCAAGGCGCCAGCGGCATCGTGCAGGCGACCCAGGCCGGCAACCAGCTTCTTGCGCTGCAGTCCCAGCAGTTGTCGGATCTCAGCGCCATGATGGCGGCCCAGGGTCGTGCGAACGCCTTGGAGCAAGCCGAGCGGGCGGCCAGTCGGGACCAGGCGCAAGAGCAGTTCCGTCGCTTCATGGACCGTCGGCAAGGCTACCAGGCCCAGGACGTGAGGATGTTCCACTGATGCGCACCGTTGCCCTCATCACCAGCTTCGTCGCCTCTGCCACGCTCTCGGCGTGCAACCGGCCTGAACCTGCGAAGGCGGCCCCCTCGGCGATGTCGTCAGCCGACCTCGCGACCGAACTCGAGCGCTGCAAGCAATTGGGCCTCAAGGTGTACGACGATGCGGCGTGCCAGGCGGCTCAGAAGGAGCGGAATGACCGCTTCTTCAAAAAGAAGGAGCCGGAAAAGTGAACACCGGCGCGGCAGACCGTTTTCTCGAAGTCTTCACTCGATACATCGACTCCGGGTTCGGCTTACTCGGCGGAGAGGTTGCATTCCTGGCGACAACGCTGGTGGCCATCGACGTCACCCTCGCGGCCCTCTTCTGGTCGTGGTCCGCGGGCGACGACATCATCGCCCGCCTGATCAAGAAGACTCTCTACGTCGGCTTCTTCGCGTTCCTACTTTCCAACTTCAACGCGCTCGCCCGCGTGATTTTTGAGTCCTTCTCGGGCTTGGGGCTGAAGGCTGGCGGCGGCGCGATGTCAGCTGCGGATTTTCTCCACCCCGGAAAGCTAGGTCAGGCCGGGATTGATGCAGGGCGCCCGATTATGGAGGCGGCCCAGCAGATGTCTGGCTTTCCGGCCTTCTTCGACAACTTCCCCCAAATTCTCGTCTTGGTCGTCTCCTGGCTGATCGTCCTGGTGGCGTTCTTTGTCCTGGCCGTGCAGCTCTTTGTGACCCTGATCGAGTTCAAGCTGACGACATTGGCTGGCTTCGTGCTCGTACCTTTCGGACTTTTCGGAAAGACGGCGTTCCTTGCTGAACGCGTGCTCGGCAACGTCATGGCCTCCGGCGTGAAGGTGCTGGTCTTGGCCGTGATCGTAGGAATCGGGTCGACGCTCTTTGGAGAGTTCACGCGCGGCTTCGGCGGCCAAACGCCCTCACTCGATGAGGTTCTGGCGCTCGCCTTGGCGGCTCTCTGCTTGCTTGGCCTGGGCATCTTCGGCCCCGGTATCGCGAGCGGCCTGGTGTCAGGCGCGCCTCAACTTGGCGCGGGCGCCGCGGTGGGAACCGGTCTAGCCGCCGGCGGTCTCGCGATGGCGGGCGCCATGGGCGGCCGCGCATTGGTCGGCGCCGGCGTCGGCGGCGTTCGCGGCGCGGTCAGCGCCATGCGTGGCGCGCGACCGGGCCCGACGGGGTCGGGCGACAGTGGCCTTGGCCCGCGCCCTTCAGGTCCGTCAGGCGGCGGATCGCCTGCGGGCGGTGGCGCGGGGACTGCGCCACCTGCCTGGGCGCGGAACTACCAACGTCGTCAGGAGGCCGCCCACGGCGCTGCCGCCGCGGCCCACGCCGTCCGGTCGGGTGATCACGGCGGCGGCGGAACTTCGGTCAGCCTTGCCGAGGATCGCGCATGAACGTCTTCACTCGCCCCGGCGTCCGCTATGGTCAGACGCCCGCTCCGGAGACCCCCTACCAGCGCGCGGCGCAGACCTGGGACGACCGGATCGGCTCGGCGCGCGTCCAGGCGCGCAACTGGCGGCTAATGGCGTTCGGCAGTCTCGCCCTCTCCGTAGGCCTCGCCGGCGCTGTCGTCTGGCAGAGCGCCCGTGGGTCGGTCACGCCTTGGGTCGTCGAGGTCGACCGCCTCGGTCAGACCCAGGCGGTCGCCCCCGCCATCGCCGGTTACAAGCCCACCGATCCCCAGATCGCCTGGCACCTCTCGCGCTTCATCGAGGAGGTCCGGTCGATCCCCGCCGACCCGGTGGTGGTCCGGCAGAATTGGCTTCGCGCCTACGACTACACCACGGACAAGGGCGCCATCGCGCTCAATGACTACGCCCGCGCCAACGACCCCTTCAGCAAGGTCGGGCGCACCCAAGTTGCGGTCGACGTGTCGAGCGTTATCCGGGCGTCGCCGTCGAGCTTTCGTGTCGCGTGGGTGGAGCGGCGTTATGAGGACGGCAATCTCGCCGCCACGGAGCGGTGGACGGCGATCCTAACGGTGGTCCTGCAACCGCCGAGGACGACCGACGCGCTGCGGAAGAATCCGCTCGGTGTCTTCGTCCACGCTGTGAACTGGTCGAAGGAGATGAGCTGATGCGCGCTTCGGCCGCCACGCTTGCGCTCCTCGCTGCGACATCGCTGACGGGCTGCGCCGCTCTGACGGGCAAGCCGGAACCGCAGGTCGCCCCCGTGGCCGCTGCGCCCGCTCCACCGCCGGTCACCCGACCGCCCTTGGTCGTGGCCTCGACCCCTGTGCCCAATCCGCCGGAACGAGGGACTCGCGCAGCCCGGCAGCCCGTACCTGCGGAGAGCGTCGATCCCATGGTGCGGGTCGCCCGGGCCAACGCTGCGGCCCGCGTCCAGCCGAGCCGCCGTGGCTATGCGAACGCCGCCCAGATCTACCCTTTCTCCGACGGCGCCTTGTTCCAGGTCTATGCCGCGCCTGGACAGGTGACCGACATCGCCCTCCAGGAGGGCGAGAGCCTTTCCGGCACAGGGCCGGTGGCCGCCGGGGACACGACGCGCTGGGTCATCGGCGACACGGAGAGTGGCTCAGGCGCCAGCCGGCGCGTCCACATCCTGGTCAAGCCAACCCGCGCCAACCTGCAGACCAACCTGGTCGTGAATACGGACCGACGCACTTACCACATCGAGCTTCGCGCGACGCCGGCGACCTATATGGCGTCGGTGGCCTGGAGCTACCCCGAGGATGAGGCGCGCGCGGCCGCCGCGTCGGCCGCTGTCGAACAGTTCGCGATTCCCTCCGTGGCGGTCGAGAACCTCAACTTCGCCTATCGCATCGAGGGGGCGAAGGCGGCCTGGCGTCCCGTTCGCGTCTTTGACGATGGCCGTCAGACCTTCATCGAGTTTCCGACCTCGATCAGCCAGTCGGAAATGCCGCCCCTGTTCATCGGCGCCGGCCGTGGGCGCGATGGGCAACTGGTCAACTACCGCGTCAACGGCCAGCGCATGATCGTCGACCGTCTGTTCGACGCGGCGGAGCTGCGCCTTGGCGATCGTAACGGCCAGCAGCGGGTGCGGATCGAGCGCACGGCGAGGCGGTGAACATGTCCACAAGCGCACCTGTTTCCGAACATCAGGCGGCGGCCGAGCTGCGTTTGCGTTCCGCGCGCGCCCCTGTCACACGGCTCTCGCGCAAGGTCCTGATCGGCCTGGGCACCGTCAGTTCCGTCGCGGTGATCGGCGCAGTGGCTTACGCCATGAGCGACCGCCATGCCGGCAAGGCCCAGGCAGAGCTCTATAGCGTCGGCGGGCTTCCGCCCGAGCGCCTGAGCGCCTTGCCCAAGGACTACGGCGCGGCGCCGAGACTTGGGCCGCCGCTGCCGGGCGATCTCGGACGGGCGATCGTGGCGGCCGGCGCGCCGGCGCCCACTATGGCCACCGATCCCGCTGGAAGCCTGGATACAGCGCAGCAGGAGGCCGAAGCGGCCCGGCAACGCCTGGTGCAGGAACGCGACGCCGCGCGCACCAGCCGCCTATTCGCCAGTGACGCCCAAGGTGGACCAACGCCGCAGGCAGCCGCCGTCGCTGACATCGATGTCGCCGACGCGGGACCCGTCGCCGCAGGCGGGCGCCGGACCATCCTGGACGGCCCGGTGGACCGCCGGACCACCAGCCCCGATCGGCTGCAGTCGCCGCCTTCGCCGTTCATCGTGCAGGCGGGCGCAGTCATTCCAGCCGCTTTGGTGACGGGAGTCCGCTCCGATCTACCCGGACAGATCGTTGGGCAGGTGACGGAGAACGTCTACGACACGCCGACCGGGCGCTTCCTGCTCATTCCGCAAGGTGCGCGGCTCATCGGGACCTACGACAGCCAGGTGGCGTTCGGCCAGAACAGGGTGCTGCTCGCATGGACAAGGCTGATCCTACCGGACGGCCGATCCCTGGTGCTTGAGAAGCTGCCGGCCGGGGACGCCCAGGGCTATGCGGGCCTTCAGGATCGCGTCGACCGCCACTGGAGCGGCCTGTTCGGCATGGCCGCGCTATCGACGATCCTCGGGATTGGCGCAGAGCTCGGCAACAACGACGACAGCGACATCGTCCGGGCCATCCGCCAGGGCAGCGTCGGCACCTTCAACCAAGTCGGTCAGCAGGCGGTGGGGCAGGGGCTGAGCGTCCCGCCAACCCTGACGATCCGGCCCGGCGCGCCCGTCCGCGTGATGGTCACGCGCGACCTGATCCTCGAGCCCTACCGCAAGTGAAGAGGACTTTCATGAGCAAGCTGAAACTCTCCACCGTGCAAGACGACAGCCCGGTGAAGCTCACGGTCGAGCTGCCCGCCAATGTCCACCGCGACCTCGTGGCCTATAGTCAGGCCCTGAGCCAAGAGAGTGGAAAGGCCGTTGAACCGATCAAGCTGATCGCGCCGATGCTCGCTCGGTTCATGGGTACAGACCGCGCCTTCGCGCGCTTGAGACGATCGGCGAGCTGACGCCAGCCCCGTATCTGGCGAAGCGTTGGACGTTCGGCTAGACATCGCTCATGGCAAAGGCGCAACGGTCAGCATTCGCGGTCATCGGGCTGGCTGCCGCATTAGGGTTGGCGGCTGCCGCAGTCCTTACCGCTGCGCCCGCCCGGGCTGACCCTTGTCGTGCGCCTTTACCGAGGCAGGGTTCGACATTTGCCGGAGATGTTCGCTACATCGGCGACGGCGACAGCCTTTGTGTGGGGCCAGGACCGGATCCGGCGACTTGGATCGAGGTCCGCTTGGCGGACTTCTATGCGCCTGAACTGCACGAAGAGGGCGGCCGAGCCGCGCGAGACGTGCTGATCCGCCTTACCGGTGGACGTCGGCTCGTCTGCCTCGCAGAGCATCGATCTTACGACCGCATCGTGGCGCTCTGTAGGTTGGCTGGCAGGCCGCTTGGAGATTTGCTTCGCAGTGCTGGCGATCCGGAGGGCGGGAATGGCTATCGGCGGTAGGTCGGCTCAACGCCCTCGATTTGCGCCTCGTCGTCGCGACTTATGGATGTCACTCCAACCTGTCTGAAGCGGATGACCCTAGACCGACACCTCTCCCGGCTACTGGAGTTGCGCCTGCGGGCTCGAGGCAATGCCCGAGCCACAGGGTTGATCGACCAGGGCTTGGTCACGATCGCGGACGCGGCATGCGAAAGCCCGAGCCGGGTCTGCGAATTGGACGTTGAGGTCGCCCAGCTGGCGGATGACCTGACCCTGCGGCTGCCCGGCAGGACGGAGGCCCAATAGGCTCGTGGCGCTTGCCATGCGGCTGCCATTCTAGCTCCTTGAGCAGTTGAGGTGAGGCGCTGAGAGATCTATCCTCAAGCGATTAGGCCGCCCACTCGAGGGCGAGCACGCATCGGCGTCGTTCATTTCGTGGATCTGCGACGTCTCGTCCGGAAACATTTTCAGCAAAATTTTCTGACGGTATCCGTGACGGTATTTGGATTCTGGACTGGAAAAACATACATAAAAATCAGCCAGTTAGTTGATCAATGAATCATCGAGTGGGAGTGATCCCCAATCCCCGGGGCGTTGGCGAGACTCGAGGAGTTCGCCAGCTCTGCAGCCGCCTTGCGGATGCCGGACAGACGCCCTACCGCCTCGAAGGCGCGCAAGGACGCGAAGGGCGGAATCGCCTTTCGATCGGCGATGATCTCGATCGGAGAGAAGTCGGTCTCCGCCTGTTGGGTTTTCATATCAGGCCGCCGTTCGTCATAGCCACAGAGCAACGGCCGATAGCCGGGCCTGTCAAAAGCCATCCTTCTCGCGGCGGGAAGCTCGGTCGGGCCGCCCTGGAAGTCGCCGTATTTGCCGCTGCCATGCATGCGGTTTAGACGCCGGGCGGCCCAAGGCTAAGGTTGGCGCCCGCCCACCCCGCAAGACGCATCGACGGGCCCGATCGTGTCGTGCTGGTGTTCGCCAAGCACCGGGGCGGGGACGTTAAGCACCTTCACGGAAGGGGCTAAGAGGCTCAATTCGTTGAGGTGAGCTTGGGGGGCGGGCCGGCAAGGCCTGCACGCCGCCGGCCCGGCCGGCGCCCCCTCGGAGCGGTCGATTCAAGAGCCTCGGAGACGATGATGACGGTTGACCGCAGTTTGGGCATGGACCGCGAGATCAGCCGCCGGGACTTCGTCGGCGGCGCAGCGGTGGCGGTCGGCGCCCTCGGCGCGCCGGGGCTGCTGCAGGCCCAGGGCGTGAATGCGGCGGCGCCCGCCTATCCGCCCGCCAAGATGGGCATGCGCGGCAGCCATGAGGGCTCGTTCGAGTCCGCCCACGCCCTGCGCGACGGGGCGCTCGACCCGTCGTCGGCGATCGGCACGGACCAGACCTATGACCTCGTCATCTTCGGCCTCTCGGGCGCCCTCCACGGCGAGATCACTTTCGCCGGCGGGCGGGTGGAGCAGTCCAACTTCCACAACTACCGGGTCCTGCGGATGCGCGAGGCGCCGGCGGTGGAAACCCATATCCTCGAGAATCGCGCCCGGCCGGGGGGCGTGGGGGAAGCCCCGACCGCCGCTGTGGCGCCGGCCCTCGCCAACGCCGTGTTCGCCGCCACGGGCAAGCGCATCCGCACCCTTCCCCTCGCCAAGGCTTTGAAGGGCGCCGACGGGGGCGGGTTCGGGGGCGACGCGCCGTCGCCTGCCATGCCGCCCGGGCCATCAGCTTCGAGCGCGCGCGGCTGACCCAGCGCCTGACCGGGGAGTCGGCCGCCGCCGTCATCGCCACGGGCCGCGACGCCATGCAGGATCTCGTCGCTAGGTGATCGATGTGATGGCCAAATGACCGGCCGGAAAAAATTCGCCAACAGCAGCGCTATAATGCAAGCCTCCGGTCAGGGGCCAAGAAGAAGGAAGACGGGATGCGACGCACGGTGAAGACGGCTCTGGCCTGCACGGGGGCCCTGTTCTTGGCGGGCGCTGTGGCCATGACCCATTCCCTGGCTGCGGCCCCGGCGAAGTTCGGGGACATCGACGACGCGCGCATGCGCAACGCCGACAAGGAGCCGCAGAACTGGCTGATGTATTCGGGCAACGACAATAGCTGGCGCTATTCGGCCCTAGACCAGATCAACCTCGACACGATCAAGGACCTGAAGCCGGCCTGGGTTTTGGAGTTCGACACCGACCGCGGCCAGGAGTCCTCGCCCATCGTGGTCGACGGCGTCGCCTATGTCTCCACCGCCTGGAGCAAGGTCTATGCGGTCAACGCCAAGACCGGCAAGCAGCTGTGGAAGTGGGAATCCAACAACCGCGGCGAGTCCGGGGCGCTGCCCTGCTGCGACGTCGTCAACCGGGGGACGGTCGTCTACAAGGGCAAGGTCTACGTCGGCACCATCGACGGCCGGCTGGTGGCCCTGAACGCCCGCACCGGCAAGGAGGTGTGGAGCACCCAGACCCTGCCGAAGGGCAGCTACCTCTCCATCACCAGCGCGCCGCAGGTGGCCAACGGCATCGTCTACATCGGCAACTCCGGCGGCGACGTCGGCGGGCGAGGCTTCGTCAGCGGCTACAACGCCGAGACCGGCAAGCTGGTGTGGCGCTTCTACCTGACACCCGGCGCCCCCGGCGTGAAGGACAACGCCATCTCCGACGAGATCATGGACAAGATCGTCCAGCCCACCTGGTTCGGTCCGCACAACGAGTATCGCGGCGGCGCCACCGTCTGGGGCCACATGGTCTACGATCCGGAGTTCGACCAGTTGCTGATCGCCACCGGCAACGGCTTCCCCTGGAGCCGCTGGCACCGCTCGGCGGGCAAGGGCGACAACCTGTTCCTGGCCTCGGTGGTGGCGCTGGACGCCAAGACCGGCCGCTACAAATGGCACTATCAGGAGACCCCGGGCGAGGAGTGGGACTACGCCGCCACCGCCGACCTGACGATGGCGGAGCTCCCCATCAAGGGGAAGATGACCAAGGTGGTGATGCACGCCCCGAAGGCCGGCATCTACTTCATCATCGACCGGGCGACCGGCAAGCTGGCGTCGGGCGAACCCCTCGTGCCCGGCCTGCACTGGTTCAAGGGCTTCAACCCGGACGGGACCGTCATCGTCAACGAAGAGGCTCACTACGACAACAAGACGCCGGCGCGGTCGAATGGTTTCGCCCGCAACTGGCATCCGATGAGCTTCAATCCCAAGACAGGCCTGACCTACCTGCAGGCCACCCAAGGCCCGCCGGGGATCATCTACCCGATGGAGAAATTCGAGTGGCGTAGGGAAGGGGTGAACATCGGCACCTACCAGTTCGGCGAGGCCGTGCCGGAGGAACTGCGCAAGAAAGAGGTCCCGATGCCGGCCAACGCCGCCCCGCGGCGCACCTATCTGATGGCCTGGAACCCGGTGACGCAGAAGCCGGTGTGGCAGACCGACGGAAGCGGCAACGGGGTGCTGAGCACCGCCGGCGGTCTGGTGTTCCAGGGCGCCGGGCGCAACGTGATGGGCGAGCTGAAGGCCTTCCGCGCCGACAACGGCCAGCAGGTGTGGAGCTACAAGACCCCCAACGCCATTCTGACCAGCCCCGTCAGCTACATGGTGGACGGGGAGCAGTATCTGATCGTGCCCACGGGGGCGGCCCTCGGCATCTTCGGCGGCGGCGATATCCGCGCCCGGCAGCCCGGACGGCTGATTGCCTTCAAGCTGAACGGCAAGGCCAAGCTTCCCGCCGATCCGCCCCCCGCCGGCCCGATCCTGCCCCCCGCGCCGTCGGAGACCTGGAGCGACGCACACCTGTTCGAGGGCAGCCAACTCTACGCCATCAACTGCGCCCACTGCCACGGGATTGGCGGCCAGAACAACAACGTGGTGCCGGACCTGAAGCGCTCGCTCTATCTGAACAACGCGGCGGGCTGGAAGGCGGTGGTCGAGGGCGGCGCCCTCAGCAGCAAGGGCATGATCAGCTGGGCCAAGATCCTCCCGGCGGGCGGGGCGGAGACCATCCGCAACTACCTCCAGAGCCAGGCCCGCAAGGCGGCCGCCGCGCCGCCGCCTGCGCCCAGCAACGCCCAGTCGCTCACTCCGACCGAAGCAGCGACCCAGGGCGGGCTGTAAGCTTTCCCTCTCCCTGCTGTTCAGGCCGGGGGCATCGGTGACGGGTGTTCGGGGACATCCGTGACAGGTTGATGTTGCTCGTTTTGCGATCGTAGGTCGATGGCGGCGATGTTGGTCGTTGTGCTCTCCGGCACAGCGATGGCCGATCCCGTCGCCAGCGCGGTCTCGCGAAAGGTGGCCGAGAGGCTGGGGGCGCCCCGCACATAGCAGACGGCGCGACCGAGGCGGGTCCCGAAGCCGTCGAGGCTGATGCTTGGCCGACGCCCGAGCCGTTGTCCCCGCCAGGCGGGCTTCGGCGGGCGACGGACGGTCCTCGTTCAGCGCCCGCCAGTTCCGCGCGGCGGCTGATGGCTGTTGTGAAATCGTCATCAGCGCGCGGGAAAAGCGTCATCAACGCGTGGAATAGCCAAGCTTCCGACAATACCGGGCGCCGCGGATGCAAGTCCTTGCGGCGCTTTGCAATCAAGGAAGCCTGATGTCGCAAAAGTCCGCTGCCGCGCTGGCGGTTCTCGCCTGTTTTACATTCGTCACTCAGGTGCAAGCGGCGGAAGAGCCGACCTCAGCGGTGGACGACAGCGAACTCGAACAGATCGTCGTCGTCGGCAGCGGTCAGACCCGCTCGGTCTCGACCCTGGTGCCGTCGAACCTCGAGGTGCTGCCGCCCGGGACCAGCGTGCAGAAGGCGCTGAACTTCCTGCCGGGCGTGAGCGCGCAGTCGATCGACGCCCTGGGCACGAACGAACAGTCCCTGTCGATCCAGGTGCGCGGCTTCAACACTACCCACCTTGGCTACACGCTGGACGGCCTGCCGCTCGGCGACGGCGCCTACAACAACTACAACGGCCTCACCATCAGCCGAGCATTGATCTCCGAGAACCTCGCCCGCGCCGACCTCGCGACCGGTATCGCCGGCCTCGGCATCCCCTCGACCAGCAACCTCGGCGGCGCGTTGACCTATGTGTCCAGCGACCCGAAGAAGGCGCTGGGTTTCACGGTCAACGGCACTATCGGCAGCCAGGCCAGCAAGCGCACCTTCGCGCGCTTCGACACTGGCGAGCACAACGGCTTTTCCGCCTATGTCTCGGGCCAGTATGTCGAGCAGGATCTGTTCGTGAACCAGCCGGCCTACAACAAGTCCACCGGCAAGCAGTTCAACGCCAAGGGGCAGTACCGGTTCGACCGCGGCCTGATCACCGCCTTCGTCGACCTGTCGCGCACCAACCAGGCCGACGACGCCTATATCTCTAAGGAAATGCTGGGCCGGCTCGGCTGGGACTGGGGCGGCTACGCCCCGAATTGGCAGGGCTATCTCGACCGCGCCTATTGCGCGGTGACCGCCCCGACGGCGCCGACCAAATGCGTCGACTCCAAGCTGCCGGAAAAGCGCGCCGACGTGACCTTCACCAACGGCCAGATCCTGCGCAATGACAACCTCTATTACTTCGCCGGGGAATATGAGGTCGCCAAGGGCCTTGATGTGCGCGCGCAGGTGTACCACCACACCGACAAGGGCGCCGGCAACAACTGGATCACCGGCTGGTCCACCCAGGGCACGCCGTCCACCGCCGACGACGTTCCGGTGCAGATCCGCGACACGCGCTACACCATCGACCGCACCGGCGGGCTGGCGAGCGTGAGCTGGAAGGTCGGCTTCAACCACTTCCAGGCCGGCGCCTGGGTGGAGGAGAACACCAGCAGCGCCGCGCGCTACATCTGGACCAATGTCACCGGCCCCTTCAGCCTGGCGCAGTTCCTGAAAGGTCAGCCGGACCTCGCCCAGTGGGTCCAGGAGACCGATTGGAAGACGCACCAATTCTACGTCCAGGACACGGTGTCGTTGTTCAATGACGCGGTGAAGATCGATTTCGGGTTCAAGAGCACCTACGCCAAGTCGGACGCCAAGGCCCTGCCGGGCGTGGCCAAGGCGGCGGCGGCGGCCTCCACCCAGTTCGCGTCCGGCTCTCTGACGGCCAAGGACAACTTCCTGCCGCAGGTGGGCGTGCACTGGCAGGTCGCGCCCCAGCACGAGCTGTACGCCAGCTACTCCGAGAACATGGCCATGTACCAGGGCGGCTTCAAACTTGGCCCGCAGTCGGTGTCCCAGGCCGTCTGGGATGTGCAGGGCAAGACCCTGAAGCCGGAGACGTCGAAGAGCTTCGACGGCGGCTATCGCTACGTGAGCGGCCCGCTGCAGGTGTCGCTCGCCGCCTACCGGGTGGCGTTCAACGATCGCCTGCTGCAGTACAACCCCTGTCCGACGAACCAGCAGCAGAACCCCGGCTGCGGCAATTCCTTCCACAACGCCGGAAGCGTCACCAGCAAGGGCCTGGAGCTGGGCGTGCTGTGGAAGCCTGTGTCGTGGCTGAACTGGTACAATTCGGTCTCGCTGAACAAGACCACCTATGACGACGACCTGAACTGGTGCACCGCCACCTGCGTGGTCAAGGCCACGGCGGGCAAGCAGCAGGTGGATACGCCCAAGCAACTGATCGCCAGCGTGCTTTCCGTGAAGCACGGCGGCTTCTTCGGCTCGCTGCAGGGCAAGTACACCGGCCGGCGCTACTATACCTACACCAACGACCAGAGCTTCGGCGGCTACACCACCTTCGACCTCGGCGTCGGCTACGACTTCGGCGCCGTGGGTCCCCTCAAGGGCGCGAAGTTCTCGGTGAACGTCACCAACCTGACCGACAAGCGCTATGCGTCGAACTTCGACAGCAGCGTGTTCGCCCCGGACGACGCGTCGGGGACCATCCTGGTGTTCCACTCATCGGCCCCGCGGCAGGTCTTCGCCACCCTTGGCCTGACCTTCTGAGCATGCGCGCCGGGCCTGCTGCTGTGGCTCCTCCCCGCTAGTCTGACAGGGCCATCCCCGCCGTCCCCCCCGCCAGCCCGGGTTGAGGTGGTGTTGCGCCGAGAGGCCCACCGCTTCGATCTGGAAGGCCTCGGTGATGTGGATGCTGCCGGGGCGCTGGAAGCCGGCCATGGGGTTGAAGCCCTCGGCCGCCGGCCGCATTGCGGGGTCGTTGGTGGTGGCGACGCCGATCTCGATCCGATGGCAGGTGGGGGCGAAGCGGTAGTCGTCCTTGCCGTCGTTGCGCTGCAGGCGCGGAAGTAGGAGTCGGCGGCGTCGATCAATTGGGTCCGCGAAAGCCGCTGGGCCGGCGGGACGCTGCGGTTCCACTCGGCCTTGGGCGTGGCGGGTGAAGGATCGCGGGCTCGGCGACGTCTTCGCAATGCACGTCGCGGGGGCCGTAAAGAATAGTGCCTGGCATCGCCTTCATCGGCGCCGGCACGGAACGCAGCACTCGAGTTCACCCAGGCCATCAACTTCGGCGCTCGCGTGGTCGTTACGACGGCCAGCGATCTAATCGCGCGGCATTCTCCGGATTGGGCGGTATAAACCGCATGAAGTGATATCTGAGGTTCATGAATGCAGCGCGCGGAGCTTGTCGATCTGAACGCCTTCATGATCGTGGCGGAGGAGCAGAGCTTCACGCGCGCAGCGGCCAAGCTCGGCACGTCCCAGTCGTCATTGAGCCACACCATCCGGCGGCTGGAGACGCGGCTGGGGCTGCGCCTCCTTATGAGAACCACCCGTAACGTCGCCCCGACTGCGGCCGGCGAGCGGCTCTTACGCACCCTGCGGCCGGCTCTGGACAGTATCGGAGCTGAGATCGCGTCCTTAAGCGACCTGCGCGACAAACCAGCCGGGTCTATCCGTATCACCACATCCGAACATGCGACCCGCACCGTGCTGTGGCCGGTGCTGGAGCGGCTGTTGCCCGACTATCCGGACATCCACGTCGAGCTTAACCTCGACTCCCACCTTACCGACATCGTGACCGACCGGTTCGATGCAGGGGTTCGACTGGGGGAAGCCATCGCCAAGGACATGGTCGCTGTCCGCATCGGTCCGGACCTGCGCATGGCTGTGGTGGGGGCGCCCGCCTATTTCGAAAAGCATCCGGCGCCGCGCACACCCCACGACCTTGCCGAACATCGCTGCATCAACCTGCGCATGCTCAGCGCCGGCGGTCTCTATGCCTGGGAGTTGGAGAAGGATGGCCGGGACGTGCGCGTGCGCGTCGAGGGGCAACTCGCCTTCAACAACACGCCGATGATCGTTCGGGCTGCAACCGCGGGATTTGGGCTCGGCTTCGTCATGGAGGACCAGGTTGAGACCCAACTTAAGGAAGGCCTCCTGATCCGCGTGCTGGAGGACTGGTGCCCGTCGTTTCCCGGTTACCACCTGTATTACCCAAGCCGCAGGGAGCCGTCGGCGGCGTTCGCGCTGCTGGTCGAGGCCCTCCGGCGCAGCTCCCGCACTATTTCGTCTGACTGACGAGGAGAGAACGAGGCGACGGTCGGCCACCGGAGGAACGAAAAGTAGGCAGCTCTGTCAAAGTACCGGCAAGGTGCGCCGGACCGTGGCGGCGGCTGTCGCCGCAATCCATTGAAAACCCTTGGAGGGTGCTGTCGGGCTAAGGTCGAAAGGTCCCCGTTGGCGGAGCGGGGCCGGGGCTTTGTCCGCGACGAAGCTGGTCCGTTCTCGTCTCAGAACGGTTGGTGTGAGTTCTCAAACCTGCTGAGCGCCCGGCCGCGCCGAACCGGAGATAGAGGGCCGGGATGACCAGCATGTTCAGGGCCGTCGAACTGACGAGACCGAGCAGGATGACAATGGCCATAGGCGCCTGGATCTCGCTGCCGGGACGGCCCGCGGCCAGCGCCAGGGGCAGCAGCCCCAGGCCGGCGGCCAGCGCGGTCATCAGGATCGGAACGATCCGCTCGACGGCGCCTCTGCGCACCGCCTCGATCTGGCTGGTGACTTCGCCGTGCGCCAGCAGCCAGCGGATGTGGCTGACCAGCATGACGCCGTTGCGGGTGGCGATCCCGAACAGGGTGATGAAGCCGACGATGGTGGCCACCGACAGCACCCCGCCCGCCAGCCACATCCCCGCCACGCCCCCGACCAGAGCGAGGGGCAGGTTGAGCATCACCAGCCCTGCATCGCGGTGGGATCTGAACGCCGCATAGAGCAGGGCGTAGATGCCCACGATCACCGCGGCGCCGAACAGGACGAGCCGCCGCGTGGCGGTGGTGGCGCTCTCGAACTGGCCGCCGTACTCGATCCGGTAGCCGGCGGGCAGGCGGAGGTCCTTGCCCACCCGCTGCTCCAGGTCGTCGACCACCGATACGAGGTCGCGGCCGGCGCTGTTGGCCATGACCACGATCAGGCGCTCGCCGTTCTCCCGGCCGATCATGTTGGGGCTGCGGTCGCGCCGCACCTCGCCAAGGGCCGAAAAGGGGGCGAGGGCGCCGGTGGCGGTGGGGACCTGCGCGGCCGCCAGCGCCGCAGGATCGGCGGAGGCCACCTCCGGATAGCGGACTGCGAGGTCGAAACTGGCCGGGCCTTCCAGCACCTTGCCGACCTCCTTGCCGGCCGTGGCCACGTCCAGGGCGGCGGCGGCGGCGGCCGGCGACAGGCCGTAGTTGGCGAGGGCGCCGCGGTCGAAGGCGACCGTCAGGGTCGGGATCTGCGTCTGGGGCTCCACGGCGACGTCGGCCATGCCAGGGACGGTCTTGGCCACGGTCTCCGCCTGCACGGCGAGGCGGCGCAGGGTGTCGAGGTCTGGGCCGAAGATCTTGATCGCGATGGCCGAGCGCGTGCCCGAAAGCATGTGGTCGATACGGTGGGAGATGGGCTGGCCGATGACGATGTTGACGCCGCGCACCCCGGCCAGCTTCTGGCGGATTTCAGCCAGCACCGCCTCCTTGGACCGCGTGTGGTCCGGCTTTAGGGCGACGTCGATCTCGCTGGCCTCGACGCTCTGGGCATGCTCGTCCAGTTCGGCGCGGCCGGTGCGCCTGACCGTGGATCGCACCTCGGGAATCTGCCGCAAGGTCTGCTCCACCAGGCGGCCGATGGCGTCGGACTGGTCCAGGGACGTCCCGGGCAGGGTCACGGCCGACACCGTGAACACCCCTTCGTTGAACTCGGGCAGGAAGCCGCGGCCTGACAGCGCAAGGCCGGCCCCGGCGACCGCCAGCATCAGCGCCGACGCCCCCGCCAGCAGCCGCCAGCGGAGGAGAAGGGGCTCCAGCATGCGCGCATAGGCGCTGCGGATCCAATGGGCCACCGCGCCTTCGCCCTTGGCCCGCACCGCCTTCGACCCCGGCAGCAGAATGGCGCACAGGGCCGGCGTCGCCGTCACGGCCACCAGGAAGGAGGCGGCGAGGGCGACGATGTAGGCGAGACCGAGGGGCGCCAGCAGCCGCCCCTCCACCCCGGTCAGGGCGAACAGGGGCAGGAACACCAGGATGATGATCAAGGTGGCGAACAGGATGGAGGACTGGATCTCGCCCACCGCGCCGAAGATCACCTCCAGCGGCGCCCTTTGCCCGGCGGCGTCGCGGGCGTTGTTCTCCCGCAGCCGGCGCGCCACGTTCTCCACCACGATGATGGCGTCGTCGACCAGGGCGCCGAGGGCGATGGCGAGGCCCCCCAGGGTCATGGTGTTGACGCCCGCGCCCGTGTAGCGGAGCACCAGCAGGGCGGCGACCACCGACAGGGGGATGGCGGCCAGGGTCACCGCGGTCGCCCGCGTGCTCATCAGGAACACGAAGACGATCGCCACCACCAGGATCAGCCCGTCCCGCAGGGCGGTTTCGAGGTTGCCGATCGAGGTGGTGATGAATTCGGACTGCCGGAAGCCGTCCGTGCGGATCGACATTCCAGGCGGCAGTTCGCGCTGAAGCTGGGCGATGGTGGTGTCGAGGGCGCGGGAAAGCTGGAGGGTGTCGGCGCCCGGCTGCTTTTGCACGCCGATCACCACCGCCGGCGCGCCGTCGTGCGAACCAGCCCCGGTACGGACGGCCCGGCCTATCCGCACGTCCGCCACGTCGCTGATCAGCACCGGGGCGCCGTTCTGCGTCTTGACGAGGGTGCGGCCGAGGTCCTCGACGTTGCGGGCGCGCGCCAGTCCCTGCACCAGATATTGCTGCGCCTCGACCACCACCAGCCCTTCGGAGGAGGCGCCGCTGGCCTGCCGCGCGGCCTCGACCACGTCGTCCAGGGTAAGGTTGAACGCCGCCAGCCGCTCAGGTCGGGCCACCACCTGGTACTGACGCTGGTCGCCGCCGACCACCAGCACCTCGGCCACCCCCGGCGTCGCCAGCAGGCGGCGGCGAATCCGCCAGTCCGCCTCGGTCCGCATCGCTTCGGCCGCCCCCGCGCGGGAACTGGTGAGGGCGACGAACAGGATCTCCCCCATGATGGACGACTGCGGGGCCAGGATCGGCGCGGGCAGGTCCGCAGGCAGGTTGGCGCGGGCGAGCTGCAGCTTCTCGGCCACGATCTGGCGGGCGCGGAAGGCGTCGGTTCCCCAGTCGAAATCGGCGTGGATCACCCCCGACCCGACAGAGACGATGGCGCGGACCCGCCGCACCCCCGGCGCCCCGGACAGGGCGCTTTCGATGGGCAGGACGATCTGGGTCTCCACCTCCCGCGGGGCCATGCCGTGGGCCTCGGCAAGGACAGTGACGGTGGGGGCGGTCAGGTCGGGGAAGACGTCCACCGGCATGCGCAGGGCTTCGACCGTTCCCCAGACGAGCAGGGCGGCGGAGGCGGCCAGGACCAGCCAGCGGTTGGCCAGGGACCATCGGATGAGGGCGCGCAGCATCCTTGCGGCTCAGTGCACGTGGCCGGCGCCGGTCGCCGCCGGGCCGGCTTCGGCAAGGCGTACGAGGTAGGCGCCGCGGGACACGATCCGGTCGCCCGGCTTCAGGCCGTCGAGGATCTCGACGAAGCCGTTCTCGGCGAGGCCGGTGCGCACCACGCGCCGGGAGAAGGCCTCTCCGGTCTCCAGCACATAGACCACGCTCAGCCCGGCATCGTCGACGATGGCGCCGCGCGGGACCGCCAGGGCCGGGCGGGGTTCGCCAAGCAGCAGGCGGCCGGTGGTGCTGAGGCCGACGGGGAGGCTCAGCACCCCGCTCTGCACCTGGAAGACCACCGGAACCGTGCGGGTGGCCGGGTCCAGGGCGGCGCCGACCGTCTCCAGGCGGATCTTCGGCGGCGTCAGGGTCACCGGTTCGCCGCCGGGGGGCTGCAGGGTTAGGCCCGCAACGCCGGTCAGACGGCCCGCCTCGGCTTCTGGCACATGGGCTTCGAGTTCGAGGCGGCGGGGATCGATGATGCGCACGAGGGCCTGGCCAGAGGCGGCCGCCTGCCCCTGCTGGACGCTCACCGCGAAGACCTGGCCGCCGATGGGCGCCCTCAGGATCGGCCCGCCGGCGCCCCCCATGGCGGCCAGACCGCCCGCCGCGGCGCTCTGCGCACCCTGGGCGGCGGCGGCCCTGGCGCGGGCTTCTTCCACCCGGCGGCGGGAAACGGCGCCCTGTTGCAACAGTCGCTCGACCCGGGCGAGGTCGGCCTGGGCGGCCTGGAGTTCGGCGCTCGCCCGTGCGCGGTCGGTGGACAGGCGCGCGGCTTCCCCCGCATCCGTGCCGATGGGGCGCAGACGCATCAGCGCCTGACCGCGGCTGACTTTCATGCCGACGTAGGGGAACTCCCCCGCCGCCTCGACCCGGCCGGCG
>Ga0182736_1001121_pt1 | contig 29409 bp, 29 predicted proteins | sample eDN5th30CKraftBY_FD_128882 | JGI IMG/M metagenome (GOLD analysis project Ga0182736, IMG submission 128882) | Enriched backyard soil microbial communities from Emeryville, California, USA - eDNA 5th pass 30_C Kraft BY (version 2) (version 2) | ecosystem: Environmental > Terrestrial > Soil >...
CGAACTCCTGGCGATGGGCGCCGACCCCGTTCAGGTCGTTCTGCCCACCCTGCTGAACGATGTGGAGTCGGTCCCTGACCCGATCGTGCTCATCCTCGACGATTACCACCTGGTGTCGAACCGCGCGGTTCACGAGCAGTTGTCCTTCGTCATCAGCCGGATGCCGGCGAATCTTCAACTGGTGGTGGCCTCCCGATCCGACCCGATGCTGCCGTTGGCTCGACTGAGGGCCAGCGGGGATCTGGCCGAGGTGCGGGCCGACGATCTGCGGTTCGGGTCCGTCGAGGCGGACCATCTGCTCAACGAGATGCTCGGGCTGGACCTGCCCGACGCCGATATCCACCTGCTGTACCAGCGCACGGAAGGCTGGGTTGCCGGACTCTACCTTGCCGCACTCTCCCTTGTCGGGCGCGCTGATTCCGCCGCGTTCATCAAGAACTTCGCCGGCGATAACCGGCATATCGTCGACTATCTGATGGCCGAGGTGCTCGAGGGTCAGCCTGCGCAGCTGCGCAGCTTTCTGCTCCGTACTTCGGTCTTGGGACGCCTCAGCGGTGCACTGTGCGATGCGATTTTGCAGACGTCGGGTTCGGCCGCGGTCCTGGAGAAGATCGAGCGCGAGAACCTGTTTGTGGTGCCGTTGGACATGTCGCGTTGCTGGTATCGCTATCACCAGCTGTTCGGGGATTTGCTGCGGGCGGAGTTGCATCGCCTCGAACCCGATCTCGTCGCCGACTTGCACCGACGCGCCGCGAACTGGTTCGAGGCCGAGGGGCTGGTCGATGAAGCGGTGCGGCACCTGGTCGCTGCCGGCGAGATCGCGCGCGGCGCGGATTTGATCGCCGCCGACTGGGTCAATGAGTTCAACGGGGGCGGGCTCTCGACCGTGGCCGGCTGGCTCGATCTGCTTCCCGACGGGACGGTCCTACAGGATCCGCGGCTGAGCGTGGCCCGGGCCTGGCTCGCGTTGAGCGCGGGTCACCTCGACGAGGGCGCCGCATGGATCGACGCGGTGGCATCCGCCGCCTCGGCCGACGACGGAGCCTTCAGCGCTCAAGTCGCGGTGCTACGGGCGGTCCACGCATTCAAGGCGGCTGACGTCACGGCCGCGCTCGAAGGGGCTCGCCGGGCGATCGACCTCGATCTCGGCGACGCCCCGCTGGCCCGATCAGGCGCTCACAGTATCTATGGGGCAGCGCTGTACTTTTCGGGAAGCACACACGAAGCGCACGAGGCTTTCCGGCTGGCAGCGCAGGTAGCCGAGAAGGCGGGCGATCGCCGTGCCCGCAGCTACTCATTGGGCTATTCGGCGCTGATCTCTGCCGAAGATGGTCAGCCCGCTGATGCCGAACGACAGATCCGCCGCGCTTCCGGCAGCACTCGGGACCTGGCGGACGGGGAGCACCTGGTCGACGCGATGGTCTCACTTGCCGTGGCCCGGCTGCTGGCCATGCGCGGTGACGGGACGGCCGCGATGACCGCCGCCGATATGGCCCTCCGATCGGCCCGCCAGGGCGGAGCGGCCCTCGAGGTGGTGAAGGCGCTGCTGGTCAAAGCGGAGGTCTTCGAGGATCTCGGCGACCACCAGTCCGCGAAGGCCATCCTTCAAGACGTCCGCACGCTGGTGCGCGGTTACCCCGATGCCGGCACAGTGCCATCCTCGCTCACGTCGGCCGAGCGGAGGGCGGGACTCGCGGTGAGCTCCCGTAACGCGGCCTACGCGGCCGGTGAGGAGCTGACCCCCAAAGAACTCGAGGTCCTTCGACTGCTCGCCACCCGGCTGTCGCGGCGTGAGATCGGTGCGCGGCTCTACATCTCGCTCAACACGGTCAAGACTCACCAGCGCGCCGTGTATCGCAAGCTCGGCGTCGAACGCCGCGGCGCCGCGGTCAGTCGAGCGCGCGAGCTCGGCCTGCTGTAGTTCGCCGGCCCGGCCACCGCCAGGCGCCGATGCTCCTCTCGATCACCCGGGCGAACAGACCGCGGGGGTGATGACGACTCACCCCGTCCGGCGGCACCCTCCTAGCAAGAGCCGAGTGGTCGGCGGCGCCAACACGCAAGGTGCCTTGCGGTTGCGGATACGGAGGTAGCGCCGATGGATATGTCTGAATTCGACGACGTGCAGGCCCATCTGCTGGAACCGGAGGAAAGCACGGATTCGGAACAGACGGGCATCGACCTGGACGAGGGCTACTCACCCCCGGAACGCCCGCGTGAACTCCAGGCGTGGGGACTCACCACCCGGGAAGCGCGCACCCATGAAAGCCTGGCGCGCCGACTGGCCCGTGAGCTGCCCGATGTGACCGACCAGTGGGACGGCGATGGCATCGGTGACAGCGCCGATAGCGATGGTGAGGCGATCGACGACCAGGTAGGCGACATGCGAGCAGGGCGGCTCGTCTCCTTCGACTTCGACCCGACGGATCCGGCTGCGGAGTACCTCGCCCACGATGTCGGTATCGACGGCGGCGCCGCCTCGGCTGAAGAGGCCGCCATGCACATCGTTTCCGACGAGGATGTCCGCGGCTGGGGGTGGGAGCTGCAATGATCCGGCAACCGTGCGTGATTGGGGCAGACGCGATCACAGACCTGCCCGTTCGTCGGCACCTCACCCGGGTGATTTCCGGACAGGGATGAAGACAACTCACCCGCCGCGCACCGATGGTGGGTAGCACCTTTACCCGCAGAACGGAGAATCCAATGTCACACGAGGGCGCCACACCGATGTTGATGGGCACGCCTATACAAGATCAGCCGACCCGTGTGGCCGCATACATCGCGCGGTATGGATTGGTCGCAGTGCTTGCCTGGTTCGGTGCGATGAAGTTCACTTCGTATGAAGCCCAGGGTATTTCACATTGGGTAGCCAACAGTCCGCTCATGAGCTGGACGTACCAGATCATCTCCGTCGACGCGTTCGGCCGGCTGAACGGAACCGTCGAGTTGATCACCGCCACCCTGCTGGCCCTCAAGCCGTGGTTGCCGAAGGCCGCGGTGGTGGGTGGCATTTTCGCGTCGCTGTTCTTCGTGACGACGCTGAGCTTCATGGTCACCACGCCCGGCACCGGTGAGGCGTCTGCCGGTGGCTTTCCCGTTCTGTCTGCCGACGGGGAGTTCTTGATGAAGGACATCGCACTCCTCGGCCTAGCGCTGTGGCTGCTGGCGGACGCCATCGAGGCAGCCCGAGCGCAGAGATGACATCGCCACCGCGTGACCATTACGACCTGATCGTCCTCGGCGCAGGCTCCGGGGGATATGTGGCAGCGATCCGCGCCGCCCAAGCCGGTTGACGCTGGCGCAGCAGTGGGACCTGACCGTCACCGAGCTGGCGCGAAACGTCCACACCCATCCCACGCTGGGCGAAGGGCTGCAGGAATGCTTTCACGCCGTGGCCGGGAATGCGATCAATCTGTAGGCGGACCCGGTAGCCGAGTGTCGCCGGTCAACCGAAACACGGGAAGGCTCATCATGAAGATCGTAGTTATCGGCGGCCATGGGCTGATCGGCTCGAAGGTGGTCGCCACCCTCAGCGGACAGCGACACCACGTGATCGCCGCCTCACGTCGCACAGGTGTGGACACCCTCTCCGGTGAGGGCCTGGCCGATGTCGTCTCCGGCGCCGATGTCCTGGTAGACGTCGCCGACTCACCATTGTTCGACGACGAGCCGGTGATGCACTTCTTCACGACCGCGACCGCCAACCTCCTCGCTGCCGAGCGGGAAGCAGGAGTCGGACACCACGTCGCATTGTCTGTGGTCGGTGCGGAGGTCATGCCCGACAGTGGATACAACACGGCAAAAGCGGCCCAGGAGAAGCTGATCAAGGAGTCGGGCCGCCCCTATTCGATCGTGCGGGCGACACCGTTCTATGAGTTCGCGGTCGCCCTGGCCGATTCGGCGACGGACGGCGACATCGTCCTATTGCCGCCGGCGGTGTTCCGGCCCATCGCCGCCGACGACGTCGCTACCGCCGTGGCCCGCGCGGCCGTTGCTCGTCCGAGCAACGCGGTGACGGAGATCGCCGGGCCCGACAAGGTCGCCATGGACGACTTTGCGCGTCAGGGCCTTGCCGCCATCGGTGATCGGCGCCGGGTCGTCGCCGACGCCCGGGCGCCTTACTTCGGGGCGGTGATCGACGATCACAGCCTCGCCCCCGACAAGCACGCCACCATCTTCAGCACCCGATACTCCGACTGGCTCGACGCACGCGCCGACTACAGCGCTTAGGGCCGATCACCCGGGTGAACCCGGCGCCGGGGTGATGACACTTCACCCGGAACGGCCGCAATCTCGAGTAGCGCCCGATTTGGGCCGACTCGAATTCGGATAACGACGGCCCGACATACACCGGCTGTCAGATGAGATCAGGATAGGAAGGCCGCGACATGCATTTCGAGGCTAAGAAAGTCGTTGTCGTCGGGGGCAGTTCGGGAATGGGCCGGCAGGTCGCGAACGACGTTGTCGACCACGGCGGCAGCGCGGTGATCATCGGACGCTCCGAAACCCGGGTCGGTGAGACCGTCGCCGCGCTGACCGGTCGCCGCGGGGTGGTCCGCGGGATCACCGCGGAGCTCACGGATCGCGCCGCGGTCGCCGACGTGCAGCGGGTGCTCTCCGAAGAGCACAGTGACGCCACACTTCTCGTCAATGCGGCAGGATTCTTCATCCCGAAACCATTTCTCACCTACGACTCGCAGGCCTACGACTCCTACATGGAGCTCAGCCACGCGCTGTTCTTCCTCACTCAGACCGTCGTCGCCGGCATGGTCGCCAAGGGCGAGGGCGGCTCCGTCGTCAATATCGGCAGCATGTGGGCGCATCAGGCAATCGGGCTGACACCGTCGTCGGTGTACTCGATGCAAAAAGCGGGGCTGCATGCGCTCACCCACAACCTCGCTATCGAGCTGGCCGAGCACAACATTCGTGTCAACGCGGTGGCACCGGCCGTCGTCAAGACGCCACTCTACGAAGGTTTCCTACCCAAGGACGAGATCGACGCCACCCTGGCGACCTTCGCTCCGCTGCATCCACTGGGGCGAGTGGGCACCCCCGCCGACGTCGCCAACGCCGTCACCTATCTGCTCTCCGATCAGGCCAGCTGGGTCACCGGCGCGATTCTCAACGTCGATGGCGGCATCATGGCGGGCCGCAATTAGCCGGCCGATCGGCCGAGCACCCAACCAAGGAGGAACCGTGTCACACCAATACACCAAGAACCCCGCCGCAGTCGAGGCGTTGAACCCCAAGCAGTACTACGTCACCCAGGAGAACGGGACCGAGCGGGCATTCTCCGGGGAGTACTGGGCTAACAGGGAGCCCGGTATCTACGTCGACGTCGTCTCCGGTGAGCCGTTGTTCGCCTCACTCGACAAGTTCGACAGCGGCACCGGCTGGCCCAGCTTCACCAGGCCCATCGACGCGAACAACGTCGTGGAGAAACGCGACCGGAGCCACTTGGTGGAGCGCATCGAGGTGCGTTCCACTCAGGCCGACAGCCACTTGGGCCACGTATTCACCGACGGCCCGGGCGAAACCGGTTTGCGCTACTGCATCAACTCGGCAGCCCTGCGGTTCATCCACCGCGATGACCTTGCCGCCGAGGGCTACGGGCAGTACCTGAGCCTGTTCGGCGAACCGACTGCGGCGCCGAGCGACGCGGTCGAGGCCGGGGAGCAGCAGAAATGACCGCCCGCGACAAGGTGGCCATCCTGGCCGGAGGGTGTTTCTGGGGCATGCAGGACCTGATCCGCAAGCAGCCCGGAGTGGTCTCCACCCGGGTCGGCTACACCGGGGGCCAGAATGCGCACCCGACCTACCGCAACCATCCCGGCCACGCCGAGGCGATCGAGATCACCTTCCGGCCGGACCAGACCGACTACCGCAGCCTGCTGGAGTTCTTCTTCCAGATCCACGACCCGACCACCAGGAACCGCCAGGGCAACGACGTCGGCACCAGCTATCGCTCGGCGATCTTCTACCTCGACGAGGAGCAGAAGCGGATCGCGTTGGACACCATCGGCGATGTCGAGAAGTCGGGACGGTGGCCGGGTGAGGTGGTCACCGAAGTCACTCCGGCCGGGGAGTTCTGGGAGGCAGAGCCCGAACACCAGGACTACCTGCAGCGCTACCCCGCGGGTTATACGTGCCACTACGTGCGACCGGACTGGAAGCTGCCCCGCAGCAGTGACTCTGTGACGCCGGCCGGCTGAAACCGGTGACCAGGGCCGGCCGCCGAGCCCCCGGTTACCGCCGCTTCACTGATGGAAGTTCCACTGCCCGCAGTCCTGGGCCAGCACGTCGTTGACGTCGACCTCGATCCCACCCACGATCGGTCCCGGCGTCGACGCGGTGCTCACGATGCGCTGGAAAAGCACCGCCCCGGGGAATCGTTGGCCGCGCGACCAGGAGCGGGTCTGCCAGGCCCAGCGGTACCCGGGGGTGCGTGAGTTTCCGATGACACCGTCGGCCGCGGCCCACTGGCAGACGTTGACGCCCCCGTAGACCCCGGTGCGCTGCACTCCGAGCACCGAGTTGATACCGCGAAACCATGGCAGCGCAACGTTGTTCCAGGTGTCACGGTTGATGTCGTCGTCGACGCTGAAGAAGATCGGTGCATTGCGGCCGCCACCGGCCGCGGTGTGCAGATTCCAGGCGGTCTGCGCATCCGAGACGCCGCCGGCGTAGCCGCGGGTGAAGTCCGACGGCGCTGTCCCGCCCGGCTTGCCGTACTGGTAGTTGCTGACGATCACCAGTCCCGCGGCGGTCAGCGACTCCGCGTAGGGGCGGGTGATCGGTTTGGCGCCGAAGTTCGACCCCGGCCGGGACGTCGAGACGTAGTTGATCACCCCGGCATGGCCGGCGGCCCGGATGTCCTGCGCCGGGATCTGGCGCATGGCGTAGTCGATCAGCGTCGGCGCGGCGGCCGAGGCGGTGGGCGTGCCGGCAGCGGCTGCAGCGCCCACCCCGGCGAGCGCCGCGGCGGATGCGTACCGCAGCACATCACGCCGGGAAACCGGGTGTGACAGGCGACGGGTCACCGGATGGTCCTGCATCGCCCGATGTTAACAATGTGGCTACTGTTAATGGTGTTGCCCACGCCGGGCAGGCTGCGCCGTTACGATGCGGCGATGTCGACACGCACTCGAGGGCGGGCCGTGGCCGGCTGGTGTCTGGTCGCGGTGTGGTTCGCCGCGACGGTGACAGCGGCCCTGAGCGCCGGCACGCCGATACAGAATGTCGCCGAAGCGGTGTACGGCGCCGCGCTGGCCGCGTTCGTCGTGCTGCACACCCTGACGCTGTACCGGCCGGCCGGCGCCATCACTTATTTCGTTGTTGCGGTGACCGTGGCATTCGGCTTCGAGGCGTGCAGTGTCGCAACCGGTTTCCCCTTCGGCTCCTACGTTCACCACTTCGAAGGACCGCGCGCGCTCGGGGTTCCGTTCACGGTCGTGTTCGGCTGGGTGGTGCTGGCCTGGCTGGCATGGGTTCTGGCCCGGGTGATCGTGGGCGAGGACCGCGGCCACCGGGCCTTCGTGATCGTGACTCCCGTCATCGCCACGTTCATCCTCGGCGGATATGACCTGGTGATCGACCCGATCGCGGCCTACGCCCGCGGCCTGTATTCCTATGGGTCGCCCAGTGGGGCGCTCGGCGTTCCCTTGAGTAATTACTTCGGGTGGCTGTTCACCGGATGGGTGATGTTCCAGGTCTTCTCGTTGGTGGAACGGCGGTGGCGGCGAGAACCGACGGCAACGCCGCCGCGAGCGACGCTGTTGATGCCGGCCGTCATCTGGTTCGGACTCGCGCTGCAGGTCAACCTGGAGATGCTTCGCGTCGGTGATGCCACGGCGACACTTCAGGGCGGCAGGGTCATTCCGCTGTCTGACATCTACTCGACCTGCTGCGCGATGTCATGGTTCACGATGGGCCTCGTCGTGGCGATCAGCGTTGCGCGGCTGTATCCGGGGGGCGACCCGACGACAACGCCGCGGTAGCGATCACAGCCGAACCAAGCTGAACGGATAGGTGAGAACCCCGCCGGGAGCCCCATCGCATCCGCCGGCCGGCGACGACGTCAACGTCCCTTGCAACGTCGCCGCATCCCAGGAGTACACGTCACGCGTCGGGGTGACCGGCCCGTAATAGACGTTGCCGCAGCGCAATCCGTCCGGGATATCGACGGTCAGGGTGTAGCGCCCGTCGGCGAGGTGGGCGTCGCCGGAGTACTCGAACGCTTTGGCCACCGGCATCGGAATCGCCTGGATGTGCGCGCAGTCATCCGCGGCCGGTATGCAGTGCGATACCGCCCATGTCCAGGTGTGGAAGTCGAAGCGGTCCGGCAGCAGCAGCTGGTAGTTGGCGAAGAACGGTTCGGAATGACTTGGCGGGGAGGCGCATACCCCGGCCGCCGCGAACGCGGAAAGCGTGCACAGCAGGGCCGCAGTCTTCATGCCTCTCCTCCGTCGGTCGTGCCCTACTCCGCGCAGTCCGTTACATATGGGAGCCGCCGTCAATCCGGACCTCGGTACCGGTGATGAAGGAGGCGTCATCGCTTCCCAGCATCGCCACCACGCCTGCGACCGCGTCCGGATCGGCGAAGATCGCGCCGCCGTCCAGCGGGAGCATCGGCGCCACCTTGCCGAACAGCGTGAAATCGGCGTCCTCGGGAAGCCCGGGGCCGACGCTTTGCCGTGATGCCCCCGTTCCGTCGGTCATTCCCGACGAAATCGAACCGGGTTGAACCGAATTGAACCGGATACCGGCCTTTGCGAACTCCATCGCCCAGGCGTGGGTCATCGACAACACCCCGCCTTTGGAGGCCGCATAAGCAGCCATGTAGGGGTGAGCGAAGTGGGCGGACGTCGAGCTGAAGTTGACCACCGAGGGAGACCGGCCCTCGTGCAGCGCACCGATGGCCTCACGGGTCACCAGGAATGTGCCCACCAGGTTGATCCGCAGCACCTGCTCGAAGTCGGCCAGCGTCGTCTGCGCCAAATGCGAGGAGCGCAGGATCCCGGCGGCGTTCACCAGGGTGTCAAGTCCGCCCAGCACGTGCACCGCCTCGGCCACCCCGGCGCGAACCGAGGGTTCATCACCGATGTCCATCACCACGGTCGACAGGCGACTTCCCAGCTCGCCGGCTTTCGCAACGGTGTCGTCCAGGCCGTCGGCACTGATGTCCGCGGCGACCACGCGGCCACCTTCGGCGAGGATCCGCAGGACGCAGGCCTGTCCGATACCCGAACCGCCCCCGGTGATCAGCACTCGGCGGTCGACATAGCGCAAGCAGCCAGGCTGGGGTTCGGCGGGCTGGGACACAGAACGACTCCTGTCGGTCTTGGTTCTCCGGTTGTGCGGATCAACAGCAGGCTACGTTCCCGCCCGAGTCGCTGCGGTGATGCGACCCTTCCCGGTGGATGGGACGTGGCGTGTCGCCGGTCAGGTTCGGCTGTCACCGTCTTGGGCAAGCCGCTGACTCGGGCGGCGTCAGCGACGGCATTCGGTCCGGCAGTGGAGGTTTTGCGGCACATGGTGAGTAATGCCCAGGACCGCTGGTACGCCGGGTTGACCGCGGTCGGCGCCGGCACATCCGGGCCCCTGCGGGCCATCGGAGGCCTGCTGGCGATGTCGGTCGACGCGGTGAAGTTCCTGTTCTGCCGGCCCTTTCAGGGCCGGGAGCTGCTGGAGCAGTCCTGGTTCGTCGCGCGGGTGTCGCTGATGCCCACCGTGCTGGTCGCGATCCCCTTCACCGTCTTGGTCAGCTTCACGCTGAACATCCTGTTGCGTGAGCTGGGCGCGGCGGACCTCTCGGGTGCCGGGGCGGCGTTCGGCGCGGTCACGCAGGTCGGGCCGATGGTGACGGTGTTGATCGTGGCCGGCGCCGGGGCGACGGCGATGTGCGCCGATCTGGGATCGCGCACCATCCGCGAAGAGATCGACGCCATGGAGGTGCTCGGCATCAACCCGGTGCAACGGCTGGTGACTCCCCGGATGCTGGCGTCGGGCGTGGTGGCGTTGTTGCTCAACAGCCTGGTGGTCATCATCGGGATCCTGGGTGGGTACACCTTCTCCATCTTCATCCAAGGCGTCAATCCCGGCGCTTTCGCGGCGGGGATCACCCTGTTGACCGGGGTGCCCGAGGTGATCATCTCGTGCGTAAAGGCGGCACTGTTCGGTCTGATCGCCGGAGTCGTGGCCTGCTATCGCGGTCTGACGATCAGCGGCGGCGGTGCCAAGGCCGTGGGAAACGCCGTCAATGAGACGGTGGTGTACGCCTTCATGGCGTTGTTCGTGGTGAATGTGGTGGTCACCGCCATCGGCATCCAGCTGACTTCGGATTAGCCGGGAGACCACGATGGCTGGCCTACGAGTGCTCTACCCGCAGGTGGCGCGGGAGCTGAACAGACCGATCGACACCCTCAGCCGACTCGGCGACCACACCGCCTTCTATGGCCGCGCGCTCGCAGGTGTGCCGCACGCAGCCACCGCCTACCGCCGCGAAGTCGTTCGTCTCATCGCCGAAATCAGTATGGGCGCGGGAACATTGGCGATGATCGGCGGCACCGTGGTCATCGTCGGATTCCTCACCTTGGCAGCGGGCGGCACGCTTGCGGTGCAGGGCTACAGCTCCCTCGGCGACATCGGCATCGAAGCCCTGACCGGATTCTTGGCCGCCTTCATCAACGTCCGGATATCCGCTCCCGTTGTAGCCGGAATCGGCCTCGCCGCCACCTTCGGCGCCGGCGTGACCGCTCAATTGGGCGCCATGCGGATCAACGAAGAGATCGACGCGCTGGAGACCATGGGAATCCACGCCGTCGAATACCTTGTGAGCACCCGCATTGTGGCCGGAATGGTGGCGATCACGCCGCTGTATTCGATCGCGGTGATCCTGTCGTTTGCGGCCAGCAAGCTGACCACGGTGGTGATGTTCGGGCAGTCGGCCGGCCTGTACAACCACTACTTCGGAACGTTTCTCAACCCCAAAGACCTGCTGTGGTCGTTCCTGCAGGCAATCCTGATGGCCATCGCGGTGCTGCTCGTGCACACCTACTTCGGCTACTTCGCCAGCGGCGGACCGTCCGGGGTCGGCGTTGCCGTGGGCAACGCCGTGCGGACGTCACTCATCGTCGTAATCTCCGTGACCCTGCTGGTGTCGCTCTCCGTTTACGGCTCCAACGGCAACTTCAACCTGTCCGGCTAGGGCGGCGTGATGGCAACGAGTTCGCGCATCAGACGATCCCTGACGGGATTGGCCACGGTGGCCGTCGTAGCGGCCACCGTCGCGCTGGCAGTAGGACTGTTTCGCGGCAGCTTCACCAGAACCGTTCCCATCACCGTGCTGTCCAGCCGGGCCGGCCTGGTCATGAATCCGGATGCCAAAGTGAAGCTGCATGGGGCGCAGGTCGGTTCGGTGAAGTCGATCGAATCATTGTCGGACGGACGCGCGGCCCTGCATCTGGCCATGGACCCGTCGTACATGGACGTCATACCGGCGAACGTTCGCATCGACATCGCCTCGTCGACGGTGTTCGGCTCCAAGTATGTCGACCTGATCCCGCCGACCGAACCGTCCGAACACTCTCTGCAGCGTGGGCAGGTGCTGCACGCCGACCATGTCACGGTAGAGATCAACACGGTCTTCGAGCGGCTGTCGTCGGTGCTGGCGAAAATCGAACCCGCCAAACTCAACGAGACGCTCGGAGCCCTGGCAACGGCGTTGGACGGCCGGGGAGACCGGCTCGGGCAGATGATGTCCGATCTCGATGAGTTTCTGGCGCGGGTCGACCCGAGCCTGACGGCCCTGGAACACGACTTCACCGTCGCTCCCCGCGTGCTCGAGGCCTATGCCGATGCGGCACCCGATGTGGTCAGCACCGCCGGCGCGGCCACGCGGATGAGCAGTACGGTGGTCAGCGAGCAACACAGCCTGGATGCGCTGCTGCTCAGCGTGATCGGCCTGGCGGAGACCGGCAACGACGTCGTCGGCACCAACAGCCAGGCGATCACCGACACCATGGCACTGCTCGGCCCCACCACCGACCTCACCAACCAGTACCACGAGGCGCTGACCTGCGGTCTGGGCGGAGCCGTCCAATTGGCCAAAGCCCCAGGCACACCCGTGCCGGGTGGCCTGCTGCTGCAGACCGTGGTCCTGGGCCAGGAACGCTACCGGTATCCGCAGAATCTGCCGAAGGTGGCGGCAACCGGCGGACCGCAGTGCACCGATCTGCCCAAGGTCGGATACCAGAAGCATCCACCGTTCGTGATCACCGATGTCGATGCCAACCCCGCGCAGTACGGCAACGAGGGAATCCTGCTGAACTCCGACGGCCTCAAACAGCTGCTGTACGGGCCGATCGACGGACCGCCACGCAACAGCGCACAGATCGGGCATCCCGGATGAGCGGGCTCGGAAAGACCGCCGTCAAGTTGGGCGCGTTCGGAATCACGATGGTGCTCTTCACCGCGGCCCTGCTCGTCATCTTCAGCCAGTACCGGTCCGGTTCCACCAACTCCTATTCGGCGGTGTTCCAGGACGTCTCGAGCCTGAAGACCGGCGACTCGGTTCGAGTCGCCGGCATTCGGGTGGGCACCGTCCGGAAGGTCGCGCTGCAGTCGGACAACACCGCGCTGGTCGCCTTCGACGCCGATGACAACATCCGGCTCACCGAGAGCACCAAGGTTGCGGTGCGCTACCTCAACCTCGTCGGCGACCGCTACCTCGAACTCATCGACGACCCCGGCCCTGCTCGCATCCGGCCACCGGGGTACCGCTTCGGAACCGACCGGACCGAACCGGCCCTCAACCTCGACCTATTGCTCGGCGGCCTGAAACCGGTGATCCAGGGACTCAATCCCGACGACGTCAATACGCTGACCAGCTCCCTGATCCAGATCCTGCAGGGACAGGGCGGTGACCTGGAGTCGTTGTTCGCCAGGACGTCGTCGTTCACCAACGCGGTGGCCGACAACGGGCAGACCGTCGAACGGCTCATCGAGAATCTCAACGACACGCTGACCGTACTGGCCAAGGACGGCAACAAGTTCTCCCATGCGGTCGACGGCCTGGAGCGGCTGGTGAGCGGCCTTGCCCAGGAGCGTGATCCGATCGGTGAGGCCATCACGGCACTGGACAACGGAAGCGCTTCGTTGGCCACGCTGCTCACCGAGGCGCGAGCGCCCCTGTCGGGAACTGTCGACCAGCTGACCCGGCTTGCTCCGCTGCTCGCGAACGACACCGATCTCGCCCGCCTCGACCTGTTGATGCACAAGACACCGCAGAACTACCGCAAGTTGGTGCGGCTCGGTTCATACGGCAGCTGGCTGAACCTCTACATCTGCGGCGTCTCGGTCCGGGTGTCGGACCTACAAGGCCGCACCGCCCACTTCCCCTGGGTGATCCAGCAGACCGGACGGTGCGGAGAGCCCTGATGCTTAAATATCGTGACTCTGCGCTGGTCCGAACCGGGCTCGTCGGCTTGGTGGTGATGGTCCTGGTCATCCTGATCGGACTGCATCCCAAACAGCTGTTGGCCATGGCGACCTCGATCCGGTACCAGGCGGTCTTCGCCGAGGCCGGCGGGCTGGCCGCCGGCAACAACGTGAAAGTGTCCGGCGTCAACGTGGGTGCGGTGTCCGGCGTCGAACTCGACCACGGTAAAGCGCTGGTCACCTTCGCCGTCGACAGCAAGGTCCGGCTCGGCAAAGACACCACGGCTCACATCGGCATCGGAACCCTGCTCGGAGAACGGGTTCTGGTGATCGAACCGCGTGGCAGCGGCAGCATCGGCGCGCGAGGTGTCATCCCGCTGTCCCGCACCGCCTCGCCGTACTCCTTGACCGATGCGCTCGGTGAGTTCACGACGAACACCGCCGCCACCGACACCGCGGCCATCAACCAGTCCCTGGACACGCTGTCGGCGACCGTGGAACGTCTTGCCCCGCAGTTGGCGCCCACCTTCGACGGCATCAGCCGGTTGTCCAGGTCGCTGAACAACCGCAACGAGTCGCTGGCCGGCCTGCTCACGACCGCCTCGAACGTCACCGGCATCCTGTCCGAACGCAGCGACCAAGTGAACCGGCTCATCCTCAACGCCGATGATCTACTCGGGGTGCTTCAGGACCGGCGCCATGCGATCGTCGATCTCCTTGCCAACACCACAGCGGTGGCTCAGCAGCTTTCCGGTCTGGTAGACGACAACGAGCAGGAACTGGCTCCCACCCTCGAGCAGCTCAACAAGGTCTCGGCGATGCTCGAACGCAACCGCGACAACCTCACCAAAACCCTCACAGGCCTCGCCAAATACCAACTGACGCAAGGTGAGGCCGTCAACAACGGCTTTTATTACTACGGTTTTGCGTCCAACCTGCTTCCGGGACCGGCGATTCAACCGTTCCTGGACTACGCGCTCGGCCTCCGCCGTGGGGTCGACGCCGGGCAACCGCCCGACAACGCCGGGCCGCGCGCAGAATTCCCGTTCCCGTACAACGGGATTCCGGGAGGTTCCCGATGATCGGTGACAAGCCGCTGGGGCCGGCCAAAAAGCTCCTGGTAATCGTCGTGGCGGTACTGCTAGCGTCGGCTGCCGGGTACCTCGGCTATCAGAAGATCGCGGGCCCCCGGACGATCATCGCCTACTTCAAATCGGCGACGGCCATCTATCCCGGCGACGAGGTCCGGGTGGTCGGGGTGCGGGTAGGCACCGTCAAATCCATCGAGCCGCTGGGGACGCGGGCAAAGATCACCCTCTCAGTCGATCACGACGTGCCCATACCCGCCGACGCGAAAGCCATCATCGTGGCGCCCAACCTAGTCTCCGCCCGTTACGTGCAGCTGACGCCCGCATACGGGTCGAGTCCAGCGGCCAGCGGCGCCACCATGGTTGACGGCGCTGAGATCAGCGAGGATCGCACCGCCATTCCGGTCGAGTGGGATGAGATCAAAGATCAGCTCACCCGTCTCGCCGCCGAGTTGGGCCCGTCCAGTGGGGTGTCCAACACTTCACTGGGGCGCTTCATCGACACCACCGCCGACGCCATGGCGGGAAACGGTGACAAACTTCGGGAGACCATCAGGCAATTGTCGGACGTCGGCCGAATCCTCGGAAACGGAAGCGGAGACATCGTCAGTGTCATCAAGAACCTTCAGGTCTTCGTCACCGCACTACGCGACAGCAACACCCAGATCGTGGAGTTTCAGGACCGGCTCGCCGACGTGACAAGCGTGATCGACGGCAGCCGCTCCGACCTCGACTCGGCCATCAACGAACTCTCGGGCGCAATCGGCAAGGTGCAACGCTTCATCGCCGGGTCCCGGCATCAGTCCGCCCAACAGGTACAGCGACTAGCGAACGTAACGCAGGTGCTGTCCGACAACAGCATGGTGGTCAAAAACATCCTGCACGCCGCACCGAACGCTCTGGTCAACGGCTACAACATCTACAACCCCGATACCGGCGGCCCCCGTGGCTCTTTCGCGATGAACAACTTCGCAAACCCCGTCGCCACGATCTGCTCGGCGATCGCCGCGGTCGAGAATGCCACCGCGGAAACGTCCGGGAAGGCATGTGCGGAGTACCTGGGCCCGGCGCTGCGACTGATGAACTTCAACTATCTCCCGCTGCCGTTCAACGCCTACCTTGGGCCCGCCCCGAAGAACGTCATCTACTCCGACCCGAGACTCGCCCCCGGCGGGGGAGGGCCGGCCCCGGGGCCCGCGGAGATACCGCCCGCGGTCTCTGCCTACACCGGAGCCGGCGACGTGCCGCCCCCGCCCGGATGGACCGATCCGCCGCACCCACCAGGGGCTTACACCCCCGACGGGTTGCCCGCCGACCGGCACCCGGCCCTCTATCCCGGCGCACCCGTTCCGCCCGGAGTCCCGGTGCTGCCTCCACCGGCGCCGGCCGCATCGAACCTTCCCGAGCTGCTGCTGCCTCAAGCCGGACTGACATCGACGGGAGGAGCGCCGTGACGACGACCTTGAGACGAAGAGGGGCGGCCGTCGCATGCGGTATCGCCCTCCTGTCCTCCGGCTGCTCGTTCGACGGCCTCAATTCGCTACCGCTTCCCGGCACGGTAGGAACCGGCTCCGGAGCCACCACCTACCACGTGCAGATAGCGAATGTCGGCTCATTGGAATCGAATTCGCCGGTCATGGTAGGCGACGTGATCGTCGGCACGGTCCGCCGAATGGCCGTTGACAACTGGCGCGCCGACGTCGAGATCTCGGTCAGATCCGACGTCGACATTCCCGCCAATGCGGTCGCCGCCGTGGGCCAGACCAGCCTGCTCGGATCGATGCATCTGGCGTTGGATCCCCCCATGGGCGAACCGGCGACCGGGCGACTGCGTCCCGGTGCGACCATCCCGATCTCCAAGTCCTCGACGTACCCCTCGACCGAGCAGACGCTCTCGTCGCTGTCGGTGGTGGTCAACGGCGGCGGACTGACCCAGATCGGCGACATCGTCCGCAACTTCACCGCAGCGCTCGACGGACGGCAGGTCCAGATTCGCGATCTGCTGACCCGAATGAACACCGTGGTGACCCTGTTGGACACCCAGCACGACAACATCATCGCCTCGATCTCATCGCTGAACCGGCTGGCCGAGACCTTCGCCGGCCAGCGGGACGTGCTCACCGCCGCCCTGAACCGCATCCCGGCGGCGCTCGACGTGCTCAACAAACAGCGTCCGCAGCTGACCACTGCCCTGAGGAAGTTGGGCGACTTCAGTGCCACCGCAACGCAACTCCTCAACGACTCGCAGGCCGACATCGTCCGCAACCTCAAGAACCTCGAACCGACGGTACGTGCGTTGGCCGATGTCGGACCCGATCTGGCCACCGCCCTGGCAAATCTACCGACGTACCCGTATACCCAAGAGTTCATCGACCGTGGCATCCGCGGTGACTACATGAATCAGTTCATCGTCTTCGACTTCACGATCCCCCGGCTCAAGAGCGGCATACTGCTCGGCACCAGGTGGGGCGAACCGGGTGCCTCGCTGGTGCCGGCACCGGGGGACCCCTGGTACTCCACCTACACGCGGGATCCGCTCAAGGCCCCGCTGGCCGAACGCCCCAGCGAGGTGGCCACCGTACCGCCGCTCATCGACTCGCCGATGGACACGTCCGAGGCGCCCTTCGTCCCCGGCCCGGGCGGCAGCTGATGTTGACACGTTTCGTCCGGAATCAGTTGATCATCTTCGCGGTCGCCTCGGCGATCGGTGTCGGCACCATGGTCTTCGGCTACCTGCAGGCTCCGGTGCTGCTCGGCATCGGACGCATCTCGGTAACGCTCCACCTGCCCTCCACCGGAGGTCTCTACCAGTTCTCCAACGTGACCTACCGAGGTGTCGAGGTGGGGAAGGTCACCGAGATCCGGCCCACTCGTGGCGGCGCCGAAGTAACGATGTCCTTGAAGCCGTCGCCGAAGATCCCCGCAGATCTACAGGCCAACGTCCGCAGCGTCTCCGCGGTCGGCGAACAATACGTCGACCTGGTGCCCCGTAGCGATGGCGGACCCTATCTCAAAAACGGCTCCACCATCAGCGCAGACAATGCGTCGCTGCCGAAGCCGGTCGGACCCATGCTTGATCAGATGAGCGCGCTCGTGGACAGCATCCCCACCGGAAAGCTCGGTGTTGTGCTCGACGAATCCTTCAAGGCGCTCAACGGAACCGGGAACGACCTCGGCGCCCTGTTCGAATCATCGAGTCGGCTCGCCGCCGACCTCAACGGCGTCGCCGAGAGCACTCGCAGCTTGATCGACGACAGCCGATCACTGCTGGAGGGCCAGGCCGACAGCGCAGACGCCCTCCGGACGTGGGCGCGCAGCCTGGCCGGGATCACCCAGCAGGTCGCGGCACGTGACACCGAGGTGCAAACCATCCTCCGCACCGGAGTCGGCGCCGCAGACGAAGCGTCCCGGCTACTCGAACAGGTCCGGCCGACGCTGCCGGTCTTGCTGGCCAATCTGCGCACGGTCGGTCAGATCGGCGTCACCTACCATCGGTCGATCGAACAGTTGCTGGTGCTGTTGCCGCCCTATCTGGCCGCCACCCAGTCCTACGGGTCTTCGTTGAACAACCCGACCGGCATGGCACTGTCCGAGTTCAGCCTCACTCTCGGCGACCCGCCGGCGTGCTCGGTCGGATTCTTACCGCCATCGTCGTGGCGTTCGCCGGCGGATCTGAGCGACGTGGACACCCCGGACGGGTTGTACTGCAAACTCCCGCAGGATTCCGCCATCGGGGTGCGCGGCGCGCGGAACTACCCGTGTATGGCCCAGCCTGGAAAACGTGCGCCCACCGTCGAGATCTGCGAGAGCGACCGCCCCTACGAACCCCTGGCGATGCGTCAGCACGCAACAGGGCCGTATCCGATCGACCCCAGCCTCATCGCGCAGGGCATTCCGCCAGACGATCGAATCACGGTGGAAGAACAGATCTTCGGGCCGGTCGAGGGTACGCCGATGCCCCCTGGGGCGGCGCCGAGCGGCTATGTGCCGGGAGCACAACGGCCCCCGGTCGCCGTTGCCACCTATAACCCGCGGACCGGGCAGTACGCGGCACCCGACGGCAAGGTGTACAGCCAGACCGACCTGGTGCGGCCGGAAGCCCAGAGCTGGGAAGATCTGCTGCCGAAGTAAGCCGGGGTCAGCCGAGCTTGACGAGCTTGAACGGCATATTGATGTATACCGGCTTGTTCACTCCGCACGCTCCGCTGGGTCCGGTCGTGATGTCCTCGCCGGTCAGTGTGGTCGATGCCGGGTCCGCATAGGCGCCCTCGGGCGTCATCGCCTTGAACCGGAAAGTCTGCAGCCCGGGGGCGGTACTGCCGTCCGGGCAGGGGACCCAGTTATCGACAGGGCGTTTGACGTACCAGACGTTGCTCTGCTGGTAGATCGGTGCCGTCCAGCCTCCGTCACTGCGCACGGTGCCGGTGCATTCCCCCGGATAGCTGCACTGCGTGGTGATCGTCCAGGTGCTGCGCCGGCTCTCCTGCTCGTAGAAGACCTCGTTTTTGCGCGCCCACTCACCGTTGGAGGTTGCGGTGTAGGTGCCATTGAGGCCCCAGTCCGGGTGGTCGGCCGCCGCTACCGCACCGGTGGACACGGCGTTGAGCATCGCGGCGGCGGCGGTCGCCGCGAGTGCGGGCGCACGCAGCATTGCCCCTCCTCGCACAGGCACGGAATCGGCGGTGCTCCGAAGTAAACACCGCAGGCCGCAGCCGACGATTCGACATGTCCGCTGAGTGGACCATCGATGTCTGCGGGGCCGGGTGTCCTGCCAGAGTGCCGGGGTATGCGGCGAACAGCGGTAGTGGTTGCGGCAGTCGTGATCGCGATGTGGGCGGTCCCGGTTCGCGCCTACGCAGAACCCGTCTCCTGTGACGACCCGGCGTGCGTACCCGGGATCACCCCCGGTGTCGCACTCGGCGCGCCGTGCCAGGCGACGGACTACTACGTCTTCGGGACCGCGGTCGCGGGTCCCTCCATCCAGCCCGGGAGGCTGGTGTTCTGCGGCTCACCGCGCCGATACGAGCCGCGATACTTCCGATCGCCGTCCATGGCCGGAGTCAAGCACCTGGATTCGAGCTGTGAAGGCTACGAAAACTGGGTCGCACAGGCTCCCGACGGATTGTTTCTGACTTGCCAATCCAAGAACGGCGCCGCGCGGTGGAGTCGTGGTGATACGTAGGTTTGCGCTGGCGGCGGCACTGAGCGGGGCCGGCTGGTTCGCTTCCGCGCCGGCCGTCCACGCGGACACATCGACTCCGCACCACGTCGTCTATACCGTCACCGCTGCCACCCCGGCGTCAGCCGATATCTACTACCGCGACGTCGATCCGCCGAGCTGGGCTGACTACAGCCACAACCCGTATGAATTCAGCCCCAGGGCTCGCGTCGAAGTGGGCCCCGGACAGCCATGGGTGTTCCACGCCGACTTGATCGACCCGCAGCGCTGGGCGATGGTGACGGCGACGAGCGGCCGACTGTCGGCGGAGCCGATGTTTCACTGCGAGCTGTCGGTGGACGGGGCCGTGGTCGCCACCGCGGACGGCCCCAAGGGCGCGCTGTGCGCCTTGCGGCACTGGTGATCCGCCGCCGCTGACGCCGCCCACTGGATGGGAATCCGGTGGGCGACCGGCAGCACGGCTGATTACGGTGCGTACGCGGGCCCGCGAACGGCCGGCCCGGCAATGAAGGGAAACCGGTGGGCGGTATGTCGAAAACCGGGACGCTGGTGGCACTGGCGGAGGCTGAGGCCGCCGAAGCCGAAGCAGTGGCGGCACAGGCGCGCGCCCGGGCGATCCGGTTGCAGGAGAAGGCGCAGAACGCCGGCGCTGACAAAGACGGCCAACCCCGCGCCGGTATTGCCGAGCCACTCGCCAACGGCGGTCGGTCTCGATTCGCCCGGGTCCGGGATCATGCGCCCGGCTGGCGACGATTAGCTGCGGTGGCGGTCGTGTTGTGCAGCTGCGCGCTGCTGGCCTTCAGCGCGTGGATGATCCGCCAACATCAGCACGCGCAGGCCGATCAGCGGCATCGCGCTGAGTTCATCGCCGCCGCGCGCCAGGTCGTCGTTACCTTGATGTCGATCGACTACAACGATGCCGAAGGCAGCGTGCAGCGTATCGTCGACAACTCCACAGGACCCTTCCGTACCGAATTTCAAGGCGCCGCTGATGATTTCATCAAGGTCTCCAAGGACGCGAAGGTGACCACCAAGGCCACGGTGAACGCCGCCGCCGTCGAGTCGATGACGCCCGATTCCGCGGTGGTGCTGGTGGCCGCATCCTCGACCGTGACCAACGCGGCAGGCGCACAGGAGGCTCCGCGACGCTGGCGGCTCACGGTCGACCTGCAGCGTGAAGGAGATCAGATCAAGATGTCGAAGGTGGAGTTCGTGCCGTGACGGTGAACGAGACAGTCGATCCCGCGGTCACCGGGAGCGCCGACCCGCCGGCCGACCCCGCCGGCTATCCGGTCGCGGCCCCCGGGCTGGCGGCCCGAACCAAGACCGCGCTCTCCGCGCGGCGAAAGACGTTGGCTCTCGCGGCACTCTTGTCGGCGACGACGGTGTTGGCGGGCGTGCTCTACGCCGGCGTCCACCGTTTCGATCGGCAGTCGGATGTCGCTGCCGCCCAAAGCGCCGTCGAGGCGGCATCGTCGGGGACGGTGGCGTTGCTGTCCTACGCGCCCGAAACCCTCGATCGCGACCTGGACAGGGCGCGGACCCTGATGACCGGCGGCTTCTCGACCTACTACGGAAAGTTCAGCAACGACGTGGTCGCTCCGGCCGTGCGGACCAAGGGCATCAAGGCATCTGCTCAGGTGCTGAATGCGGCCCTGATGGAAATCCGGTCGAAGGACGCGAAGGTGCTGGTGTTCCTCAATCAGGAGACCGTCAGCCGGGACCGGCCCGAGCCCGCACGCACCGCCAGCAGTGTGGTGGTCAGCCTCACCAGGACCGACAACGAATGGCGGATATCGGCGCTCGACCCGGTGTAGCTCAGGCGCTACTTCTGGGCCTGATGAAGACCCCTTCCGCCTGCACGGTGACTACCCCGTGCGCGTCGAGGATGCGACCGGCCGCGAAGGTCTTTCCACGGTCCTCGCGGTCTATCCAGGCCTCGGCCCGCAACCGGCCCAGTGGTGTGGGCGCTACATAGCGAAGGGTCAGTGTGCCGGTGAAGGCCGGCTGTCCGGGCCGATGGGCGGTCGCACCCAGCACGTGGTCGAGGACCAGCGCGCACATGCCACCGTGTACCTGTCCTGGCGGGCCTTCGTAGGCCGCGCCGAGAACCAGATCCGTGGCAACTCCGCCGGTGTCGTCGTATTGAATGATCAGCGGGGGAGCGATCGCATTGCGCAGCCCCATGGCCACGTTGCCCCACGGCAGGTAGCGTCCATCGCCGGTGCTGGGAACACCGAAAGGCTTCGGGTCCAGCCGGGCCCCGAGCAGTTCGGTGGCTTCCTCGATCAGCGCGTGTGCCCGGCGGGCGTCGGCCTCATCGGCGCCGCTACGGATTGTGACGTCGATGAGTTCACGCAACGACTGCGTCAACGGACCGAAGACGGCCTCGCCGAGCTGCACTTCGGCCGGGCTGAATTCACGGCTCACTCGCTGATCTCCGCCGCGGCCATGTCGAGTGCGGCGAAATGGCTGAACAACATGGATGCTCCGATCGGGTTGCCGCCACCCGGGTAGGTGGTTCCGCTGACGGCCGCCATGGTATTCCCGGCTGCGTAAAGCCCCGGAATCGGGGAACCGTCGGCGGCGAGCACCCGGGCGTGGGGGTCGGTTCGCAGCCCGCCTTTGGTGCCCAGATCCGAAAGACCGAAGGCGGCAGCGTGATACGGCGGCGTGTCAATGGGAACCAGCGGGGAGGCGCCGTCGGTGAACATCCGGTCGTAGGCCTCGTTCCCTCGGCCGAAGTCTTCGTCGGTGCCCAGGGACGCAAACGTGTTGAAACGGTCGATCGTCGCGCTCAGATTGCCTTCCGGTACTCCGATGGCGGCGGCGAGATCGGCGAGGGTGTCTGCGGTGTGCCACAACCCGGCCGTGCGGTACTCGGCGGCGTCGACCATTGACACGTTGGTGGCGCCCACCGGGGGGATATCGCCGCTGCGGTTGTCATAGACCATCCAGAACGGCAGCGTTGCGTCACCGGCGTCGACCTGGCGGAGCACGTCGCGGCCGAGCCGGTCGTAGGGGGCCGACTCGTTGACGAATCGGCGGCCGTTCTGGTCGACGAAGATGCCGCCGGTGAACCACAGGGCGAAAGCCGCCCGCCCGTCCGGGTGAACCATCCCGGGTGACCACCAGGCCTGATCCATTAGATCGACGGCCGCACCGATCGCCATGGCTGCCCGGTGAGCGAGTCCGACGTTGCCGGGAGCGCCCATCGTGTCGGTGGCGCGACCGGGCACACCGTACTGCGCGCGCATCGCCGCGTTCTGCTCGAAGCCACCCGCGGCGAGTAGCACGCCGGACCGAGCCCGTACCCGTGTCGGGTCGCCGTCGCGTTCGACCACCGCGCCGATCACCCGGCCGTTGTCGACGATCAGCTCGGTCAGCGGAGCGTTGCGCCAGCAGAAGGCGTTCGGAAGTTTGTCGAGTGCCGCCAGGAACCGGCCCACCAGGGCACGACCGCCGGTCAGGACATCGGGTGCCGGTGAACCGAGGCGTTCGGTGTCCAGCGGTCCGCGTACCAAGCCGCGGTAGCGTCCGAGCCGTTCGTCGGGCAGCGGCACCGGGACGGTGTGGCGGTAGCCGTCGTTGCGGGCACCGGGGACCGAGCCGTAGTAGTCCGGCCAGGGATAGGGCGCGAACTCGAATCCCGGGTCCTTCTCCAGGTATTCGATGAACCCGGCGCCGCCGCGGACGTAGGCGTCTTGGAGGTCGCGCGGCGTTCGGTCGCCGACGACCGCGTGAAAGTACCGCAGAGCGGCGTCGATCGTGTCGTCGGTGCCGGCGCGTTGCAGGGCGGGATTGCACGGGTACCAGACTCCGCCCCCGCCCGAGTATGCGGTGGTTCCGCCGAAGTAATCGGTGGCTTCGATCAGTAGCACCGAAAGGCCTTCACGCGCAGCGGTATAAGCCCCGGCGATGCCGCCACCCGAGCCGGCGACGATCACATCGAAGTCGGTGTCGAAGTCAGGCATGGCGGTCCCCGTCGAATCCGCCGTACCCGCCCCGATAGAACAGCAGCGGGCGCCGATCCTCGTGGGCCTGCAGACCGGTTACCCGCGCCACCACGATCGTGTGGTCGCCGGCTGCATGCTCGAATTCCACCTCGGCCTCGATCGACGCCAGCGTGCCCTCCAGTGCCGGCGCCCCGTTGACGCCCGGCAACCATCCCAGCCCGGCGAACTTGTCTGCTCCGCGGGCGGCGAACTGGGCGCACACGTCCTGTTGCCGCTCGGATAGGACGTTGACGCACAGTGTGCCGACCTGCCGGATCCGGGGCCAGCTGGTTGAGGTGGTGGCCGGGCAGAACGAGATGTAGGGCGGGTCCAGCGACACCGAGGTCACCGATTGGCAGGTGAAGCCGAGCGGGCGCTGCCCGTCATGGGCGGTGATGACGGCTACCCCGGTGCAGAAGTGACCGAGGACGCGACGCATCTCCGGGGGGAGCGGGGTGCGCAGTTGACCGGTGTGGGCTCCGGTGGCTTGTTCGGGCATGCCTCTCCCTTGCGGTGGTGATTTCCTGCTGGCTACCGTCGCCCTCGAGGACCGCCCGGCGCAACGCAGGCTCCCGATCAGCGGTAATTGAGGCGTATCCAGGGTGCCAGAGGTTGTTAGCCTTGTTCAGTGAGCGCAATGACCGGCGATGGTCCCGACGGGGTGAGCGTATCGCCCACCGGATGGGCGTTACTGGGCATGCTGTCGGGCGGGGACCAGCTGTCGGGTTACGACATCAAGAAGTGGTTCAACTGGACGGTTCGGTTCTTCTACTCCAGTCCGGCCTACAGCCAGATCTATTCGGAGTTGAAGCGGCTTGAGCAACAACGTCTCGTGACGTCGCGCGTCGACGCCGGCGTGCGCAGCCGCCGGATGTACCAGATCACCGATGCCGGCCTGACTGCGGTGACGCGATGGGCCAACGATGAGCCGGTCGAGCCGCCCACTCTCAAGCACAACCCTTTGTTGCGGGTCATCTTCGGGCACCTGATGAACCCCGGCCGGCTGCGGGAGGTCCTCACCACCTACGTCGCACACGTCGAGCAGATGCACCAGGCCGCGGCAACCGAGGCACGCTGGGCCGGCGCGGAACCGGCATGGGCTTATGCCCGGCTGGCGCTGCGGTGGTCCGAGGATTACTACGCGGCCGAACGGGAATTGGCGCTGCGAATGATCAAAGACTTGGACGAAGTCGACGAGGTATTCGCCAAGGGGGCCGAAGACGGCACCAAGTTCCCGGTGCGCGACTACTGGTACGAGGTCGAACGCCGCATCGCCGCCGAAGACGACCAGGCCTAAGTACGCGGACGGTCGGCTCAGTTGAGCTTGCCGGCCGCGTGCAGCGCCGCGATGTAGCCGAACGCCAGGCCCTGACCGATGGTGGCGCCGGCGCCCGGATAGCTTGCGCCGAAGGCGTTGGCAGCGGTGTTTCCGATCGCGTACAGCCCCTCGACCGCCGAACCGTCTTCGCGTAGTACTCGCCCGCGAACATCGGCGCGAAGACCACCGCAGGTGCCCAAGTCACTGAGGACAACCTTCACCGCGTAGAACGGGCCCCGGTCCAAGGGACGCAGGTTGGGATTGGGCGTGATCGTGGGATCGCCGTAGTAGCGATCATAGGCACTCACGCCGCGGTCGAAGTCAGCATCCACACCCACCCGGGCCAAACCATTGAACCGATCCATCGTGGTGACGAAGGTCGACGGATCGACGCCGATGGCGCCGGCCAGTGTCGGCAGATCATCGGCGCGATGCGCGATGCCCGCGTCGTACCACGCCTTGGGTATCGGCATGCGTGGAAACAGTTCTGCAGCAAGAAGGTAGCTGTTGCGGTACTTCTGATCGAAGATCATCCACATGGTTTCGACCGGGCTTCCCGCCTGCTCACGGTCGAGCACCTTCTGCCCGAACGACATGTAGTCGATGGCTTCGTTGACGAAACGCCGCCCGGTCTGGTCGACCAACAGACAGCCCGGCAGGGAACGCTCGGCAAGCATGACCGTCGGTTCTGCTCCTGGCAGGGGCGCGAAGGCGGGAAACCACCACGCCTGATCCATCAGCGCGATGCCGGCGCCGCACGAGTCCTGGGCCAGACGGATGGCATCGCCGGTGTTGCCCTCGGCGCCGAGGCTGACGTGTTCACCGAGCCGTTCGGACTGAAATTTGTGCCGCCAACTCATCAGGTGGTCGAAGCCACCTGCGGCCAGCACGACACCGCGCCGGGCGGTGACCGAGACCTGCGCGCCGTCGTGGTCCACGACCGCCCCGGTGACCCGGTCGCCGTCGACGATCAGGGATGAAACCGGTGAGTCGGTCCATACCGGGATGCCGGCGCGCAGGACTCCGGCGTACATTCCCGCTGCCAGCGCCTGACCGCCTGCGGCGTAGCGCCGACGCAACAGCAGTCCGCCGATGCCTTGGAAGGCACGCAACATGATGCGGGGCACCGCTTTCAGCGGCATCCTCGCCATGAGGTTGAGCCATCGATAATCTGCCCCGGTCACCGGCATGGGAAACGAGGACTTCATCACGCCGGGACGCAGCCGCGCCAACTCCGGGCCGAGCATCGCGGTGTTGAACGGACGGCATTCGCAGGTACGGCCGGCTGCGCTGCCTCCGGGGCGTTCCGGATGGTAGTCCGAATAGCCCTTGGCCCATTGGAATTTCATCGGCGTGGTACGCCGCAACATCTCCACTGTCGCCGCACCGTGATCGAGGTAGGCGTGCGCGCGATCGTGTGGGGCGGCGTCACCGACGACTGCGTCCAGATAGGCGCGCGCTGCGGTGGGTGTGTCACTCGAGCCTGCTGAGGCAAGTATCGGGTTGGCCGGCATCCAGAACGCCCCGCCCGAGCGTGCGGTGGAGCCTCCGACGTAGCCGGTCTTCTCCACGATCAGCGTCGACAGGCCCACTTCCTGGGCGGCGAGTGCGGCCGCCATCCCGGTTCCAGAGCCGACGACGAGGAGATCGACGGTGATGTTGTGGGGATCGGTCACCGGCCGATTCTGGGGCCGATGGTCACAACATGGCTCCCCCGTGCCCGGTCAGTGGAACACCGGGCTGATCGACCAGTGTGGCGGTGTTACAACAGCAAGGGTTCCCACCAGCGATGAACAGCGAGGATGTCCGAAATGACAGCGTTAGAGCCCGATTGCCTCGGAGAGGTTCGCCAGATCGAGGCGCAGGCCGCACCGACTCGCTTTGCGCGCGGCTGGCATTGCCTCGGGCTGACCCGCGACCTTGGCGACGGAAAACCGCACGCCGTCACCGCGTTCGGCGGCAAGTTGGTGGTTTTCCGCGGGGCGGACGGAAAGCTCAATGTTCTCGACGCCTACTGCCGACACATGGGCGGCGACCTATCGGACGGCGAGGTCAAGGGCAACGAGATCGCCTGCCCGTTCCACGACTGGCGTTGGGGCGGCGACGGCAAATGCAAGAAGATCCCCTACAGCCGACGGGTTCCCAGGCTGGCCCGCACCGCGGCGTGGCCGACCATGGAGCAGGACGGCATGCTGTTCGTCTGGAACGACCCGGAGAAGAAGGCTCCGCCCGCCGATGTGACGATTCCGCGCATCGATGGGGTCGGGAGCGAACAGTGGACCGATTGGCATTGGTACACCACGGTCGTCAACACCAACTGCCGCGAGATCATCGACAACATCGTCGACATGGCGCACTTCTTCTACATTCACGGTGGACTTCCCACCAGCTTCAAGAACGTGTTCGAGGGCCACGTCGCCACGCAGTACTACCAGAGCGAGGCGCGTCCGGATCTCGGCTCCGGTGAGGGCGCCCGGATTCTGGGAACGACGTCGGTGGCCTCCTACTACGGGCCTTCGTTCATGATCGACGATCTGACTTACCACTACGAACACGGCGATCAACGCACGGTTCTGCTCAACTGCCACTACCCGATCGATGCGAATTCCTTTGTTCTGCAATACGGGATCACGGTAGAGAAATCGGAGACGCTGCCGGAAGACGCCGCGATGCAGATGGCGGTCGCGCTCGGCGACTTCGTGAAGATGGGCTTCGAGCAGGATGTGGCCATCTGGCGTCGTAAGGCGCGGATCGACAACCCGCTGCTGTGCGAAGAGGACGGTCCGGTCTACCAGGTACGCCGATGGTACGAACAGTTCTACGTCGACGTCGATGATGTCAGCCCCGATATGGTGGATCGCTTCGAGTTCGAGATCGACACCACCCGTCCCCGCGAGGCGTGGATGGCCGAAGTCGAGGACAACCTCGCCAACAACCGGCTACCGCGATTGGTGGGCCTGACCAAACACGTTGATGCCTCGCGATAATCGGCTCAACGACGCACCGATGACGCCGGTGACCTGCGGGTCATGCGGGGCCCAGGTGTGGGCTCGCAAGAGCAGCTGGGAGCAGACCAGCGTGCAATGGGACGGCGCCGCCATCGGCCGGTGCCAGGAGCGCCCGAGGGCGGACGCACGTCGATCGGTCGACGGTGCGGCCCTGCGGCCAGGTATGTTCCTGACCTGCTCGCAATTGCGCGCTTCGATCGAGGCCGCTGTCGACGCGGGTTCGTTGCCGGTGCTCGACGAGCACTGACCGCGCCCTAGTCCTGGGCCCTGCGGACTGACCGCAGGGCCACATCGGGAATACGTTGGGTCAGCTGAACTGGAACGCGCTCAAGGGTGCCTCGTCCGGGTAGACCGCTGGTCCGCCGAGGTCGTAGCCGGCGTTCAGGGCGGCGATGAAGGCGGGGTCGTGCAGCGGGGCGCCCGGGATGTCGAGTTTGATGCCCCGCTTGCCGAGATCGTCGACCATCATGTCGATGGCCTTGTCGACGGTCAGGTCGTCGGTGTGGTCCATGTTCTTCTTGAGCTCGTCGTAGTCCTGGTAGACCTCGGATGACCAGTGCACCAGGAAACGCAGCTCGTCGGTGTGATGACGTGCGATGACCTCGTCGCCGTTCTTGAGCACCCAATGATCGCGCGACTCCGGATCGCCGGCGAAGACGGTGTCGAACGCCAGCCCGGCGGGCACTTGCTGATCGAGCGGACCGTTGGCCTCGCCCCGGTGGACCAGCATCTCGTTCTGGACCACCACACCGCGGTTGTACACCGGCGGTTCAATCCGTTTGGGCGCCTTGAGCGGACCGTCGGGCCAATAGGTGAACCCACTGCCCTTGTCCAACGAGAACCAGGTGATGACCTGCGCCATCTTGATCAGATAGTCGGTGAACAACCCGGACTTGCCCATGACACTGACCAGCCAGGTCGGGGCGTTCTCGTAGCGGACACCACGGAAGCTCGGCGAATCAAGGTGCCCGGGATCGCGATTGGCGCACGGGCCGTTGATGTTGAACAGCATCATCTGCGGCTTGGCGTACTGGGCGTGCCAATACGACTTCGCCATGTCGAGAAATTCGGCGTTGTAGAAGCAGTCGTGCAGTTCGGGATAAAGCACAGTGCCGTGATTGGCCAGGAATCCGCGAAAGGTCGGAGTCAAGAAGAGGTCCAAAGTGGGCGTGTACCCCTCGGGGAAGCGGCCGCTCATGGTCGCGATCAGCTCTTCCGGCGACGCGAAGTGCTGAGCCAGGATCAGCTTCCACGGGCCATCCGTGCGGACTACGTCGAGGAGACGTTCCCGCTGATCGTCGGTGTAGACGTTGTCGATCTCGCGGGGCGGCGAAGCGGGGCGGAGGATGTCGGAAAGCTCCGTTCGCCGCTCGTCGGTGAGCATCAC
>Ga0182736_1001123_pt1 | contig 29408 bp, 17 predicted proteins | sample eDN5th30CKraftBY_FD_128882 | JGI IMG/M metagenome (GOLD analysis project Ga0182736, IMG submission 128882) | Enriched backyard soil microbial communities from Emeryville, California, USA - eDNA 5th pass 30_C Kraft BY (version 2) (version 2) | ecosystem: Environmental > Terrestrial > Soil >...
GGCCATTGCAACGGTATTGAGCATCTTGTTCTTCTGGATAGACCGATCTAATCTCTTCCTTATATTCCTGCTTCAAGTTGTCATAAGTATCTGTGCTGGTTGTGTATTTCCCTTATTATGGTCTATGTATGCAGATTGCGCCGATTATTCTGAGTGGAAAACCGGGAATCGGGCTACCGGACTAATTTTTAGTTCCTCCTCCATGAGTCAGAAATTCGGTTGGGCGATAGGAAGTGCGCTCACCGGATGGTTGTTAACATATTTTGGTTTTCAGGCCAATCAGGTACAAAGTGCCGAAACCCTGGACGGCATCAAGATGTTCCTGAGTTTTCTGCCCGCTGCGGGTACCTTTTTATCAATTGTTTTTATTTATTGGTATCCGCTTTCCAAAGCGAAGCTCTTAGAGATAACAGCCGAATTAGCATTGAAACGTAATCAACAATAAAGGATGAAAGGGTTCAAAGAAGAAGCAAAACGTATACTTACATTTTGGAGCGAAAATATGATAGACCACAAGAATGGTGGTTTTTATGGTAGAATTGATAACCAAAACAGATTACATGCTGATGCCAGTAAAGGCGCCGTGCTAAATTGCCGAATCCTATGGACTTTCTCTGCGGCGTATCGCATATTCCGAAATCCAACTTATCTGCAAATTGCCGAACGTGCGTTTCATTATATCATGAACTACTTTGTAGATAAAAAATACGGAGGTCTATATTGGGCATTGGATGCGAAAGGAAATGTTTTAAATGCAAAGAAGCAAATTTATGCACAGGGATTCGGGATATATGGACTTGCTGAATTTTACCTGGCAACATCGAATAAGCAAGCGCTGGCATTGGCGACAGATATTTTTCACCTGCTCGAAAAGCATAGGGATCGGGTTAACGGTGGTTATTTTGAAGCGTTTACTCAAGATTGGCAGCCTATAGCCGATATGCGCCTGAGTGATAAAGATGCGAACGAAAAGAAATCGATGAACACGCATTTGCATATTTTGGAACCTTATACCAATTTATACCGCGCATGGAAAAATAAGCAATTGAAGACTGCATTATACGATCTGATCGCTATTTTTAAAAATAAAATAATCGATCCATCCGCTTATCACTTGAACTTATTCTTCAATGAAGAATGGCAAACGAAATCGCAAACGGTCTCTTACGGACATGATATAGAAGCCGCCTGGCTATTAGTTGAGGCGGCCAGCGTATTAAATGATGATGAACTAGAAGAGGAGATAAGCAAGATAGCCGTTGGGATAGCTGATAAAACCAAAGAAGGCATACAGGCAGATGGGAGTCTGATTTACGAGAAATTTCCCGACGGGGTGGATACCGATAGGCATTGGTGGGTTCAGGCGGAAGCTGTAGTGGGCTTTATGTATGTTTATCAAATCACACAAGATCAGGTGTATATTAAACTTGCGGAAGCCACATGGCATTACATCCAACAATATTTGATAGATTATACGAATGGCGAATGGTATTGGAGCATTAGTGAGGACAGCGAAAGAAATCTAACAGAAGATAAAGCCGGGTTTTGGAAATGCCCTTATCATAACGGACGAATGTGTTTCGAAATGATGGTACACTTTGGTCTTGAATAAGAATCTATAAATATTATGATATAATGAAGAAAACACTTTCAATTCTGTTTTTAATCAGCCTTTTTGGCTGTCGACATTCAAAGCAGCCAACCAAATCTTTACCTATCGATGATCAGGCGACCTCCGAAACCGTAATGCTGTATAATCGCTTAATCCAACTCCTGGATACAGGAATTATGCTTGGGCATCAAGACGACTTAGCTTATGGCCACTCTTGGTATAAGGAGCCAGGGAGATCGGATGTGCGGGATGTGGTGGGTGATTATCCGGCGGTGATTGGCTGGGAACTGGGACACCTCGAAATTGGGGCCGAACACAATTTGGATTCGGTGTATTTTTCGGATATGCAGCGATACATTGAAGAGACCTACGAACGAGGGGGCATAACTACCATTAGCTGGCATGGCAATAATATCGCCACCGGAAAATCTGCCTGGGATTGTGAAGAGGATACCGTAGTGCGTAGCTTATTGGAAGATGGTGTTCATCATCAAGCCTATTTGGAATGGCTAGATCGACTTGGCGATTTTTTCCATAATCTTCAAGATGATAAGGGCCAGCAGATACCTGTAGTGTTTAGGATGTATCACGAACATACGGGAGGATGGTTTTGGTGGGGTAACAAGCAGTGTACGCCTGAAGAATATAAAAAAATGTGGATCATGACGGTAGATTATCTACGGAACAAAAAGAAGGTGCATAACCTTTTGTATGCCTACTCGACAGCTACGGTAAAGTCTGAGGAAGAGTTTTTTGAACGCTATCCTGGAGATGGCTATGTAGACCTTATTGGTTATGACTGTTATTTAACCAGTACGGATACGAGCGCGGTAGCCAACTATAAGAAAGATATGGATTTGAATCTGCGCATTATTACTAATTATGCGAAAAACCATAATAAAATTCCATTTATTGGCGAAACGGGTTTACAAAGTATTGAAGATGCCACCTATTACACAGATATTGTATATCCCATTATAAAAGACTATAAAATAGCTTGGGTATTATTTTGGCGAAATGCATGGGAAGCCGATAAACCGAATCATTATTATGTGCCTTACCAGGGCCACGAAGCAGTGAAGGATTTTGCGGCCTTTACCGCCAAGCCTACTATATTGTTAAATAATGATATAAATATGAAGTGATTTTGTATATGGATTGTATTGTTATAGGTTGATTTAGCTAAAACCAATAAAAGCCGGCTTTAATTTTAGGCCAAAATAACACAATATAAAGCCAAAATAGCTATATAAATTTTGCTGAAGCTTGTGTAATTATGCATATACCAAAAATCGTATTATGAGGCGCATTTTATTTAGCATGCTTTTCATTGGTTATTTTTGCTTAACCAATTTATGGGCACAATCTACAGATCAGGCTCCCGAATGGGCAAAAGAAACAAAGGAACATAAAGAGCAACGGATGGCTTGGTGGAAACACGACCGTTTCGGAATGTTTATCCATTGGGGATTATACGCCGTTCCTGCGCGGCATGAGTGGGTACAACAGCACGAACAGTTGAGTACTGAGGAATATAAAGCGCGTTATTTTGATCTATTTAATCCCGATCTTTATAATCCCAAAGAGTGGGCTGCCAGTGCGAAAGAAGCGGGGATGAAATATGTGGTACTTACTGCCCGGCATCATGAAGGCTTTAGTTTGTGGGATACTAAAGCGAGCGACTATAAAGCACCAAATACACCTGCAGCACGGGATCTGATCAAACCTTTTGTAGAGGCCTGTCGGGAAGCCGGACTTAAAGTAGGTTTCTATTATTCTTTGCTGGATTGGCATCACCCTGATTTCATTGTTGATGGCACACATGCCCTGCGCAATAATAAAGAAGCTAGGGAGTCGAACAGTAAGCGCGATATGAATAAATACCGGCAGTTTATGAAAGATCAAATTACGGAACTATTAACAAACTACGGGAAAATAGATTTGTTATTTTACGATTTTTCTTATCCGGGTAAAGATGGTAAAGGACATGACGATTGGGATAGTGAAGGCCTTTTAAAACTGACCCGGAAATTGCAGCCCGATATTATTGTGAATGACCGGCTGGATCTGAATGATACCGAATGGGGCTGGGATTATAAAACGCCAGAACAATTCATGCCTAATAAATGGCCGGAAGTAAATGGCAAACGAGTTGCCTGGGAAACCTGCCAGACTTTTTCGGGCTCTTGGGGTTATTACCGGGATGAAAATACCTGGAAAAGTACCAACCAGTTAATCGCCATGCTTATTGAAACCGTGAGCAAAGGAGGCAATCTGCTGTTGAATGTAGGGCCTACTGCACGGGGTTACTTTGACGATCGGGCAACAGACCGGTTGACAGGAATAGGCAAATGGATGAAATATAACAGCCGTTCGATTTATGGTTGTACAGCCGCACCAGAGGAATTTCAAAAACCGGATAATTGTTTTCTTACTTACAATCCAGATACGAAACGCTTATATGTACATCTGTTGCAATGGCCATTTAAAACCTTATATCTGCCAGGTTATAAAGGAAAAGTGAAATATGCACAATTTTTACACGATGGTTCAGAGATAAAATATACGTCCCGATCTTCCGCTGCCGCGGGTGCGCATACCACCGTTACGGCCGGTGAAGGCGATCTAATCGTGGATTTGCCCGTAATCAAACCTAATACGGAAATTCCGGTTATTGAACTGATATTGGAGTAGGGGGAGCTTTCCTCCTTCCCCCTCCCTTCTTGTTATGGTATAGCTATTCCAGGATAAGACACAAGACAAGGATAAGACAACAACGGCACAACAACCGCACAAGGATGGCCTAACAACCGCACAAGAACAACCCAATAAACTTCCTTTCCAAGCCCTGTTAAAACCCTACCTAAGCATAACAAATACACAACAAACAGCTAATAGATGCTTAACAATACCACAATAAGCAGAGGCATTTTTTCTTTCGAGTAATATGTAATGATACAAATTGGCGAATGTTTGATACAAATTGCGGTTGTTATCCGCGTTGCTAAATCGTTTTTTTGTAATGTTTAGATAAGCTAACTAGAAAATAGACTGATGAGGTATTAAGCTAACCCGATTTTCCATTACATGTAGTGGAGACTAACTGTAAGTTAAGACCAAATCAATGTAACAAATTTTTATGAAGAGAAAAAAACCCAATTTTTTAGAGAGTGTGGACTGTTTGTGGTGTACGATTGGGAAATCCCGATTTATGTTCTTGGTGGCCACAGGCTTCCTTTTCCAACAGTCGGCCTATGCCAACATGAAGGCTGCTGCAAACTTATCAATCGTCTCGCCGGTTCAAGAGGGGCGTAAAATAACCGGTATAATATACGATGAAGCTAATCAGCCCATCGTAGGAGCTAGCATCAAAGAAAAAGCTACGAATAATGGAGCTACCACCAATGAGAAAGGTACCTTTAGCATGATGGTAAGTGAAACAGCGTCACTTGAAATCAGTTATATCGGTTATGTATCTCAAACTATTGCTTTGGGAGAAAGTAACGAAGTGCGGGTGACCATGAAGCCGGATAATCAATCTTTAGAGGAAGTAGTAGTTACCGGGTTCGGGTTGAAGCAGAAAAAGGCGACCCTTACTGGCGCTATTTCAACCATCGGTTCTGAGGATGTATCCCGGTCGTCTGCCTCAACATCTTCAGGTGCTTTGGTAGGTAAAATAGCGGGTTTAAATACCCGTCAAACCGATGGCCGTCCGGGGTCGTCAACCGCAATCAGAATTCGCAACATGGGTGATCCATTATACGTGATCGATGGTATCCAATCGGATGCAGGGCAATTTAACAACTTGGATTTTAATGATATCGAATCTATTTCGGTGCTAAAGGATGCTTCTGCATCTATCTATGGTGTGCGTGCCGCAAATGGCGTTATCGTGGTAACCACGAAGAAGGGAAGTACCAATTCCAAAAATACGGTTTCGGTGAATTCGTATTATGGTATCCAGAACAATTTTAAGTTTGTTGACCCCACTGATGCCAAAACCTATGTCAAGAATTATGTGCAAGGAGAGACACTGCGCGGCGAAGGACGATCGTACAGTCACGAAGATTACGATAAATGGATGGCTGGAACAGAACCGGGCTATGAAGGCTTTAATTGGTTGGATTATATTTGGAAAAGCTCTCCGCAAACTTATGTTAATTTAAATGTGAGTGGTGGTTCGGATAAATCCAATTACTACGTATCTGTTGGCCGTTTGCAACAAGATGCCACTATTCGTAATTACGGCGGCTTTGAACGGACTAATGCGCAAATGAATTTAGAGACGCGTGTTAACGAACGTTTAAAGGTAGGTTTTAATATGAACGGACGCATTGAGGAGCGGGAGAATCCCGGAGTTCCTGGTGGTGACGATTATTGGCTGCCTCGTTTTGCCGTGCTTCGGAATTTGCCCACAAGAAGTCCTTATGCCAATGGTAACCCCCTATATCCGCAAAAAGCAGGCGATGACCCGCAAACCAACTTCGCTGTGCTCAATTATGATATATCTGGAAGGATGAAAGAAACTTGGCGGGTTTTGCAATTACAGGCTAATGCAGAATACGAGATCACCAAGGGCTTGAAAGCTAAAGCTTTGGGTGGTTATTATTATGGCAATCGCTTGTATAATAACCAAGAAAATCCTTACAACCTGTACAGTTATGATGAGAAAACCGGAGAGTATAAGGTTGATTATACTATGTCCGACCCCTATCGGGAACGTGTCAATGCACATGTGGAAGAAATTACGTCCAATCTGCAATTGGCATACGATAAGCAATTTGGTGGACATACCGTAAATGCTATTGCTGGTTTGGAAAGTATTCAGCGACGCGAGCCCAGTGAACAAGTAGTTAGTAGGCCAACGGCGAACAATTTACACCTGATTAATTTAGAGGAATTGCGCAACTTTAACGATACGGGCGACAATACGCAGGCGCGCTTGGGCTGGATGGGCCGCTTTAATTACAATTATGAAGGGAAATATTTGGTCGAATTGTCCGGCCGCTACGACGGCTCGTGGAAGTTCCCGCCCAATCATCGTTGGGGATTCTTCCCATCCGGCTCTGTGGGTTGGCGTATCTCAGAAGAAAGTTTCTGGAAGGAAAGTGACTGGACGAATGTATTTGACGACGTTAAACTCCGTGGATCCTATGGTTTAGTTGGAGATGATAATGTTGACGGCTATAGTGCATTTGGATATATGCCAGGCTACGACTATAAAAACGGCGGATCAGTCATTGACGGTGAATACGTTATCGGCTCACGGCCAAGAGGTCTTCCGGTAACAACGTTATCGTGGATAAAAGCCAAGATTCTGGATATTGGATTGGATATATCTTTCCTGAACAATCGTTTAACAGCTCAGGTTGACTATTTTAACCGCAACAGGACAGGCCTTCCTGCGGCTCGTTACGACGTGCTCTTGCCTTCAGAAATTGGTTTCGGATTACCGAACGAAAACCTGAATTCAGATGTTAACCGGGGGATGGATGCCGCTATTCGCTGGGCAGATAAAATCGGTGAGCTGAATTACAGTATTGGCGGTAACTTTACTTATGCACGTTTTTACGATTGGGAACAATACGATACCCGCAGAAGCAACTCTTTGGACGAATACCGAAATAGCATTTATCATCGTGTAGGATATATTAATTGGGGTCTGGAGGCCATCGGACAATTTGAAAGTTGGGATGAGATTGCCAATTATCCCATAGATAACGACCGTAAAGGAAATACGACCTTAATGCCAGGAGATATTAAGTATAAAGACGTTAACGGTGATAAAGTAATTAACAGCCTGGATGAACGTCCTATTGGCTATCGGCAAGACGCTACGCCAATCTTAAATTTTGGATTAAATTTCGCATTCAATTGGCGGAACTTTGATTTGGCTTTCGACTTTAGTGGTACGGCTTTTTCCAGCTACTATCAGCGTTACGAACAGGCTGTACCTTTTCAAAACAATGGCAATAATCCCACAGAGGTTTTCGATGATGCGTGGCATTTAGCTGATGTATGGGATGCCAATAGCGAGCTGATTCCGGGTAAATACCCGATGGCACGCTTAAATATGGGAGATCATTCTAATTATTGGAATAGCACTTTCTGGAAACATAATGTTACTTACGTAAAACTACGTAATTTAATGTTTGGTTATAATTTACCGACTAAGTGGTTGAGCAAAGCGAAAATATCTGCTGTGCGCGTGTATTTTTCCGGACAGAATTTATTCGCCATCAGCAATGTGCAAGGCGTAGACCCGGAGCAACAGGATGAAAATGGTTTGGGCTTTCCTACCATGCGTATGTACAACTTTGGCCTAAACCTTAAATTTTAGAAAGCAATGAGAACGAGATATTTTTATATAATAGCATTGATAACGCTTTTATTTGCGAGCAGTTGTAAGAATTTTCTGGAACAAGAACCAGATACGATTTTGACGGAAGATCAGGTGTATGGTGATTCAAACCTAATCCGGTCGGTATTAGCTAATTTTTATGAGCGCATTAGCTGGGGGCAGCGTGCGGGAGGTGAGGGGAACGATTTCACGCGTATTGATGAAGCAATCCGTTATGATTTTGACGATGTGAACCAGTTTGATCGCAACCTCTGGCGAGTATACGATTACGATCTGGTCCGGAATATCAACCAGTTTTTGCAAGGCTTGAAAGGAAGCACCGCTATTACGGAAACATCCAAAACGCCACTTATTGGCGAGGCGCGTTTAATCCGCGCCTGGTATTATTTTAACAGTTGTAGAAGTTTGGGGGGGATGCCCATCGTTGGGGATGAAGTATTCGATTATACGCCGGGAATGGATGTTGGCACTGTGCAAATTCCGCGTGCTACTGAGGCGGAAATGTACGATTACATCATCAGCGAATGTGAGGCTATAGCCGATATGATGGGCGATAAAGCAACTACTAATTCGGCTCGTGCCAATAAGTGGACGGCAAAAATGCTGGAAGCTCGTGCGGCACTCTATGCAGCTTCACTAGCAAAATACAACAACCAGATGGCTGCTCCCGTTAAAACAGCTGGGGGAGAGGTGGGTATCGAGGCAGGCAAAGCGAATACCTATTATCAGAAAGCCTTGGATGCCGCCTTAGCTGTTATCCAGCAAGGGCCCTATGTTTTGCAGGATAAAAAACCGGACGATAAGGCGAGGAATTTCTATGAGGCGGTTTGTATAAAAGAAGGTAATACGGAGGTGATCTGGGCGCGGGATTATTACTTCCCGGGACAGACAATTGCCTTCACCAAAGATAATTTACCCACAACTTTAGCGCAAGATGCGAATTCCAGTTTTTTATCAGTCTTGCTGAATTTGGCGGAAGAGTTTGAGCCGATTAATACATCTACTCCGGGACAGGGGAGTAAGTTTGATGTGGGGTCTTTTAATGGAACACCCAAATTTTATGAAACGGCCAATGAACTGTTCGAAGATAGAGATCCCCGGTTAGGTGGAACGGTGATTTATCCAGGGGCTTCTTTCTCCGGGTCTACCATCGTATACCAGGCCGGGCAGCTTAATTTTCAAAATGGAAAATGGGTGAAAAGGCAGGGCGAAGCCAATTCAACAGATGATGATGGTAATTTAATTACTTCTCCTAATGGGCCGGTATACAATTCTTCGCTCCGTTTAGTAAACAAGACAGGTTTTGGTATACGTAAATTTTTAGATGAAACCCCTCAGGCAGGTACGATAGGAAGGGGATCAGAAATGTGGGAGCCGCGTTTCCGTATCGCGGAAGCCTACTTAATAGTAGCAGAAGCATCGTTCGAATTAAATGGAGGAAGCAATGCTGTAACGCTGGAGAATATCAACGCGGTGCGCGCCAGGGCAGGAGTGCAACCGTTGAAAACGGTTACTTTTGCGAATATTGTTCATGAACGTCGCGTAGAATTTGCTTTTGAAGATCAACGTTATTGGGATATGGTGCGCTGGCGCTTGGCAGATAAAACGTGGACTGGAAATCAAAGTAATGAAGCGGCATCGCGCCGTGGCTTGTGGCCGTATAGAGTTGTGGCTCCGGGCAATCCAAATGATGGCAAATGGACTTTTGAGATGCAGAACATGAATTTTATCTATCCAAATGCATTGAGTTTTCAACCACGGCATTATTACAGCGAATTAGATAATAACTGGCTGAACAATAATCCGAAACTGGTGAAAAATCCTTATCAATAATTCTTTTAGATCGATCACAATGAACAAGAAAATAATATATAGTACTTTTATGGCTTTGCTAGCCCTCGTTTCGGGCTGTGGAAAGGATAATTATGATGAACCGGAATCTGTACTTACCGGACATGTAGTGTATCAAGGGCAAGCATTGCAAGTGCGCGGAACGGATGAGCAGGTTCGATTGCAATTTTATCAGGATGGCTATGATAAACATGATCCAATAGATGTTTTTGTAACGCAAGATGGCAGCTTTACTGCGAAGTTGTTTGACGGAAAATATAAGGCGGTTACCAAAGACGGAAATGGTCCTTGGGTAAACAGTCGGGATACAACGGTCATTGATGTTCACGGCAGTACCACGCACGATTTTGAAGTAACACCTTTTTTTACCATTGCTGACGCAACTATTTCTTTAAACGAAACGGTTATGAATGCTTCTTTTACGATTAACCAAGTGGTCGAAAGTGCGACGATCGCTAAGGTGTTTCTAATGTTGAATACAACGTCTTTTGTGGATGAGGGATATAGCACTGCGAAGGAAGAGATTACCGAGGATTTGAATACTGGAAAGGTAAGTTTTAGTTTGGATTTTTCGGATAACGAAAAGTTGAAGAATGCTCCGGCATTATTTGGTAGAGTATGCGTGCTAGCAAATGGTGCCGATCAAGCAATTTACTCTCCAGTTGTACGTCTTAAATAAAATGATTAAAATGCGTAATATATTCTTAACCGCTATGACACGTTTAATTTTAGGTCTACTCTTTGTTACCAGTTTGATGGCTTGTACACAGCAAAAAGAAGAGATCGTATCGGTTGCTCGCCCAGATACATCAATAGTCAATAGTAATTACGTTACCAATCGGAAACCACTAAAGTCGTTAAACTTTATCAAACTCCCTGTTGGCGCAGTTAAACCTCAGGGGTGGTTGCTTAAATACTTAGAACTGCAGCGTGACGGGCTCACCGGTCATCTTGGTGAGATAAGCGCTTGGCTTGCGAAGGATAACAATGCTTGGTTAAGTCAAGATGGATCAGGCGATCATGGTTGGGAAGAAGTGCCTTACTGGCTAAAGGGCTATGCTAACCTCGGCTATATTTTAGATGATGATAAGATAATCAATGAAGCTAAGGTATGGTTAGACGCTGCACTGGAAAGTCAGCGCGAAGATGGTTATTTTGGGCCAATGGTGTTAAAGGACGGCAAACCCGATCTTTGGGGAAATATGATTATGCTTTGGTGTTTGCAATCTTATTATGAACACAGTAAAGACGAGCGCGTGTTGCCTTTCATGGAGAAATATTTTGCCTGGGAAAATCAGCTGCCTGACAGTATGTTTCTAAAAGACTATTGGGAAAATAGTAGGGGAGGTGATAATTTATATAGCATTTACTGGCTGTACAACCGCACAGAGGGAAAAGAATGGTTGCTTGATTTAGCAAAAAAGGTACATCGTAATACGGCCGATTGGCGACAGCCGAATAACTTGCCTAATTGGCACAATGTAAACATTGCGCAATGCTTTAGAGAGCCAGCCACATACTATATGCAAACAGGTGATACCAAAGATCTGGAAGCCACATACCGTGATTTCCATTTAATCCGAGAAAAGTATGGTAATGTTCCGGGAGGAATGTTCGGCGCGGATGAGAACGCAAGGGAAGGCTACACCGACCCGCGGCAGGGGGTAGAAACCTGTGGAATGGTAGAACAAATGGCTTCAGATGAACTATTAATGGGTATAACGGGCGACCCTTTTTGGGCGGATCATGCCGAAGAAGTGGCCTTTAACACGTATCCTGCTGCTGTAATGCCCGATTTTAAGGGCCTACGCTATATTACAAGCCCAAACATGTCCATCAGCGACAGTAAAAACCATCATCCCGGTATCGATAACAATGGTCCGTTTTTAATGATGAATCCTTTTAGTTCGCGTTGCTGCCAGCATAATCACGCGCAGGGATGGCCTTATTATGCCGAGCACCTTTTTATGGCTACTCCAGATAATGGTCTTGCTGCATTGTTATATAGTGCAGCCGAGGTAACAGCCAAGGTGGCTGATGGAAAAGAGGTGCGTATAGAAGCGAAAACACGTTATCCTTTTGAAGACGAGGTGAATTTCACAGTGCATACCAAAGATGCCGTATTTTTTCCATACTATTTGCGTATTCCCGCCTGGTGCGAAGGAGCTCAAATAAAGATTAATGGCGAAGCGTTGAAAGAAACCTTTAAAGGTGGATCATATGCAAAAATAGCGAGAGACTGGAAAGATGGTGATGAAGTTGTGTTAACACTACCCATGGCTGTAAAGGTGGATACCTGGGAGAAAAATAAAAATAGTATCAGTGTCAACCGTGGTCCGCTTACGTATTCCTTAAAGATTGCTGAAAACTATGTAAAACAAGATAGCAAGGCATCTGCAATTGGCGACTCTAAATGGCAGGAAACGGCCGATCCGGAAAAATGGCCTTCCTTTGAGATTCTTCCTGCATCTGCCTGGAATTACGGATTGGTGTATGATAACAAACAAAAGCTTGATGATCAATTTGAAGTGGTTAAGAAAGAGTGGCCCGCAGATGATTTTCCTTTTACCTTAGCTAATGTGCCTATAAGTATTAACGTTAAAGGTAAACGGATTCCGGATTGGAGAATAGATCAATATGGATTAACAGCGGTTCTCCCACAGGGTCCGGTGCAGGTATCAACGGAAGAAGAAGCGTTAGAACTCGTTCCAATGGGCGCTGCCCGCTTGCGGATAACGGCTTTTCCTACGGTTACACCGTAATTTACTGGGAAAAATGGGATATAAGGGTGCAGTAGGTTCTGTTTTTAAAGGTACAGGGATAACAAAAAGGTACGGGATAACAGAAGTAGATCGATAGCTACTGTAGGCATCTTCAAACAACCAATGACTGTTATCATTTTGGCTTTGCGGTTGTCATCCAGACGGAACATGAGCGGAGTGAAGGATAAGAATATACCGTACAGAAGTTTTAGATCCCTCGTATCCTCGGGATGACAAAATATTAAAACAAACAGTATAATAATGAAGAAAAACAACATTTTTTACAGCCTTTTGCTTGGAGCAAGTTTATTTGCTGCTTGTGGAAGTCCTTCGGAAAACCGAACGGCAAAAAGCGAAGAAGGGGCGCTTAGAGCTCCCGCTTATCCCTTAATTACGCACGATCCTTACTTAAGCATCTGGTCATTTGGCGATACCTTGAATACCCAACAGACGAAGCATTGGACAGGGGTGGAGCAACCTTTATATGCCTTGGCAAAGGTAGATGGCCAGATTTACCAGTTAGCGGGCAAAGCGCTTTCGGTAATTGAAGACGTTGTGCCTACAGCGCAAAAAAAGGCATATACCGTGCGGTATAGTTATGAGCAACCTACAGCAGGCTGGGAAAAAATGGATTTTTCTGATCAATCTTGGAAACAGGGTGCAGCTCCTTTTGGCGATAACTCTGGCGATAATCCGATGAAACCAGCAACGCCGTATGATAAGGAAATCTGGTATAGGAGAGAATTTACCGTAACAGAACAGGATTTAGCAGATTTAAAATTGTTGATTAGCCATGATGATGCAGTGGAAGTATTCTTAAATGGCGAGCTGCTTTATAAAGATGATAATTTTATTCTGGATTATGCACAAAAGCCAATTCCGGAGAACGGTATAAAAGCACTAAAACAAGGTAAAAATGTATTAGCGGTACATTGTAGAAACGACCGCGGAGGGGCCTTTATAGATGTAGGTATCATAAGAGAAAGGAGTTTGCTAAAAACAGAACTTGCACAGCAAAAATCTGTTAAACTAACGGCTACCCAAACGTCCTATAGTTTTGATGCAGGCGCGGTTACTATCGATCTAAATTTTACTTCACCTTTATTGATGGATCAGCTGGAAGCTTTGGCACGTCCTGCTTCTTACGTTACTTTTAATGCGAAGTCGACAGATAATAAACCGCATGACGTAAAGGTGTGGTTTGCCTTATCAGGTACAGTAAGTACAGACAAACCTAATCAGGAAGTAAAAACAACCGTAGAAAATGTGGATGAACAGCTTGTACAGTCGGTAGGTACAATTAGTCAAAATATATTGGGTAAAAAGGGTGACAATGTTCGTATCGATTGGGGAAAAGCTTATCTCGCAACCAATGCTAAATCTGCCGTAAAAGCTATGCCAAATCGTATAAATGATTTCGTCGCTGCGGTTGATGGAAATGCGAATGTGCAACCAGGCAATGTTTCGGGCGACGCTTCCGCCATATTAGTTGGCGTAGAGATGGATTTAGGACAGGTAGCGGATGCAGTTTCTAATCATGTGGTTGTTGCCTATGATGATGAATATTCAGTGCAGTATTTCGGTAAAAATTTACGTCCTTGGTGGCGGAGAGATGAAAATACAACAGCTTTAACGATGTTAAAATCGGCTCAGCAGGATTACGATAAATTGATGGAAGCCTGTAAGACTTTTGACGAGCAATTGGTTGCCGATGCAAAACAGGCTGGAGGAGTTAAGTATGCGCAATTGTGTGAATTGGCCTATAGACAATCTATTGCAGCTCATAAGGTGGTTGCTAATAGTAATGGCGAATTACTGTTCTTTTCCAAAGAGAATTTTTCGAATGGGTCAATTGGAACAGTCGATATAACTTATCCTTCTGCTCCACTTTATTTATTATATAACACAGAATTGGCTAAAGGCCTATTGCGCTTTATCTTTGAATATTCGGAGAGTGGGCGGTGGACCAAGCCTTTCCCTTCACATGATGTCGGTACTTACCCTTTAGCTAATGGACAAACCTATGGCGAAGATATGCCTGTAGAAGAGGCCGGTAATATGATTACCATAACTGCGGCGGTGGCCGTACGGGATGGTAATGCTGATTTCGCGGAAAAACACTGGCAAACCTTAACCACTTGGACAAATTTCTTGAAAAAAGAAGGCTTGGATCCTGCTAACCAGTTGTGTACCGACGATTTCGCAGGACATTTAGCCCGAAATGCAAATCTCTCGGTAAAGGCTATTATGGGTATAGCTTCTTATGCAAAGCTGGCCGAAATGCTGCATAAAGATAAAGAAGCAAAAGAAAGCTTTGAATTAGCTAGGAGCATGGCGAAAAAGTGGATGGAGTTAGCTGATGATGGTGATCATTACGCTCTGGCTTTCGGACAAGAAAATACGTGGAGCCAAAAGTATAACCTGATATGGGATAAATTATTAAAATTGAATATCTTTCCGAAAGAAGTAGTAGATAAGGAAATTGCTTATTATAAAACTAAACAAGAGCCTTATGGATTACCACTTGATAGCAGAAAGACTTATACCAAATCAGATTGGATATTATGGACCGCAACTTTGGGAAGCGATGCCGATTTTCAGACTTTTGTAGATCCGGTTTGGAAATATGTTAATGAAACATCAGATCGCATACCGTTGAGCGATTGGCATGAAACAACCGATGGTAAATCGGTAGGTTTCCGAGCACGCGCGGTAGTTGGGGGCTATTTTGTAAAGATGTTAGATAAAGCAATGAAGTAAGACCTTATAATAGCGATCAGGTTTAAACCATTTTCTACTTCCTATCTCTCATTCCTGATTCAAAGGAATGAGAGATAGGATTTGCTTTTTATTGGCTACATGAGACAATATAAAGAAATAATGAAACAAAGCAGGCCGGTTTTATTCAAAAGATTTGTTTTCTTTGAAAAAATAAGTCTAACTAATCGAAGCGACTTGTTTTTAGGTGTAAATAATCAATTAAAACTATATGAAATTACCTATGTTAAGAATTTTTTTATCTGCCGTTCTCGGAGCTTGCTTAATGAGCTGCGGATCTCCAAATCAACAGCACGATAACGAAGAGCATGATGCAAAGCAGCGATCGGTATGGACCAACGAAGAAGCTAATGCCTGGTATGAAGGTCAAGCTTGGCCTGTGGGAAGCAATTTTAGCCCCAGTACATCGATTAATCAATTAGAAATGTGGCAAGCAGAAACGTTTGATACCACAACTATTAATAGAGAATTGGGTTGGGCTGCCGATTTGGGGTTTAATACGGTGAGGGTTTATCTACATGACTTAGTGTATGAACAGGATAGTGCAGGTTTTTTAGATCGGATGGACACTTTCTTGAAAATTGCAGCTAATCATCAAATAAAACCACTGTTTGTATTTTTTGATTCTTGTTGGGATCCCTATCCCAAATTGGGTAAACAACGTGATCCGAAACCACATGTGCATAATTCAGGTTGGGTGCAAAGTCCGGGTGCGGATGTCCTGCAAGATACTACACAATACCCTCGACTGGAAAATTATATCAAAGGGGTAGTGAGTCATTTTGCACAAGACGAACGTATCTTAGGCTGGGATGTATGGAATGAACCCAATAACCCAAATACAAGTTCTTATGGCAAGGTGGAATTAAAGGATAAAGATGAGCATGTGTTGCCCTTGCTGCAAAAAACTTTTGAATGGGCGAGAAGTGCCAACCCGATGCAGCCCTTAACCTCTGGCTTATGGGACGGCGGCGATTGGGCGGACGAGGCCGCACTGACAAGCATTCAAAAAGTTCAGTTAGAAGAGTCGGATATTATTTCTTTTCACAATTATGACGATCCAGCATCCTTTGAAGCTCGGATTAAACAATTGCAAAAGTATAATAAACCATTACTCTGTACCGAATATATGGCACGGCCAAATAAAAGTACTTTTGAAGGAAGTTTACCTATAGCAAAAAAATATAAGGTAGGTGCTTATAACTGGGGCTTTGTTGCCGGAAAAACGCAAACCATCTATGCCTGGGATAGCTGGGGCAAAACTTATACTAGCGAACCGACAATATGGTTTCATGATATTTTAAGGAAAGATGGTACCCCTTATAATGAAAAGGAAGTGCAGTTTATTAAATCATTAACAGGAAAAAACTAAAACAAATAATTTACAATAAAAATACAAGCATGATACGAAAACCGTTAACGGTATTGGCCCTACTCGTGGCATTCCAGGTAGGCCGGGCGCAAACAACTGATTGGAAACCTATTCAAGGTAAAATTATGTCGCCTTGGGCGGAAAAAGTAGACCCCACAAAAACTTTACAGGAGTATCCAAGGCCACAACTGGTTCGCAACGATTGGCAGAACTTAAATGGTATGTGGCAATATGCCATCACACCGGCTACGGAAGAAAATATTCCAGGTAAATTTGACGGACAGATTTTAGTGCCTTTTGCCGTAGAGTCTGCCTTATCTGGTGTAGGGAAAACAGTAGGGAAAGATCAGGTATTATGGTACAAGAATACCATTGAATTGACTAAATCGGTCAGCAAGAATCAAGTGTTATTACATTTTGGAGCTGTAGATTGGCAATGTGATGTTTTTGTAAATGGCACGAAAGTAGGCAGACATGAGGGTGGCTTCGATCCATTCTCTTTTAATATCACCCAACAGCTGAAAAAAGGGAAAAAACAAGAAATAGCACTTCGCGTCTGGGATCCAACAGATGATGGTCCACAACCAAGAGGTAAACAAGTAAAAAATCCAGAAGGCATCTGGTATACACCGGTTACGGGAATATGGCAAACGGTATGGTTAGAAAGTGTGCCGCAAACTTATATTGCAAATACCAAACAAACACCTGATGTAGATCAGCAATCCTTAAAGTTCTCAGCGGTTGTAGAAGGGAGCCAATCTGGCGATCAGCTAAAGGTAGTTGCCCTTGATGGCGACAGAGTAGTGAGTGAGCAAACTGTTGCGGTTGGCTCGGAAGCGAATTTGGCAATCGCCAATGCCAAACTATGGTCACCAACGAATCCTTATCGCTATAACCTGCAAATATCCTTGTTAAGAAAGGGTAAAGCAATAGATCAAGTAACGAGCTATTTTGCGATGCGCAAGATTGCAATGGAGAAAGATAGTAAAGGCGTGCAACGATTAATGCTAAACGATCAATTTGTTTTTCAATACGGACCATTAGACCAAGGCTGGTGGCCAGACGGACTCTATACTGCGCCGACCGATGAGGCACTTTTGTTTGATATTGTAAAGACGAAGGAGATGGGCTTTAATATGATTCGTAAGCATATCAAAGTAGAACCCGCAAGGTGGTATCATTACTGCGATAGCGTGGGGATGTTGGTATGGCAAGATATGCCAAGTGGTGATCTGGGAGGTAATCGTTGGGATAATCACCCTGGACAGATTTCCGGACACAACCTGGATAAGGAGCGCTCTTCCGAATCTGAAGCCTATCACAGAAAAGAATGGAAAGCCATTATGGATGCCTTACATAACTTTCCGAGCATCGTGGTTTGGGTGCCATTTAATGAGGCATGGGGGCAGTTTAAAACAAAAGAAATTACCGAGTGGACTATGCAGTATGATCATTCCCGCTTAGTAAATAGTGCTAGCGGTGGAAACTTCTTAAAAACCGGACATATTTTGGATCTCCATAATTATCCCGATCCTGCGATGCCCGATCCGGAAATTTTTGGGGCTGATCAGGTGATTGTGCTAGGAGAATTCGGTGGACTAGGATTGCCTATAGAAGGACATACCTGGCAAGAAAAGAACAATTGGGGGTATCAAAGCTTCAAAAATAAAGAAGATTTGTTAAAGCGCTATACAAGGCTAATGGAAGATCTGAAAAATTTAATACCTTTAGGTCTTTCAGCAGGGGTGTATACGCAAACAACCGATGTGGAAGTAGAAACGAATGGTATGATGACTTATGACAGAAAAGTTATAAAAATCCCTGAAGAAAAATTAAATCAATTGCATCAAACGTTATATGAACAAAAATTGAAATAAAGCATATGAATATAAAGTATATGGGGCTTATGCTGGCGGGAAGTGTTTTTCTTTCCGCCTGCAATAACAATCCTAAAGAAGAAAACTCCTTCACAGCAGCTGTATCAACTGATACAGCTGCTTTTGGTGGTAAAATTGATGGTAAGGAAGTAAAATTATATACCATTAAGAACAGCAAAGGGTTAACCGCCGATATTAGCAATTATGGTGGAAGATTAGTTAGTTTGATTGTGCCGGATAAAGATGGGAAGCCAACCGATGTGGTGTTGGGTTTTGCCACAGCCGATGATTATAAATCTTCTTCGGAACCCTATTATGGTGCAACCATAGGTAGGGTAGGAAATCGTATTGCGAAAGGTAAATTTACCTTAGATGGCGTAAATTATTCCATTTTTACGAATAATGGCCAAAATACGTTACACGGAGGAAAAAAAGGATTTCAGGATGTGGTTTGGGATGCTGATCAAACCAGTGATTCTACTTTGACTTTAACCTATCATTCACCCGATGGCGAAGAAAACTTTCCCGGAAATCTGGATGTTAAGGTAACCTTTACCGCGATGGCCAACAATGGGATCCGTTTTGATTATGAGGCAACAACTGATAAACGTACTCCTGTAAATCTTACCAATCACGCTTTTTTCAATCTTAATGGTGAGGGAAGTGGTACTATTAACGACCATTTATTACAAATTGAGGCAGATGCTTATACGCCTGTAGATAGTACCCTTATTCCACTGGGGAAAAACCAACCCGTAGCGAATACGCCCTTTGACTTTACCAAATTTACTTCCATAGGAAGCAGAGTAGGTACGGCCAATGAACAATTAACATTTGGTGGAGGATATGATCATAATTTTGTATTGCGAAAGAGTAATGCCTTTGGTTTAGCGGCGTCTGTAATCGGCGACAAAAGCAAGATCTTAATGAAGATCTATACTGACCAACCCGGCTTACAATTTTATGGAGGTAATTTTATGAAAGGAGAAAATACGCTAAAAAATGGTGTAAAAGACGATTATCGTACCGCGATAGCACTAGAAACCCAGCATTTTCCAGACGCTGTGAATCAGCCAGATTTTCCTTCTATTATTCTTAACCCGGGAGAAATATATAAAACGAGTTCTGAGTACCTGTTTTCAGTAGAGAAATAGTTATTATGGGGATTAAAAGCAGTAGCTATTGGGCACTATGTTTACTGCTGGGCTTAACGGGGTGTAGTACACCACGGGTAAAACAGCAGCACTCCACAGCGCGTGCAACTACTTATACTAACCCAGTATTTGAACCTGTTTTAGCGGATCCATCTGTAGTTAGGGATGCTAAAACCGGTTTATTTTATGCTTTTGGCACTGCCAACGATTGGGGAGACGGAAAGGGCACCCGGTGGATACCGATGCTCCAATCAAAAGATCTAACCTCGTGGGAATATGTAAAAGACGCCCTAACTCAAAAACCACAATGGAAATCGGCAGGTGGCATTTGGGCACCAGACGTAAACTTGGTTAACGGTAAATATTATCTTTATTACGCCTTTTCGACATGGGGAGATCCAGATCCCGGTATTGGATTAGCTATTGCTGATTCCCTTCGGGGTGATTTTGTAGACCAAGGTAAGGTGTTTTTAAGCTCGGAAGTTGATGTTCCTAACTCGATTGATCCGTGCTTTGTAGAAGATAGCGGGAAGAAATACTTATTCTGGGGAAGCTTCAGCGATTTGCCTACACAAGGTACCTATGCTATAGAACTACGCAATGATGGTAAAAAAGCCGCAGATATTAAGCAAAAGACAAAAATAGCCGCAGGAGATTGGGAAGCCGTAATGATTCATAAACGAGGGGCTTATTATTATTTCTTTGGCTCTAAAGGCTCATGTTGTGAAGGTGTAAATAGTAAGTACCATGTATTAGTTGCCCGGTCTGAAAATTTACTCGGCCCCTATTTGGATAAAGAAGGCAATACCATTACCGAAAGAGGAAAGGGGACTTTACTTATTCAGGGAAACGATAAATTTGTGGGTACAGGGCATAATGCACAATTGGTAACGGATGATGCCGGTAGCGATTGGTTATTGTATCACGGATTTGATGTAGCAAAAGGCGACCTGCCTGGTGGAACCAACCGCCGGATTCTATTGTTGGATAAGCTGAGCTGGCAGGATGGTTGGCCGCTTATAAAAAATACCGGAGCTTCGTCAGGAACGCAAAAAGGACCGGTATTTAATACTAACTAAAAAAACAAGCGCCGTAATAATAGGAAGGCGGGTATTATTCAGACCGCCTTCCTGTTGATTAGTCTGCTGTTAAGAACTCTAATTGATCTGATTGCAGGGCTAGATGTTCTTCTTTTCCTGTTTTAACAAAACGTAATTTCACCAAAGCTGTTTTTCTGGGAGCCACTTTACTGCTGGAGTTATGCGTATGCAACACATAGTATAATTGCCCTTTTTCATCTTTAAATATGTCGCCATGGCCGGTTCCCTTATATCCTAGTAATTGTTTGCTAATAATTGGATTGCCGTCATATTTTTTCCAAGGTCCTAAGGGACTTTTGGCAGTTGCATAGCCAATGGCATAGTCCGGGTTCCGGAAATCGTTAGCTGAGTATAGCAAATAATAGACTCCCTTATGTTTTATAACTGTGGGCCCCTCCGTTACTGGCCAAGGAGCATTGGCCGTATTTTCCCAAGCTTCGGTGGCTGCTATACAGGGTTTAATGGTTTCTTCTTTTATCCTGGAGAGATCAGCTGTCATTTCTGCTACAAAAATGCGGTTTCCTTCAGTTAACCGTACAAAATAGAGATAGGCTTTACCCTTATCAAAAAAAACAAAAGGATCTATTTGCTTGGTATTGCCGTTTAAAGCCTGTTTTTTTTCTTGTTTAAAAGGACCTAAAGGATTATCGCTTGTGGCTATGGCTAACTGTTCGTTTGCCGTGTAAATCATGTAAAATTGATTGTTATATTGAAAAACCTGCGGAGCCCAAAAACCTGATGTCCCAAAATTGTCTTTTTTATGAAGGGCATAACCTGCTGTTAAGCCCGCAGGACCATGCCACGTTTTTAAGTCTGCCGAGGTGTATACAATAAAGCCATCGGGAGCACCTGTACCGTATAGATAATAAGTGCCTTTATTATAGAAAATGGTTGGATCGGCTAAGGTGATGGTAGCGTCTTTAGCCTTTGGACTATTCTCTAAAATAGTGGGCCAACCATTTTTATAGGCAATGGGTTTAATAAGTGCTACACGATTATAGTGATCGGGTTTTTGAGTTTGGGGGTTTACAGGGATTGCATGGTAAGCAATATAAGCTTGTCCGGTGCTATCGCGAAAAATGGAGTTATGGCCGGGAGCTAACCAAAGGCTGTCTTTTTCGAGAAAAATACTGCTGCCAGATTGATTAGCGGCTCCTAAACGTTCGAACGGTCCGGTTGCATTTTTCGATCGTGCAACCAATACGGCATAACTAGCTTGCGGGCCGCAACAATTATCTCCCGAATAATAAAGGTAATAATAACCGTCGTGGTAATCTACCCAAGCGCCTTCGATTAAACTATCGTATTTCTTTTCTTGTCCCGGATTCATCACATCAATGGGGAGTGATTCAGCTTTGAAATCCGACCAATCGTCTTTCATCTCCTGCACTTTAATTGGTTGGTTATTAGAGCCCCAATAGAGGTATTTTTTCTTACTTTGCGGGTCAACGAATGCCATAGGATCAATATTTATAAAACCTTCTCCGCATATTAAGGGTCTGCCTAAATCTTTGAAGGGGCCTTGGGGCTTATCAGCATAGGCAATGCCTAAACATTTACCATGCCCGGATTCGCCTGAATAAAAAAGCACATATTTGTTAAGCGCTTGATCGTACAACACATGCGGAGCCCAGAAGTCGTGTTCTGCCCAGCTTGGTTTCTCCGGAAGAGCGTCGTCCAAGAGCGTCCAATCTTGCAAATTGGTTGAACTCGCCACTTGAATACGTGCCAATTTACCATTGATATTGCTATTTGTAGCATAAGCATAGTAAACACCATCAACATGAATAACCGTGGGATCCGGGAAATTTTGGTTAATAACCGGATTGGTCGGAAATAGCATTGGTTGTGCATTTAGAGAGAAACTGACTAACGAAAATAATAAGAAATAAAGTAAGCGGTTCATATAGCGTTATTGGATAGTTTTATCAAAATAAGTGAAAATATTTCAATACGTATTCTTGATTTTGTATCAACTTTTCGTCAAAACCACTCGTCTAACAGCACGTCTATGGGTTAACTACCTCACATGAAATAGGAGATTGCTTCTAGACAACTTCCATAATAAGTATATATTATGCCTAATATTATTCGTATATAAAGCGGAATTTATTTGACTTTATCCGAATTAGATCCGAATAAGGTCCGAAGAAAATCCTATTTAAAACCTATTCATTTTGCCAGTTGATCATAAGCTATCTACTACATGAGCCAGATAAAAGCGGAGTGAATTTCTAGTTATATCCAGTCAAGCTTGTTCCTCATTAAAAGAAATGTTAAGTTTGGTGCTCTATTGTAAAAGATGATAAAAAAGCTAGCCCTAACTTACCTAATCTGCTTTTTGATAAAACTTACTTATAGTCAGCCGTATTATTTTAAGCATTATCAAGTAGAAGATGGTCTTTCCAATAATGCCGTAATCTGTAGCTTACAAGATAGCAAGGGCTTTATGTGGTTTGGAACTCGGGATGGCCTGAACCGCTTTGATGGTTACACCTTTAAAGTGTTTAGACATGATGTACGGGATTCTGTTGGTCTGGGGCATAACTTTATACAGACCTTGCAGGAAGACAGAAATGGCAAGATTTGGGCAGGGACAGATTTTGGAATTTTTATTTATGATCCTATAACGGAGAATTTTTCTCATTTTCAGTATAACAAAGAAGCTCCTATTATTAACATTCGCTCGGACGACTCGGGTAATATGTGGTACACTGCCGATTATAGAACGCTAGTGCGCTATAATTTAGCAACAGGTGCCATTCATTATTTTGATCGTTTAGGCCTCAGTTCAATTGATGCGATTGCCATCACCAAAAAAGGCATTTGGCTCGGCTCGGGTACGGGCGAATTGAAGTTATTTGATCCCGAAACGGGTAGGACGATTGCGTACGATGTTTTTAGTGCATCTGCACCTATTAGGAGCAAGGCCATTAGCAGTTTGCTGTGGGATGGGGCAAAAGATAGACTTTGGGTTGGGACAGCTAAACAGGGAGTCAAAGTATTATTTCCGAAAGAATCCAATTATCGGGATCTCATAACGGAAAAAGATGGGCTGGAAATCTTTGTGCGAGACATAAAAAAGATAGATGCCGATCAATATTGGCTTGCAACAGAATCAGGCGTATTTATTTACTCAGAAAGGCAGGATAAATTCATACAATTGAAAAAACAGGAAAATAATAGATGGTCTTTGAGTGATAATGCAGACTATTCTATTTGTCAAGATAGAGAAGGTGGAATATGGGTGGGCTCTTGGTTTGGAGGTGTTAGTTATTACCACGAACAGCATACCTTTTTTGAAAAGTTTTTTCCATCAGGTGTTGAGAATAGTCTTTCGGGTAGTGCTGTGAGAGAGATTTGTGAAGATCATAATGGTAGTTTATGGATTGGAACGGAAAATGGAGGGCTTAATAAACTTTCGGCAGATAGTATCGAACATTTTAAACCCACAGGTAAAAGTGATGCTTTGTCTGGTTTAAATATTCACGGATTATTGGTTACAGGTGATACACTTTGGGTGGGAACCTTTCATCAAGGACTTAATCTAATGCGCATTTCGACAGGGCAAGTTTTTAAACATTATTATGCCAATGCAGCAAAAAATGGCTTGAAGAGTAATTTTATTTATACCATGCTCCGAACTCGTGCCGGTGAGATCCTTGTGGCAACAGACCTTGGTATATATCAATACCTTTTTGATAAAAAGGTGTTTAAGCCTATGGATGAATTTCCTGAATATATATTCTATACCAGCTTATTTGAAGATAGTGAAGGAACGATATGGGTGGGCACCTGGCGAGACGGGTTGTATTTTTATAACCCTACAACAAAGAAAAAGGGTGTGTATTATTATGATCAGCAGGACGAAAATACATTACCTAGTAACCGGATTACCCATATTATGGAGACCAGTAATCACCAGATCTGGGCGGCAACAGAAGAAGGGATAGGTAGACTGAATAAGAAACAGGATCGATTTGAACGGTTACATTTCCAACACAATGCAGATGAACAAGGTGTGCTGGTATGTGCATTCCTTGAAGACGATCATCAGAATGTTTGGATCAGTACGTCCAATGGTTTGGTATTATATAACCTGACAACAGGTTATACACAGAAATTCACCATAGCGAATGGCTTATTGAGCGATCAGTTCAACTATAACGCTGCTTATAAAGCAAGTAATGGAATGCTTTATTTCGGTACAGTTAAGGGGTTAATACGATTTCAGCCGAAGCATCTCAAAGAAAAATTGCTAGTGCCTCAAGTTTATATTACTGGATTTCAGGTGTATGGACAAGAATTGAGAATTAATAGAAAGAAGTCTCCATTAAAAAAATCAATTAACTTTACCGATACGCTTATATTGAATTATAACCAATCTTCCTTTAGTATTGATTTTGCGGCTTTGAGTTATATTTCGCCTGGTATGACGGAATATACCTATAAAATGGAGGGACTTGATCCTAATTGGACTTATCTGCAAACAAACCGTAAAGCCTATTTTACTGAATTACCGCCGGGTAAGTACACCTTTAAAGTATCTACCACGGATAGTAAAGGAAAAAGAATGGGAAACGAGGCAGTTCTTTTTATTCATATCCTACCGCCGTTTTGGGCAAGTGGTTTTGCTTACTTGTTATATTTTGTGTTGTTAGTTTGTACAATATATCTTATTGTACGTACTTATCACAGATGGGTTAAGGAAAAGAATCGAATTAAACTGGAACAAATTGCCCATAGGAAAGAGGAGGAAACTTACAAAGCTAAAATAGATTTTTTTACGCAGGTAGCCCATGAAATTAGAACACCGCTAACACTGATTAAGGGGCCGATGGAAAAAATTATTAAACAAATCGATCAGGTACCTACTGCAAGAAAGAACCTATTGATTATGGAGAAGAATACCAACCGCTTATTGGAACTCTCTAGCCAATTATTAGATTTTCGAAAAACTGAGGAAAAAGGTTTTCTTCTTAGTTATCAACAAATTGATCTTGTACGCTTCTTGCGGGATTTAATAGATAGGATGAAACCTGCCGCATTTGAGAAACACATTAAGATAAAAGCAAATTTACCTAAAGAATCTTTTCTAGTCAATATAGATTTTGAAACCCTGGATAAAATTATGAATAACCTGCTAAATAATGCGCTTAAATATGCTGCCGGTAAAATAATGGTGAACCTTAGTACAGAAGATAAAATCTTTACGGTGGAAGTGGCGAGCGATGGTGATTTGATACCGGTACATCTGAAAGAAAAAATTTTTGAACCCTTTTATCGGGTTCGCGGACATGAACGTTATATGGGAACTGGTTTAGGACTGGCCCTCGCTAGATCTTTAGCCGAAATGCATGGTGGAACTTTGCTATTAGATACAAGAAATCTGGAAAACTTTAATACTTTTGTGTTAACATTGCCGGTTAACCGAGAAGGGATTCAATTATGATTGCAACACTGCCGCCTATAACTAAACCTTGTTTACTTTTAGTCGATGACCATAGTGAGATATTGGATTTTTTGATCGACGATCTTCAGGAGCAATATCAGGTAATTACAGCATCTGAAGGGAGAGAAGCATTAGAAAGACTTTATGACGAGCGCATCCAGCTTATAATAAGCGATATTATGATGCCAGGAATGGATGGTTATACATTGTGCAAGACTGTTAAGTCTAACGTGGAATATTGCCATATTCCGATTATTCTTTTAACAGCAAAAAATACTTTACAGTCTAAAATACAAGGATTAGAGTTCGGAGCCGACGCTTATGTCGAAAAACCCTTTTCTCCAGAATATTTACAGGTTCAGATAGCTAATTTACTTGCTAATAGAAATAAATTGCGTGAATATTTTGCCTCATCGCCCTTGGCACATATCAACACAATGGCTCATTCTAGATCGGATGAAGTATTTCTTGAGAAGTTAAATGATCTTATTCAACAAAAATTAGATAACACGAGTTTGGATGTAGAGCATTTAGCTGATGCGATGTGCATGAGTAGGCCAACCTTGTACCGCAAAATTAAAGCTATATCAGCTTTAACACCAAATGAACTGATTAATATCGCACGACTGAAAAGGGCCGCAGAATTATTAGCTGAAGGGGGATTAAAGATATATGAAATAGCCGAAATGGTAGGCTATAGCTCGCAAACACATTTTGGTAGAAATTTCCATAAACAATTCGGAATGTCGCCCTCCGATTATGTGGAAGGAATAAAGAGTAAATAATGTTTAAAATGCCTTTAGCCCATCATATAATAATTACTTTTAGGTTTAGAAAATTTTGATTGAAGATGTCCAAAACAATAATAGCTGATTCACGACGAAAATTTATCAAGAAATTAGGCGGTTCTACTTTATTAGCCATCGCAGCCCCGACACTTATAACTGAAGCGACAACAGTTGCAGATAAAAATATACAAATTCTGAAAAAGAGGAGTAAAGTACCTGCCAATAACCGGATTAATATTGCGAGTATTGGATTGGGAATAATGGGCTTCGGTAATCTTAAAGCCGCTACGAGTAGAGAAGGAATAGAACTCGTGAGTGGGGCAGATTGTTACGATGGGCATCTGAAGAAAATTAAGGAGGTTTATGGGGAGCAGATTAAAACAACTCGGAATTATCAAGAGATTTTAGATGATCCTACTATTGATGCCGTTATTATTTCAACACCTGATCACTGGCACGCTCGACAGGCAATTGCGGCTATGGAGAAGGGAAAAGCCGTATATTGTGAGAAACCGCTTGTACATAAAATAGAAGAAGGCGAAGCGCTGATACAGGCATATAATAGTTCAAAATTGCCGTTTCAGGTAGGGAGCCAATGGGCCAGTTCCATCGTTATTCAGAAAGCAAAAGAGCTGTACGAAGCAGGGGTTATTGGACAGCTCAATTTCGTTGAAGTTTATACAGACCGTTTCGATGCCAAAGGGGCATGGCAGTATTCTATACCTCCTGATGCGGCTGAAACAACCTGTGATTGGAGAACGTTTCAAGGTGGAGCAACAAACTTACCGTTTGACCCTATACGTTTTTTTCGTTGGCGGAATTATCAGGCTTATGGAACGGGAATGGCGGGTGATCTTTTTGTACACCTATTTACCAGACTGCATACGATTACAAGTTCTAAAGGACCAAATCGAATCTATGCAACTGGAGGCTTAAATTACTGGAAAGATGGAAGAGATGTGCCTGATTTGATGTTGGGGCTATTCGATTATCCGGAAACATCGGTGCATCCGGCGTTTAACTTGTCGCTTCGTGTAAATTTTGTGGACGGTTCAGGAGGAGGCGATAGGATGCGTTTGGTTGGAAATGAAGGGGAGATGTTATTAGACGGTAACAGCGTAGCAATTAGAAATAAAAAGCTACCTAAAGCACCAGGTTATGGTGGTTGGGACACGTTTGAAACCTTTCCGGAAAAGACGCAAAAAGAGTTCATTTCCGCATATAATCAACAGTATAAAGATGTTAAGCAAGAAGTTGTACCTGTAGGAGAAACTATTTTTCAAGCACCTAAAGGATATGATATGCGTATAGACCATTTTGATAATTGGTTTAGTGCAATTCGTACTAAAGGAGATACAGTTGAAGGACCATTGTTCGCAATGAGAACGGCAGGTCCTGCGCTAGCTGCAAATATAAGTCAGCAAGAAAAAAGAATCGTCAATTGGGATCCTGATAAAATTACACAAGTGCATACTGCATAACCTGTTGGCATTTAGCAGTTAGCCATTGGTAGTTGGAGGCTTCTACTGGTTTTTCAAATAGTTTCGAACCCATTCCTACAGCGCTGACTCCTGCATCAAACCATTTTGAAATACTGGCCTCATCAGGGTTTACTCCACCAGTAGGCATAAAAAGTAGGTCTGGAAATAAGGGTTTTATGGCTTTTAAAAAGTCGGGACCTAAACTGCTTCCCGGAAACAGTTTGACTAAGGGAGCACCTAAATCTTCTGCAAGGTTGATTTCCGTAGGCGTCATGCACCCAGGAATCCATAGTATACCTTGATCTAAGGTGACAGATGCTATACTTGCTTTTATAATTGGGCTCACAATGAAGTCAGCACCTAAAGCTAAATAGTCCTTCGCTTGTTCTACCCTTTTTATGGTGCCTATCCCTAAAGACAGTTCGGGTAAATGCTCATCGCGGTAGGCCTTAAGTGCTTCAAAGTTATTGAGCGCCTGACTTCCCCTGTTTACAAACTCAAATACCCGAATCCCCCCCTGATAACATGCATCAAGCACGTCAATACAGGTTTGTAAGTCATCATGGTAATAAACAGGAATTACCGGATATTTTTTTATTTGTTCAATACTTTCTTGTATAGTTTTCATTAAGTAAAAAGTAAAAGTTCTAAGTAGTAAGTAATAAGTTTTAAGTAAACGTATGGTTAAAAACCTATAACGTAGAACCTATAACGTAAAATTCATAGTAAAAAGTTCTAAGTAGTAAGTAATAAGTTTTAAGTAAACGTATGGTTAAAAACCTATAACGTAGAACCTATAACGTAAAATTCATAGTAAAAA